>PJUF01000844.1_pt1 | contig 18303 bp, 19 predicted proteins | sample 1512191 | NCBI WGS metagenome assembly PJUF01 (sample SAMN08177673, study PRJNA422409) | Feces metagenome, whole genome shotgun sequencing project. | isolation source: Chicken feces (3) enriched on wood chips | host: Gallus gallus | place: USA: Madison | collected 2015-01-15 | reverse complement strand
CCTTTATGTATTATATGTTGTGCATCTGCAAGATTGATTATATTTTGCCAGATTTCTTCCATAGTGTTGCCATAAAACTACAAATATTATTGCAATGCTTTATGGCTAATCTTTAAAATAAGTTTGTAATACAATCTGGATATACACCAAATAATACTGTTAATGCTAAACAGATACCTAATACAATGGTATAAGTTGCCGGTACAGCAATTGGTTTTATCTGCTCTGCTTCTTTAAAATACATAGCTACAATTACTCTGAAGTAGTAGAACATAGCAATTATGGCATTGATGATAGCTATGATTACTAACCAGAGATGTCCTTGCGAAAGCGCTGTGCTAAACATAAAAAATTTGCCTATAAAACCAGCAGTTAATGGTATTCCGGCAAAAGACAGCATGGCTACGGTTAAAGATAGTGCCAGAAAAGGATTTCTTTTGGCCAAACCATTAAAGTTGTCAAAAGCATCGTTTCCGGTTTTGCTTTTAACCAATATCAGTATTGCAAATGCAGTTACAGAAGCTAAAGTGTAAGCAGTGGCATAGATAAATGTAGCATTTGCAGACATACTGCCCAGAGCTACAATTCCAAATAACATATATCCCGCATGCGAAATGCTGGAATAAGCCAACATTCTTTTAAAATGGTTTTGGTATAAAGCGGTAATGTTTCCTACAAATAAGGTAATCATGCTAATGGCTGTTACTAATGGAATCCAGTAGGCGCTTAGAGAGGCAAAAGAAATTTGGAATATTCTTAAAAATGCTGCAAAACCTGCTATTTTAACAACGGTAGACATGTACGCGGCAATTAAAGATGGAGCGCCTTCGTAAACATCCGGAGTCCAAAAATGGAAAGGAGCCGCGCCAACTTTAAAAGCTAAGCCAATAAGTACAAGCGTTAAGCCGGTATAAAACATTGGGTCTATAATGTTTTGCGGATTGCTTACATAGTGCGATATAGCTGTTAAATCAAAGGTTCCGGAAGCGCCGTAAATTAAGGCAATTCCAAATAACAGGAAACCAGTGGAGAAAGCTCCCATCAGGAAATATTTTAAAGCTGCTTCGTTTGAAGCAAAGTCTTTTCTTCTAATTCCTGCCAGGATGTAAAGGCTGACAGACATAATCTCTAATCCCACAAAAAACATAGATAAATTATGGTAAGATACCATAACCACTATTCCAACAAGTGCAAATAAAATTATGGTATAGTATTCTGCTACGTTATTGCTTATTTTTTCAAAATATCCTTTTGATAAAGTGAGTATAAGCATGGTTGTAATGATACATAAAGATGAAAACCCAACAGCGAAGTTATCAAACAATAACATGCCGCTGAAAATGGGTGCAGAACCAGAATTCCATTCTGCTACAGACAAAGCCAAAGCTCCCGCTAAGCCGATTATACTTATTGGTAAAAGCGCCTTTTTAGCTTTAAATAAGCCTAAATAAAGAACAACTAGTGCTAATATCGATATAACTATTATAGAATTCATTCCTGATTAAAATGATAATTTATTATTTACCTTTTGGATTAGGCTCTCTACCGAAGCTTCTGATATATGTAAAATTGCATTTGGATAAACTCCGATTGCGATAATTATTACACATATAATTCCCAATACCAATACCTCTGTTCCCGAAATATCTTTAAACAATTGTGTACGTTCGTTAAGCTGTCCTTGCATTATCTCCTTATATGCTCTAAGCATGTACACAGCACCCAGTATAATGGTTAAACCGGCAACAGCTGCAAACCAGATACCGTATTTTGACACACCGTTTAACAGTAAGAATTCGCCAATAAAGCCATTTGTTAATGGTAAGCCTATAGCTCCTAAAACAACAATTAAGAATGCAATAGCAAGCTTAGGCGCTACTTTAGCAATTCCTCCCATTTGAGCAATTTCTCGGGTATTTAGTCTGTTAATTAAAATATCTGCTACAAAGAAAAGCCCTACAACGTTAATACCGTGATTTAACATCTGAATAATTGCACCTTGTAAACCCTGTGTATTCCATACAAATACTCCTGCCGCAATTAAGCCAACGTGGGCAATAGATGAATATGCAATTAAACGTTTGATATCTTTTTGCGTAAATGCAATTATAGAGGCGTAAACAATGCCAATAATGGCTAAAACTAACGCAAATTTACCCCATAGCAGAAATCCTTTTGGAAGAATAGGAATTAACCATACGATAGTTCCGTAAACTCCCATCTTTAACATAATACCACCTAATAACATGGTTCCGGCTGTTGGTGCAGTTGTATAGGTATCTGGTTGCCAGGTATGGAATGGGAATATTGGCATCTTGATAGCAAAGGCTATAAAGAAACACCAGAACAGCCAGCTTTGCGTTTCTTGTGGTAAATTTAGTGCAAAGAATGCATCAAGTGAAAATGTTGCACTTGGCGTTTGCAGGTATAGGTAAATAATACCTAAAAGCATGAACAAAGAACCGGCAACGGTATATATGAAAAATTTCATATTTACTTTTATCCGATCTTCGCCTCCCCATAAAGCACAAATAAAATAGATTGGAATTAACGCTGCTTCCCATCCAACGTAGAAAAGAAAGGCATCCATTGCAGTAAAAACCAATTGAAGACCAAATTGCATAAATAGCATTAAGGCATAAAATGAGGGTTTTTCTATCTGCCTTTTAAAAGTAGACAGAATAATTAACGGCAATAAACCTGTTGTTAATAAAAGCATTAACATGCTTATGCCGTCTGCACCTGCGGTAAAGTATATCCCAAGCTTGGTAATCCATGGGTAAACAATAGTAAATTGTCTTCCGGCTTCTGGATTAAAAGCGCATAACAAACCTACTGTTAATGCTAAAGATATAAGCGAACTGACAAATGCAAGCTGCTTAGCATACTTTCCTGAAACTAACGTTACAAGCGCTCCAAGTAGTGGAAAAAATAGTAAAACTAATAATAAGTTCATCTGTTGGTAATTCGCTAAATCTTAAATATTAATATAACTGTAAACTAAAAAGGCAATTATACCAATCACCATGGCAAATATATAGAACCCTACATTTCCGCTCTGTAATAAGCGTAGTGTCTTGCTGGCTTCAATAGATGCCTTGCCAAAACCATTAACAATAGTATCAATACCTGCTTTATCTACTATTTTATAGAAAAATCCTGATAAGGCATCTAAAGGTCTTTGTACGATTGCAGCATACAATTCATCCAAATAAAATTTATTGTATGATAATTTTGCTAAAGCGGGCCTTTCTTCTGTATCCGATACCGGAACATGTGCGCCCTTTACATATTTCACAAAAGCGTAAATGATAGAAATGATTACTCCGCCTACAGAAATTGCCATTAACATAAATTCTGTAGAGTGATCTAAACTTAAAGCCGGAATAATATCTTTAGAAAGCACTAGTACCGGGCTTAAATACTCATTCAACCAATGATGTCCACCTAAAGCATGAGGAATTCCGATAAAACCGCCAATAATAGATAGAATTGCCAAAACAATTAAAGGGAATGTCATAGACACCGGAGATTCATGTAAATGGTGCTTTTGGTCTTCGGTACCTCTGAATGATCCCCAGAATGTTAAGAACATCATTCTAAACATATAAAATGCAGTAAACAAAGCACCAATAACTCCTATAACCCACATTAATTTATTGTGTTGATATACGTGAGCTAAAATTTCGTCTTTAGAAAAGAAACCTGCAAAAGGAGGCAATCCGGAAATTGCTATGGTTCCTATTAACATAGTTAAAAACGTAACAGGCAGTTTTTTTCTTAAGCCGCCCATATTGCGCATATCCTGTTCATTGCTCATGGCGTGAATAACAGAACCTGCTCCTAAAAACAGCAAAGCCTTAAAGAATGCGTGAGTAATAACGTGGAAGAATGCTCCGGTAAAAGCTCCAACGCCCAAACCTAAGAACATATATCCTAGTTGAGAAACGGTAGAATAGGCAAGAACCTTTTTAATATCTGTTTGTGTAAGTGCTATGATTGCCGCTATGATTGCGGTAGCTAAACCTACAATGGCTATGATATCCATGGTAAGCGGAGCTAAAGCAAATAAAATATTAGATCTAACAATCATGTAGATACCGGCAGTTACCATTGTTGCTGCGTGGATAAGTGCAGAAACCGGTGTTGGTCCGGCCATGGCATCTGGCAGCCATGTAAATAATGGAAGCTGTGCAGATTTACCCGTTGCAGCTATAAATAATAAAAGCGTAATTAATATGATGGTGCCGCCGTTGGCATCAATAGCAATGGTTTTTGGGAAAATTTCTGTAAAAGTAACAGAACCAAATGTACTGATAATTAAAAATACGGCTAATAAGAAACCTAAATCACCAATACGATTCATAATAAAGGCTTTCTTGGCGGCATCTGCATAAGCTCCGTTTGAATACCAGAAGCCAATTAGAAGGTAAGAGCACAGTCCTACTCCTTCCCATCCAATAAACATAATAACATAGTTAGAGCCTAATACCAATAATAGCATGAAGAAGATGAAGAGATTTAAATAAGCGAAGAACTTACCAAAACCTGCATCGAGGCTCATGTATCCGGCAGAATAAATATGTATCAGAGAACCAATTCCTGTGATAATTAAAAGCATCATAATGCTTAATTGGTCTACCTGAAAAGAAAAAGGGATGGCTAATGATCCTACTTTTATCCAATCAAATAAATTTACAATTACAGGCTGATCTCCGCTAAATGTAGAATATATACATAAGCTGATAGCAAAAGATCCAATTACTGCTAAACTTGCAACAGAAGCAATAACAGGTTTAGGCAATATATTTCTGCCAAGTCCATTTATCAGGAAACCAATAAACGGTAATAAAGGAATTAACCAAACTAAATCTATCATCCTCTTATATAAAAATTACCACTTTAATCTGTTAAGAATATTAATATCTATTGAGCTGGTATTGCGATACACCATTACGATTATAGCTAAGCCTACAGCTACTTCTGCCGCTGCCAACGCCATAATGAAGAATACAAATACTTGCCCAGATGCATCACCGCTGTAGGCAGAGAAAGCTGTTAATAAAAGATTAACGGCATTTAGCATTAGCTCTACAGACATAAAAATGATGATTGCATTTCTTCTTATTAAAACACCAATTACACCTATGGCAAAAATAATTGCACTAAGAAGTATATAGTGATTAAGAGGAACGGCTTGGATAGTTGTTGTTATATTGTCCATTATGCACTCTTTTTTTCTTGTTTAGCTAATAATACTGCTCCAACCATTGCAGAAAGTAATAAGATAGAGCTTAATTCAAAAGGAAGCAGAAATTCACTGAAAAGTACTTTTCCTAGATTTTCTACTAAACCAATTCCTGGATTCTCCAATACGGAAGGGCTGCTGGTGTGTAAAGTTTTCATAGCACCAACTAATGTTACTACGAAACCACCCCCTGCAATAACACCAACGATTTTCAATAAATTGGATTTCATTGGTTCGGTATCTTTATTTAGGTTCATTAACATCAGTACGAAGAGGAAAAGAACCATAATTGCACCCATGTATACAATGAAATTTACTACAGCCAGAAACTGTGCATTTAATATAATGTAATGAATGGTGAAGGTGAAGAATGTTGCAATAAGATATAATACGCTATGTACCGGATTTTTTGTAAAAATTACCAGTAAGGCGAAAAGTATCGTTAAAAATGCAACAAAGTAAAATAAACCCATCTTATTTAAACTATATGCTTTACAAATTTTAAATTATTTCCCGGCAGCTTTTAGTGCTTCTAACTCTGCTAAGGGTTTTTCTACTAACTTATCTTTTCCGTAAATAAAGTCTTTACGAAGATATTCTGAAGGGACAATTGGCCCGTCTAAATAAATTGCTTCTTTAGGGCAAGCTTCTTCACATAATCCGCAGAAAATACAGCGTAGCATGTTAATCTCGTAAACAGCAGCATATTTCTCTTCACGGTAAAGATGTTCTTCGCCCTTTTGTCTTTCTGCAGAAATCATGGTGATGGCTTCTGCAGGACAGGAAAGAGCGCACAAACCACATGCTGTACAACGTTCTCTGCCTTGTTCATCTCTTTTAAGAGAATGCATACCTCTCCAGTTTTTAGAGAATTCTCTTTCTTCAAAAGGATATTGTATAGTTGCTTTCTTGCTAAAAAGGTGTTTTAACGTAATAGCTAAGCCTTGTGCAATTGCCGGGAGATAACTTCTTTCCCAGAAATTCATTGGCTTTTGCTCTAATACTTTCTTTCTTCCGCTTAATGATTCCATTGAACCTCCAATTATAACTCCTTTAACGGAGAACTATATTTTATTTATAATTTATCTACAAGAGTAATTACTATAGCCGTAATAACGATATTTGCTATGGCAAGTGGAATTAAAATTTTCCATCCTAAATTCATTAACTGATCGTAACGGAAACGTGGTATTGTCCACCTTACCCACATGAAAAAGAAGATAAACGCTATAATTTTCAAGAACATTACAGCTACACCTACCAGTGGCCCCCAGGTTGGTCCTAAAAGTTCGTTAACAGTATCCATGCCGGGATAATTGTAACCACCAAAATATAAAGCAGCCATTACTACAGAAGACACAAACATGTTAATGTATTCTGCAAACATATATGCGCCCATTTTGAAGGCCGAATATTCCGTTTGGTATCCACCAATTAATTCGGTCTCACACTCAGGTAAGTCAAAGGGTACACGGTTAGTTTCTGCAAAGGCACATACTAAGAATATTAAAAAGCCCAAGGGCTGATAAATAATATTCCACTGCCAGCCATGCTGCTGTTCTACAATTTCTTTAAAGCTTAGCGTGTTTGTTACTAAGAGTAAAGCAATGATAGATAAGCCCATTGCAATTTCGTAGCTGATATTCTGTGAGGCTCCACGAATGGCTCCCATTAAGGAATATTTGTTGTTAGAAGCCCAGCCACCAATCATGATTCCGTAAACTGCCAAAGATACTACGCCGAAAATGTATAGAACACCTACATTTACGTCAGTAACTTGTAAAGGCACTAATCTGTCTCCAATTTTGATGGTATCTCCAAAAGGGATAACTGCTGTTCCTAAGAAAGATACCAGTAAAGCTAAAGACGGACCACCAATGAATAACCATTTATTAGCACCGCTGGGGATTATTTCTTCTTTAAAGAACATTTTACCGCCATCGGCCAGTGGTTGTAATAAACCAAAAGGTCCAGCTCTGTTAGGTCCAATCCTATCCTGAATCCATGCGGCAACTTTCCTCTCAGCCCAGGTAGAATAAGCCGCTATAGTTAAGGTAATCACAAAAAGAATTGTGACTAGTATTAATTTCTCTATAAAAAAACTCAGCTCCATTAGAATTTAGTTGCTCTTTCGAATTGTTGTTTATTAGCTTCCATTAACTCCTGATTTTTATTGATTACAGGAAGCGGATGCAATGTTTCGTAGTGATTAGCTCCAATTACCGATTTATTGTCTACATTTCTCGGTCCTTCAATAATCCAATCGTCTGTACTTTTCTTATCAAAACGGCAAGTGTTGCATATAAATTCTTCTGCTTCGCCGTATTGGTCTTTGCGGGCTGTAACACGTAAAACTTCTTGCCCTTTATACCATAAAGTAACTTTTCCAGAACAAGTAGGGCAGTCTCTGTGTGCCTCTACAGGTTTTGTAAACCAAACTCTGTTTTTAAAACGGAAAGTTTTGTCTGTTAATGCTCCAACCGGACAAACATCAATCATATTTCCAGAAAAATCATTTTCTATAGCTTTCTCTATATAGGTAGAAATTTCTGCCTGGTCTCCTCTGCCTAAAACGCCATGAACCCGGTTATTGGTAATTTGGTCTGCAACAAATACACAGCGATAGCATAAAATACACCGGTTCATATGAAGCTGTATTTTATCTCCAATATCGCGTCTTTCAAATGTCCTTCGTTCAAACTCGTAACGAGTAGTAGCAAGCCCATGTTCGTAGCTCAAATCTTGCAAATGGCACTCCCCGGCCTGGTCGCACACAGGGCAATCTAATGGGTGGTTAATTAATAATAATTCCACTACACCTTTTCTGGCTTCTACCACTTCCGGAGAAGTTATATTTTGCACTTCCATGCCATCCATTACTGTTGTACGGCAAGAAGCCACCAGTTTTGGCATGGGTCTTGGGTCTTTTTCGGAACCCTTGCTTACTTTTACAATACAGGTACGGCATTTCCCACCACTTCCCTCTAATTTAGAATAGTAGCACATGGCTGGAGGAACAATGTCTCCGCCTATTTGCCTTGCGGCATTTAGTATAGTTGTTCCCGGAGCTACTTCTACAGGAATACCGTCTATTGTTACTTTAATTTTATCAGACACTTTTTCTAATTAAAAATGTAAAATTAAAAGTTTTATTTATCTCTTTCGATTATTATGGATGAGTTGTTTACCTATTATCTCTATCAGAATCGAAAATTATGCTTCTACTTTTTCAAGACGAGGAAGAGAATCTGCATATTTAGCTAATCCATAATTTCTTTCTTGAGAAAGTTTAGGCTCATTCACATGCCATTCAAATTCGTCTCTAAAATGGCGTACAGCACTTGCTACCGGCCAAGCTGCGGCATCACCCAACGGACAAATTGTATTCCCTTCTATTTGTTTAGAAACAGAAACCAATAAATCAATATCGTTGTAGCTACCATGGCCATGTTCTATATTGTGAAGTACTTTCTCAAGCCATCCGGTGCCTTCTCTGCATGGAGAGCATTGTCCACATGATTCATGGTGATAGAAACGGCTAAAGTTCCATGTATTTCTAACAATACATTGGTCTTCGTCCAGTACTACAAATCCGCCCGACCCCAACATGGTACCCGTAGCAAAACCGCCATCTGCTAAAGATTCGTAAGACATTAACCTTTTCTCTCCGTTTACTAAATTCAAAATAAGGTTTGCCGGAAGAATTGGCACAGAAGAACCACCGGCAACAACTGCTTTTAGTCGCTTTCCGTTTGCAATTCCACCGCAATATTCATCAGAATAAATAAATTCTTCAACTGGAATGCCTAATTCTATTTCGTATACTCCTGGTTTAGCAATGTTACCAGAAGCAGATATTAGTTTTGTACCTGTAGAGCGGCCAATGCCAATTTTTGCATATTCTTCGCCGCCGTCATTTACAATGGCAACAGTTGCAGCAATAGATTCTACATTATTTACTACCGTTGGGCAGCCATATAAACCAGCAATTGCAGGAAAAGGAGGCTTAATTCTAGGGTTTCCTCTTTTTCCTTCTAAAGATTCCAGTAATGCAGTTTCTTCACCACAAATGTAAGCACCTCCGCCTGGTTGAACGTACAGTTCTAAATCGTAGCCAGAACCTAAAATATTTTTTCCCAGATAACCGGCGGCTTTGGCTTCGGCAATAGCTTTTTCCAATATTCTGATTTGCGGCATCATTTCGCCACGAACATATATATAGCTGGTGTTTGCACCTAAAGCGTAGCTGGAAACAATCATTCCCTCAATTAATGCGTGAGGAATATGTGTCATTAAGTATCTGTCTTTGAATGTACCGGGTTCAGATTCGTCTCCGTTACAAACCAGATAACGAGGCACACCTTCCGGCTTCGCTAAAAAGCTCCATTTCATACCGGTAGGGAAACCAGCACCACCACGCCCTCTTAAGCCTGATTTTTTTACTTCTTCTACAACATCATCTTGCGACATTGTTTTCAAAGCTTTTTCCACCGCTCTGTATCCACCTTTTTCTTTATAAACAGCTAATGTGTTTATGCCGGGTACGTTGATATGTTCTAATAATAATTTTCGTCCCATAACACTAAGATTTACCTGCCTTTTCTTTAAGATCTGCAATTAACTTATCAACAGACTCAGGTGTTAGATTCTCATAAAAAGTATATTCTGGGCCGATTTGAAGAACCGGTCCAAAGCCGCATGCCGCTAAGCATTCTACCCCGCGATAGCTGAATAAACCATCCGGAGTAACTTCTCCTTCTTTCACGCCTAGTTTATTTCCAATGTAATCCAGAATGTTTTCTGCTCCAACTAAACAGCAAGGGCCTGTTCTGCAAACATCCAGAACGTATTTTCCTTGTGGTTTTAGAAAATACATGGTATAAAAAGTAGCTACTTCATAAACCTCAATTGGTTTAATATTCAGGTATTCTGCCACTTTATCCATGGTAGCGTTGCTTAACCAACCAAAAACGGCTTGTGTTTCGTGTAATATGGGTAGCAAAGCAGATTTTTGTTTTCCTTCCGGATAACGACTAATTATTTCATCAAATTTAGCAACCAATTCTTTAGAGAATTCTACGGGTTGCACTTCCTCAACTCTAAGCATCTAATTCTCCTGCTATAATGTTTAAGCTAGACATGTTAATGATGGCATCAGCAAGCTGCATTCCTCGGCTCATTGATGCATACATTTGGTAATTTATAAAACTAGGGCGGCGGAAATGTAAACGATATGGTGTTCTTCCACCGTCATTTATAAGATAGAAACCCAATTCTCCGTTTCCACCTTCTACAGCATGGTAAACTTCTGTTTTTGGGGTATCAACTTCGCCCATTACAATTTTGAAATGGTAAATTAAGGCTTCCATATTATTGTAAACTTGCTCTTTTGGTGGCAAATAGAATTCCGGAACATCAGCATGGAAAATATCTTTAGGTTCTTTAGCTATTTTTTCCAGCGCTTGTTCTATAATTCTTATACTTTGCTTCATTTCTTCGTTACGCACCAGGAAACGATCGTAAACATCACCTGTAGTTCCTACCGGGATTTCAAAATCGAAATCTTCGTAAGAAGAATATGGTTCATTAGCTCTAACGTCATAATCTACGCCGGTTGCTCTAAGAATAGGGCCGCTCCAGCTGTAGCTAAGTGCAGTTTCTGCATCAACAGCGGCAACGCCAGATGTTCTTTCTATAAAAATTCTATTTCTGTTGAATAGCTTTTCAAACTCTTCCAAAACAGGAGGGAATGATTTTATGAATTTCCTGATTTTATCGAAAGTAACTTCGTTAAAGTTTCTTTCGAAACCACCGATACGCCCGATGTTGGTAGTCAAACGAGCTCCGCATACTTCTTCAAAAATTTCATAAATTTCTTCTCTCTTTTCCATTACGTAAAGGAAACCCGAGAAAGCACCCGTATCAACACCCAAAATACCGTTACAGATAATATGGTCTGCAATACGGCTTAGCTCCATAACAATTACACGCATATAATCTACACGTTTTGGAGTTTGGATATTTAAAAGCTTTTCCACCGTCATGTGCCATCCCATATTGTTGATAGGAGACGAACAGTAATTTAGCCTGTCTGTTAAAGGGGTTATCTGATAAAACGGACGGCGTTCAGCAATTTTTTCAAATGCCCTGTGGATATATCCTATAGTTGAAACACCGCTAATTATACGTTCTCCATCCATCTGCAATACATTTTGGAAAACGCCATGTGTTGCGGGGTGGGTAGGACCGAGGTTTAACGTGTATAACTCGCTTTGCGGGTCATTATCTGTAAAAACCGGACGATTTGGAGTAATTTCTGTTATAAATTTTTCCATAAAAAAGGCTTAACGTCCAAAAAAATAATCTTTTTTATCTACTCTATTCGGATCTTCAAGAGGATACTCTTTTCTCATCGGGAAGACAGTCATGTCATCTACATTTAAAATTCTTCTTAAATCTGGATGTCCGGTGAATTGTATTCCAAAAAAATCGAAAGTTTCTCTTTCCATCCAATTGGCTCCGTCCCAAAGTGTTGTAGCTGTTGGTATGCTTGGGTCTGAGGCAGAAAGGAATACCTTAATTCTAACTCTAGCATTTGTTTTAAAGCTATGTACATGATAAACAACCGCCAGTGCAAGTTCTTGTTCTGGATAATGAACGGCTGTGATATCTGTTAAATAGTTAAAACTTAGTATTTCGTGGGTTTTTAACCAGGCCAAAAGTTCAGATATATTTTCTCTCTTTGCCTCGAACGTTAATAAACCATAGGGCTCTGTAAAGTTAGTGATGCTATCTCCAAACTTGCCCTGAATGCTATCTATGATATGTTGATTTGAAATTTTAGCCATTATTGAATACCGTATGAAGCCAATAACTCTGCATATTCTGGAGAATTTCTTCTTCTTAAAGATTCATTTCTTACCAGTTCCTGTATTTTGTTAAAACCGTCTATAATACCTTCTGGTCTTGGTGGGCATCCAGGTACATAAACATCCACAGGTATAATTTCATCAATGCCTTGTAGCACAGAGTAGGTATCAAAAATGCCTCCGCTACAAGCGCATGCACCTACAGAAATTACCCATCTTGGTTCTGCCATTTGTATATAAACCTGTCTTAAAACAGGGGCCATTTTTTTTGCTATGGTACCCATTACCATCAGTAAATCTGCCTGGCGTGGAGAAAAAGATGGCCGTTCTGATCCAAATCTCGAAAAATCATAATGCGCACCCATAGTGGCCATAAACTCTATTCCGCAACAAGAAGTTGCAAAAGGAAGAGGCCATAATGAATTTGCCCGGGCCATACCTATAACCTGATCCAGTGTTGTAGCAAAGAAGCCTGATCCTTCTACTCCCGCTGGAGCATTAACTATATTTATATCGCTCATAAATAATCTATCTTCTCTTTTAAAAGCTAAAAGGGCTTACTATAAGTAAACAGTAAGCCGCAAATTTATTAAGAATATACTAAAAAGGGGGTTATTCTATTTATTTAGAACAATTCTATCTAATCCCAGTCTAGTACCTTTTTCTTTAATACGTAAATAAATCCTAAAAGGAGTGTGCCCATGAAAATAAACATCTCTATTAAGCCGTTAATGCCAAACTCTCTAAAGTTTACAGCCCATGGATACATAAATATTACTTCTATATCGAATAAAACGAATAGGATAGCTACAATGAAATATTTAACTGAGAACGGTTGGCGGGCATTACCAATTACTTCTATGCCGGATTCAAAAGCAGTTAATTTTACGTCTGTAGTTTTTCTTTTTGGACCAATAAGATGGGTAATTGTCATGGTTAATACAACAAAACCTAAAGCAATAGCTAATTGTATAATAATCGGCAAATAATCTACTGGTGTACTTAAGTTCTCCATTTCTCAAAAAAATTTATGCAAATATATGAAAACCTTTAAAAAGAATAGGGATAGTTTCTGCTATCCCTATTCAACTTGTTTTGTGAAAAATTGTTTTATCCTTTTATGGCTCTAAGAGCGTCTTTTATTTGTGCATTATCAGGATCTAAGGCAAGAGCTTTATCAAAATACTCTTTAGCTTTTGTTTTATCCCTGGTTATAAAATAACCTCCGTTGTAAGAGTATGCTTCTACCAGATTTGTTTTATCTCTGGCAGTTAAGTCTGTTTTAGCTAATGTAAGCTCTATAAACTTATCGTATGCTTTTACTGCTTTTTGCTGAGGGTCTTTTTCATCTAAGTAATACTCTACTCTTGCAACGTATAAGTAAGCATCGGCATTATTAGCCTTTTCTGCAACATAAGTAAATGCGCTATCTGCTTCAATAAGGGTTTCTTTTATTAATTCCTCATTTTTTGGATTTGCATTGGCAAGCTCTACTGCAAAATAGAAATAGTTAGAATATCCTAAATAAAACCAATCTGTAAAAGAAGATTTTGGCTGTTTAGTTAATTTACGGTAATATTCTGCTGCTTTGCCATATTTTTTAGCAGAAAAATAGGTCTTGGCTATGTTGCCTAAAAGTTCTGTATTTGACGTATCTAACTCATAACCTTTAATGTATGCTTCTATAGCCAGAGAATCTTGTTTTGTAGCTTGATAGCCTTTTGCTAAGTTCAGATAGTCGCCAGAAATAAGCCTTTTTGTGTCTGCTGTTGTAACAAATTTTTTAAGGATATTGATTCCTTCAGCATTGTTTTCGTTAGCAATAGCTGCATAACCTAAAAATCTCTCTGCTAATTTAAATTCTCCTTCTGAACCGTATTCAGCGATAAAAGCTTTAGCTTCTTTCTCTAAAGTTGCAAAGTCTTCTGCGTTTAACAAGAAGATAAGGTATCTGTAACGAGAATCTGCAGAGCGGTCTGTTAAGTCTAAATATTTAGAATACTGTTCTTTAGCTTTTGGCAGCAATTCTGGTCTTTTTGCCGGGAATTGTGACGCCCAGCGGTAAGAGTTTTCTGCTAAGGCTCTATATGCGGGGCCGAAATTAGGGTACTTACTTAATACACCATTAAGTGTAGTTTCTGCCAGCTCGAAGTTATAGGCGGCGGTCCAGATTTCTGCAATATTTACATCTACGCTAGGTAAATTGCTGTTATATGTGGATGCTCTTTGATACTCTGCTACAGCTTCGCTGTTTTTCTTTTGCGCTTTGTAGGCATTTCCTAAAGAAATATATAATTCTGGATCTTTGCTTCCGCTTTCTTTAGCTTTTTCAAACCACTGGAAAGCTTTTTCAAGATTTAGAGAACGCTCGTAAGTATAGGCATCACCAATATAGATATACTCTTTGTAATCTCTTTTTTTCATCCCGGCAGTAGCTTTATCAAAATTAGCCTGTGCCGCTGTTTCGTTTTTATTAAAAAGGTCTACAGTTCCTAAACCAATGTAATTGAACCTATAAGATGGATCTGCGGCAATACCTTTTTGAAAAAGTACCTTTGCAGAGTCTGCATTATCTAAACGTAGATATAGGTCTCCATAATAAAAATAATTTGCTGCTACGGTAGGTTGGGTAGTAACTAAATTATTAAACATAGATTTTGCTTTCTGATACTGTTCTGCAGTTACTGCAAGTCTTGCGTCTTCTAAGCTTTGAGCCATAGTTGCCGTCCCTATAGTAACAAACCCTATCGCTGCTGCTATTGCTATTTTCTTAGTTATATTCATAAGTCAATTTTAAACAAAAATTTTAAAAAATTCTATTTCTTTATAATAATTTGCCTTGATGGAAGTGAATCTGGCGCCAAACCTGACTTTAAAATGATTCTTTGCCCTATATCGCTAGCTAGAAATGCTGCAAATCCTGTACCTAATCCAGACTTTCCTTGTCCGTCAATCAAATATAAATCTCTGGTTAATGGATATTCTCCGGTTTTTAAAGAAGCCTGGCTTGGAACAACAAACTTGCCCTGTTTATTTTTAACGGCCAGCATCTTAATATGTTTAATATCTTCTTCAATTGTTTTAGTTGGTCTTTTTATCCAGCTTACGCCAATTATACCGTAAGTATTTGGGTTATTTTTTACGTATTTTATAACTTCCTCACTAGTTTTAAGCGCATATATGTTTTTTGCATCCAGTTCTTTAACGTTGAGATTATTCATTAAGTATTCAACGGTACTTGATTTTGTATTGTCGAAAACTACAATGGGCGAATTGGAAATGCTACCAGATAAATAGCTTTTTAACTCATCTACGGTTATTTTTTTAGTAATATTATTTACGGATGTAATGATGGCAATGCCGTCTATAGCAAATTTTACAGGGCGTAATTTTACATTTTTGTGTTTGAAAAACTCGGCCTCATCATTTTTAAGCTGCCTGGGCAGTATGGCTATATCAATGCTGTCATTTAGAAAAAGAGCAAGAGCTTCTTGTTGGGGCTTATAAACCATAGTAATTTTTGCCCTTTTGTAGCGGCTCTGAAACACCTGATGTTCATCATCTACTATAGGAAAAAGAGATTCATCTGCCACAATTTGCACCTCTCCAAAAGTAGTGTTTTCGCTTTTTTTCCCTTTATTCTGGCATGATGATAAAGTAAAAAGAATTACTGTTAAGCTTAAGAAATATCTAGTCATTTCTTTTGTCTTGTAAAACACGTACAAACCTAAATAATGCGTATATTATTAAAAACGCCGCGAATACGTTTTTCCACATGGGTTCTATCCCGGCAAGTATGGGTAGGTTTTTCCAGAAAATAATAGCCATTCCTAAAGCAAAATATACAATAGAAACGGTTAGTCCTAAAATGAGCAGAAATCGCTGTTGAGGCGATTTCTGTCTTCTTTTAAATTTTTGATATTCCATTTATTGAGCTAACTGAAACATAATAGGCACAGAGTAAGAAACCCTTACCGGTCTTCCGTTTTGTACCCCTGCTTTCCATTTCGGAGATTTTTTCAAGATACGAATTGCTTCCTGATTTAAATCTTCTCCGCCCGGAACACCTCTTAATACTTTAATATCAGTTAAAGAACCGTCTTTTTCTACTACGAAGTTAACGGTTACCCTTCCTTGTATATTATTTTCTCTAGACATTGGAGGGTAAACTAAGTTCTTGCTTAAGAATTTGTAGAAAGCCTCCATACCACCCGGAAACTCTGGGAAAACCTCAACGTTAGTAAATACTTCGTTGGTCTCTTCTGTTATCTCCTGGTTTACAGGCCCCTCTCCAAACTTTTGGTTCTCTATTTGGATTGGCGCATCTGGGTCACCTTTAATAGTTTTTTGTCCCGGATCTGCTTTTTGTAAATCCTGAATTGTAGGTGGTTCTTCTTCTACAACCTGCTCATCTGGTTTTACTACCGGAGGCGGGAACCTAACTTGGTCTACACGTGGTGGAGGTGGCTCTACCGCTGGAGGCGGAGGTGGAATTTTTTCATCCACAGGCGGAGGGCTTGCTAAAACAATCTCCGTTTCTTTCATTTTTGCTTTTAATATAGCGTCACCGTCTTCTGAGCCCTCAAGATATTTGCTTATCATGGGAGCTGCAAAAGCTGATATGAACAATAACCCTCCAATAAGTACAGCTTTGTTGGTATTCTTGGCATTGTTCTTACGTAGATCGTAAGCACCATACTCTTTGTTTCTACCCTCAAAAACTATATCTATCCAATTGCGAGTTAAAATATCTAGCTTAGACATATGTTTTTATTTAATTGTTTTCATTTATAACGGATAAATCCTATCCGTTAATATATTAATTATAAACTCCCTGATCTTTAAGCAAATTAAGCTCGGCTGTTTCTATCTTATTAACAACGCCATAAGAAGGAACATCTGCGATTTTAATTTCATCTAAAATGTCTACGAAGTTCTTATAAACAGACTTATCAGTTGGTTTAACAATTACCATCAGGCCTTTGCCTGTAGTGGAAAGTAAGCGTTCGTTATTGTCCATTAAAGCTTTACGAATGCCTTCTTTTCCATAATTATCAATTGTTGGAGGATTGTCTCCTGCAACTCCCATAAACCAAACAATTTTATTATCTGAACCTAAAAGAACAGTCATGGTTCTGGATGCTTTAACATCTAGTTCTGCTTCCGGGTTATTTTCATCTTTATCAGGCATGAACATATCCATGGCCTGAGGTTTGGCTAAGGTAGTGGTTAGCATGAAGAAAGTAATAAGAAGGAACATCAAATCCACCATCGCGGTTAAATCCACATTGGTAGATTGTTTCTTGCTTCTTACTTTTCCGCCTTTTTTACCGCCACCACCGCCAGAAGTATCTAATTGTGCCATCGTTCGATATTAATTATTAAAGCCTTCTAAAGAAGTGATTAAACTAAATTTGTTAACTTTTTGTTCTTGTAGTATATCTATAACGTCTCTGATAACGGGATATTCTTCATTGGAATCTCCTTTAATAGAGAATCTAAGATCTTGGTTGTGCAACTCTTTCGTAGCATACCTTGCCTGAAGAATCCATTGATGAAGCTCGTTATTTACAGAGTCTTTTGGAATACCAGGTTGGTTTAAGTTATTTCTTTCTGCTCCTGACAGGGCTATGAATTCCTTTAAATTTGCAATGGGAATACCGAAAGATTCAATTAATGAAAAACGAACTTTTTCTTCTTCACTAAATTCAATATTATATTTCTCTCCTATTCTCTCAAGCAATTTAACTCTAACATCTTGACCTACCACTCCAAAAAATACTTTTCCACTTCCAACAGTCAATACAGAGATGTCTGTGTCTGGTACTTTTACAGCCGCAGTTGAAGAAGGGATATCCACAGGCAGCGGCTCGGGCTGTCTGGCAGTAGCCGTTAATATAAAGAAAGTAAGCAATAGAGAGGCCACGTCACACATGGCTGTCATGTCTATAAGGGTGCTTTTTCTTTTAATTTTTACTTTTGGCATCTTCTTATCGTTTTAAATTGTTAGTGCTGTATTTTAATGATTGTAAAAAGTATTCCGGTTTAAACCGGAATACTCAAAAACTAATCACTAATATTTATTTATGCGTAGAAGCATAAGTTTGCACTATTGAAAAACCTGCCTCATCAATAGAGTAGGTTAAAGCGTCTATTTTAGAAGTAAAGAAGTTGTAAGAAATAATT
>PJUF01000842.1_pt1 | contig 18332 bp, 15 predicted proteins | sample 1512191 | NCBI WGS metagenome assembly PJUF01 (sample SAMN08177673, study PRJNA422409) | Feces metagenome, whole genome shotgun sequencing project. | isolation source: Chicken feces (3) enriched on wood chips | host: Gallus gallus | place: USA: Madison | collected 2015-01-15 | reverse complement strand
CGCCATTGCGATGGCCAAACGGCTCGAGGCGGTGATACTGGCCACCGACATCGACCCCATTGCAGTGACAACCACGGTCGAAAATGCCATCGAAAACGGCGTCGGCGACCAGATCGACGCCATTGAAGCCGCTGGACTTGAGCATGATGAGATCCAGGCGCGCGCGCCCTATGACCTCGTCGTGGCCAATATCCTTGCCGGCCCCCTCACCGAGCTTGCACCGGGCGTTGGAGCGATCACCCAGCCCGGTGGCACGGCCATCCTGTCCGGCATTCTCAACACTCAAGCCGACGGCGTCATCGCCGCCTATGAGGCAGCGGGCTTCGCGCTCAAGGATCACCTCAAGCGCAAGGACTGGACGACGCTGGTGCTGGAAAAGCGCTGAATCGTCCTCTGAATCGAGAAATCGGATGGTGCGCAGAACGGTGAGGACAGACAGGCGTGCCGCGCCAACCGTCGCCGCATTGCCTTGGTTGGCCGCCTGGTAGTCTGGATCAGACCCCACAAAAGCAAAATCCCCGAAGCGGGCTTCGGGGATCGGCATTGATCGTCAGCTTGGGTGCAGAAGCAGCCTTACGGGCGCTTGGTGACAGCGCCGATCAGCTGATGCTGCATGCGGTAGCTGACCTGGCGGGAGGCTTCGCGGCCACGAGCGTCGATAAGACCACCCAATGCGCTGCGGAAACCATTCTTGCTCTCAGTCATCTTTCTACTCCATGCGCCGGAGGGTCTGTTGCCATCCGACAATGCCTATATAGGCCGTTCGCGCATTGCGGGTTAGCCCCTTGCCGGCAGACCTGCCATGCCGACCCTGCAAACCAGCCTTAACGCGTATTTACCTTGCGCGCCTCGGACCGATCGCGCTCGAACTGAGCGACATAACGCGCAGCCTGCCGGGTGCGGCCTTCCACGATCGCGTCGATGGCACGTTTGAAGATATTGTTCTGCTTGCTCATTGTTCCTGTCTCCTGTTTCCTGCCTCCAATATAGGTCGGGCCACAGGCCAGACCATGGACGGAACAACACAACAGCCATGCCGAAATTGCATCGGCGCTTGATGGCGGCCAGGACAGGCAATGACTACACAATCCTTCGAACCCGCTGTCTTTCAAAGCTTTAGCGAAAAATCCGATCCTGCCGATGTCGCGCCACGTATAGCTGCCCTGAGGATAGCCATGCAAAAAACGGGCATCGACGCCGTGATAATTCCGCGTGCCGATGCGCATCGCGGCGAGTCGGTACCAGCGAGCGAGGCGCGCCTGGCCTATGTCACCGGCTTTACCGGTTCGGCGGGCATGGCGGTTATCGGGCGAGACAAGGCCGGTCTCTTCGTCGACAGCCGCTACACATTGCAGGCACCGGCGCAGACCGACACGCGCGAGGTGACGGTGCACGAGGTCAACCAGGGCGGCATCAGCGCCGACATCAAGCTCTACGTGCCTGAAGGCGGTACTTTGGCCTACGATCCCTGGCTGCATACGCCAGGCGAAGTGCGCGACGTGACTGAGAAACTGGCCGGCCACGCCAAGGTCGTGCCACATGCCAACCTCGTGGACGAGATCTGGTCCGAGCGCCCTGCCCCGCCAGTCAGCCCCATCGAATTTCTCGGCCACAACCGGGCCGGCAGGACATCGTCGGACAAGCTTGCCGACCTGCGGGCGGCCCTGGCCGCGGATAAGGCCGACGCCGCCGTGCTGACCCTGCCCGAATCCATCTGCTGGCTCTTCAACATGCGCGGCCGCGACGTGCCGAACACCCCCTTCGTGCTCGGTTTTGCGATCGTGCCTCAAGCGGGCCTGCCCACGCTCTATCTCGACAAGGCCAAGATCACGCCGGACCTAGCGCGCGCCCTAGACGGTATTGCCGAGATCGCCGAGGCTACGACGCTGACCCAGGCTCTCGAAAATCTCGGTCATGGCAAGAAGTCCGTTCTGGTCGATCCGCAGACCGCTCCGGCGGCCATTGCCGACACTTTGCGCCAGACAGGCGCCAGCCTGATCGAGAAGCGCGATCCCGTTCTGGGCCCAAAGGCCATCAAGAATGCCGCGGAACTGGCCGGCATGCGCGAGGCACATAAGCTCGACGGCGTCGCCCTTGCCAAATTCCTCCACTGGTTCGACCAGGAGGCGCCGAAGGGCGAACTGACCGAGATCGGCATCGTCACGGCACTGGAAAGTTTCCGCCGCGAGGAGGAGACCTGCGTCGACGCCAGCTTCGATACCATTTCCGGTGCCGGCCCGAACGGCGCCATCGTGCACTATCGGGTGACCACCAAGACTGATCGCACCCTCAAGGCCGGAGAACTCATGCTGGTCGATTCGGGGGCTCAATATCTGTCGGGTACGACCGATATAACCCGCACGCTCTTTACCGGCTCGGCGACGGCAGAGCAGAAGGATCGCTACACGCGCGTGCTCAAGGGCATGATCGCCATCTCGCTGGCCCGCTTTCCGCGAGGCACTAACGGCGCGCAGATCGACGTGCTCGCCCGGCAATATCTCTGGCAGGACGGTGTCACTTACAATCACGGAACCGGCCACGGCGTGGGCGCCTTCCTTGGCGTGCATGAAGGCCCGGTTGGCATTTCGTCGCGCTACACCACGCCTTTCGAGCCGGGCAATGTCCTGTCCAACGAGCCGGGCTATTACAAGGCGGGCGAATATGGCATCCGCATCGAAAACCTGATCGTGGTACAGGATGCCGACGGCTTTCCGGGCTATCTCGACTTCGAAACCATCACCCTCGCCCCCATCGACACGCGGCTGATCGACCGAGACCTGATGAGCGCAACGGAACTGACCTGGCTCAACGCCTTCCACGCCCGTGTCTGGAGCGAGATCGGCCCGCGACTCACCGGCGACGTAAAGGAATGGCTGCGCCAGGCAACCGCAGCAATTTAGGCCCTACAAACTGTCGGCCGGCCATCTGGCCGGCTGCAGACTTGTTCCGCAAATTCAGCCTAGAACTGCTCCGGATCAGCCAGGAATTCCGACAGCCTGACCATGCCTTGCGTTTCGCCCCATGGCAGCAGGATATCGTCGACCTTCCAGCCGGCATCGCCCTCATCCACCAATTGAAAACCGATGGTCTGGTGTGGCTCACCCATGAGGGTGACGTCGACCGTCGTGGTCGCCATAGTGCCCTTGATCTTGGCCGTGTTTACCGTGAATTTCAGCCCGCCCGAATCCTGCCCGTTGATGAAGGGCGAGAAATCCAGCGCGCCAATTTCGTCGCCGGCCGCCTGCGCCTTTTGGTTGGCAGCCTCGAGCAGCGCACTCAGCCTCTCGGAAAAGGCCTCCTCCTCGCCGAATGCTGCCTCGAAATCGAAATTCTCCCAATCCTGGGAAGCCTCAACCTGATCGTAGACGGCCTGCAAGAGCGCTTCGGGCGTGTCGAAAACACCGAGGGGATCGGCCCAGGCCGCCGGTGAAACCAAAGCAAGAAGCAAGGCGAGCGTGAAGCGCATCAATTGAACCAGATCGCAAAGAAGGGCCAGTCATCGCCCATGACACGGTTGAGTTCGGCAAAGTCCGCGGCACTGGCGACAGGACCATCGGCCAGGAACGGCAGCGCGTCGTGCCCGGTCAGGAGCATCACGAGATCGGTGCGGCTGGCCGTATCGAAATAGGTCTTGAGATTGAAGCCTTTCGAAAAGCGCCAATGCGGCAACAGCAGTTCTCCTGCCAGGATACGGTCCAACTGGTCGAGCGTCGCGCGCCAGGCCTGCACCACTTCCAGTGTTACCGGCCGGTCTCGCATCATCGAGGTCTGTGTCGGCGACGGCACGAGCTCTCGATTGTCATCAGTCTCGGCCAGGATCATCTCCCAGTTGCGGCGAGACAGTGCGGTTATGGTCTCGAGCCGCGTCAGCACGCCCGAAAAGCGCGCCTTGTCGATCACCGGAAAGTCGGCTGTGTGCAGCGCGGCGACCATGTCGGCAATGAACGCGTCGCTGTCGGCATCGATCATCATCGTCCCGCCGCGCGTATAGTCGCCCATCGGCAGGCCCGCCCTTGGGAAGACACGATGCAGATACGCATCGAAGAAGGCCGAGAAGTCGTGCGACAGCGTCATCTCCAGCGGCACGGCGGCGATATTGGCATAGCCGGCAAACCAGATCGCATCGGCATTGTCGAAACCGATCGTGGTATCGGCCGGACTGCTACCGCCCTTGGACTTGGTCTTGCCCGAGGGCGGTGGCGTGTCATGATCCGGCAATTCCAGGGCGGCGCCCGCGCTGGCCAGAACGACCGCAAGAGTTTCACCCTCCCCGGTCTCGCCATCGCCGTTGAGATCGATCCTCACCTTGAGCGGATCGATCGGGATGACGAAAGCGCTCTCTTCCCCCGCCTGCTGCATATGGTCGCCAGCCGCATCGAGCCGTTGAGAAAAGGCTTCGAGAAGCTCCCGCAGTTGCTCGTAAGTAAGCGGCTCCGGATCGGGATTGCTATCGGCCGGCGGCGCCTCCATACCCATGCCGAGCAACATGCTCATGGCCGGTGAATTGGGCGTTACCGCGCCGTGCCGGTAAAGGCCCGCCGCAAAAGTCTCGTAAGCGGTAACGAGATCATTGAGGCCAAGGGTGAAACAGGCATCGCCCTCGCCCGCCGCGCAGGCTTCCACTGAGCGATCGGCCACTTCGGCGAGTGTCCCGCTGTAAAGCGCCTCCGCGAGCTGGTCTCCGATCTCTCCTGCATGGACGCTACCCGACACCAGGCAGGCCGCCATGGCCGCCCCGATCCACAGTCTCATCCTGCCTCCCTCCCCGGTCGCTTACTTGCCGACGCGTTCGAACCACTCGTCTTCGCTGATGACCTCGACCCCGAGCTCCTGCGCCGATTTCAGCTTGGATCCCGCGCCCGGTCCAGCCACCAGAATGTCGGTCTTGGCCGAAACCGAACCGGCCACCTTGGCTCCGAGCCTCTCAGCCATAGCCTTGGCTTCCGATCGTGACATTTTTTCGAGCGTCCCGGTAAAGACGACAGTCTTGCCGGCCACCTGGCTGTCCGCGGAAATGCTGACGACATAGTCCTTGGGCTGCACCTCGGCCAAAAGGGCGTCGAGGGCCCCTACATTCTGCGAATTGTCGAAGAAGTCGCGCAACGCCTCCCAGACAGTGTCGCCCAGTCCGTTTACGGAAGGGAACACCTCGTGCAGGTGGCCGCCCGCCTGGGCCGCCTCGATCCCTTTGGCGCGCAATTCGCCGATGCTCGAAAAGGTGCGCGCCAGCACGGCCGCAGTTGTTTCCCCGATATGGCGGATGCCAAGGGCAAAGATGAAGCGATCAAGTTCGGGCGCCCTGCGGGCGTCGATGGCTGCGAAAAGCTTGTCGAGACCTTCGTAATTCCGATCCGCCACCGAGCGGACATTCTTTCTTGTCTTGCCGGTGGCGGCCTCTCGCGCTCGCGCCTGTTCTTCTCGACGCTCGGCTAGCGCCTGCTGCACTTCGGCCCGCCGCCCCTTGAGCTTGAAGATATCCGCCGGCGTCCGGACCAGACCCTTGGTGAAGAACAGCTCGATATTCTCCGCGCCCAGCCCCTCGATATCGAGCGCCCCGCGCGACACGAAATGGCGGAGGTTTTCCACCGCCTGCGCGGCGCAGACCAGTTCACCGGTACAGCGGCGGCGCGAATCTTCCTTGCCGGTCTTCTCGTTGATTTCGCGCACTGCCGGAGAGCCGCAGACCGGGCAGGTGTCGCGCATGACATAGGGCTGTGCATCGGCCGGGCGCTTGTCGATCAGCACGTCGACGATTTGAGGAATCACGTCGCCGGCACGCTGGATCGTTACCGTGTCGCCGATGCGGATGTCCTTGCCTTCGCGGATGGGGAGCCCGTTGCTGTCCCGGCCAGCGATATAATCCTCATTATGCAGCGTCACGTTGACCACGGTGACCCCGCCCACGCTCACCGGATCGAGCCGGGCGACGGGCGCCAGCGTACCGGTTCGCCCAACCTGGATCTCGATGTCGCGCACCCGCGTCGTCGCCTGCTCGGCCGGGAATTTGTGGGCGATGGCCCAGCGCGGTTCGCCGGTCACGAAGCCCCAGCGTCGCTGCAATTCGAGCTGATCGACCTTGTACACTACTCCATCGATATCGTAGCCAAGGCTCGAGCGCTGCGCCTCGATTTCGCGGTATTGCGCGATCAACTCGTCGACCGACGTGGCCCGGACCATCAGCGGGCTGATCTTGAACCCCCATTCGCCGAATTTTTGCACCGCCTCGAATTGGGTAGGGGCCGGATCGGCCGTGGTGTAGCCCCAGGCATAGGCGAAGAACTTGAGATTTCGGCTTGCCGTAACCGAGGGATCCTTCTGGCGCAGCGAGCCAGCAGCCGTATTGCGCGGATTGACATAGTCCTGCCCGCCGACGGCAGCCGATCGCTCCTTGAGCGCCTGGAACTCGGCATAGGTCATATAGACTTCGCCGCGGATTTCGATCACCTCCGGCCAGTCACCGCCTTCAGGAAGACGCTCCGGAATATCCTTGATCGTGCGCAGGTTGGCGGTGATGTCTTCCCCCACGGTGCCATCGCCGCGCGTGGCACCCTGGACGAAGACGCCATTTTCATAACGCAGCGAGGCCGACAAGCCATCGATCTTGGGCTCGGCGGTGAAGGCGATTTCGAGGCCTTCATCCTTTTGGAAAAAGCGGCAGCCGCGCTCAATGAAGTCGGCCACGTCCTCGTCGGTATAGGCCTTGGCGAGGCTGAGCATGGGCACAGCATGGCGTACCTTGGAAAATCCTTCCGCAGGCGCCGCGCCCACGCGCCCGGTAGGACTGTCGCTGCGCACCAGCTCCGGAAACGCCTGCTCGATAGCCTCATTGCGGCGTTTGAGCGCGTCATAGTCGGCGTCGGTGATTTCCGGCCGATCCTGCTGGTGATAGGCGATGTCGGCCGCAGCAATCTCTGCGGCAAGGCGCTCCAGCTCGGCGCGAGCCTCGTCTTCGCTGAGATCGGAGACGTCTTTGGCGGAAAGGTCGGACATGGAGATACTCGACAACAGGGTTGACCACCGGATCAACTCTCCTCGGTGGGAGACGGTGCCCGCAGTGCGGCTGAAAGGTTGCCCGCGCGACCACGGTCAATGAGTTTGCAAGCACCTCATCCGGCGCTACGCGCCACCTTCTCCCACAGGCGGAGAAGGGAGGAAAGCATAGACCTATCCCACGGCGCCGAGCAATTTCTTGGCAGCAGCGCGTGCCTCGTCGGTGATTTCCGCACCGGCCAGCATGCGTGCCACCTCTTCCTGTCGGGCCGGCTTGTCGAGCGGACGCACATGGGTGCGCATGAAGGCGCCCTCCTCGATCATCTGCTTTTCTATAAGAAGGTGACGATTGGCGCGCGCTGCGACCTGCGGTGCATGGGTGACCGTGAGCACCTGCACCGTGCTGGCAAGGCGCGCCAGGCGTCGGCCGATGGCGTCTGCCACCGCACCGCCGACACCCGTGTCGATTTCATCGAAGATAAGCACCGGCGCCGAACCGCGATCGGCCAGCACGACCTTGAGCGCCAGCAGGAAGCGGCTGAGTTCACCGCCCGAGGCCACCTTGAGCAGCGGTCCGGCGGCCGTACCGGGATTGGTCTGGACGTGAAAGGCGATCTGGTCAAAGCCGGTGGCGGCAACACGGTCGGCATCGACCTGATGATCGACGATGAATTTTGCCGCGCCCAGCTTGAGATCGGGCAGTTCGGCTTCGACGGCCTTGCTTAGCGCCTTTGCAGCCTTTTTCCGACCGGTACTGAGGATATCGGCGGCCTCTCGGTAGCGCGCCCGTGCGGTGGCTTCTTCGGCTTCGAGCGCCTTGAGCCGGCTCTCGCCGCCCTGCAGGGTTTCGAGATCGCCCTGATATTTGGCAAGTACGGCAACCAGTTCATCCGGCGTCGCCTGGTGCTTTCGCGCCGCGGCCCGTAGGGCGAACAACCGCTCCTCGACCGCTTCGAGCTCGCCCGGATCGAAGGCCATTTCGCGTTTCAGATCTTCGAGCGCATCGGTTGTGCGGTCCAGGGTCACGAGCGAGGCATCGAGGGCATCCACGATGGGCTGGAACAATGTGGCGCCGCCATCGATCTTGCGCATCAGCCGGCGCATAAGCGAGGCCATGGCCGGCGTCGGGGCATTCGGACCGTTGAGGATCTCATCGATCTCGACCACGTCCGATGCCGCCTTTTCGGCTTGCTGCAATTGTTGCCGGCGCTCGGCGAGCTCCTCCTCCTCGCCCACCACTGGCTTGAGCTTGCCCAGTTCCTCGACGGTGTGGCGGGCATAGTCCTCGGCGGCCAGAGCCTCGGCCACCAGCGCCCTTTGCTCCGCAACCGCTTGCTGCGCCTCCGCCAGCGCGGCCCAGCATTCGCGCACGGCATTGACCGCGGCACCCAGTTCGCCGAACGCGTCCAGGGCCGCCCGGTGCGTCGCTACATCGACAAGCGCGCGATCATCGTGCTGGCCGTGAATTTCGACGATCTGGCTGCCGACCTTTTGCAACAACGAGGCGGATACGGGCTGGTCATTGATGAACGCACGGGTCCGGCCATCGGCGAATTGCACCCGGCGCAGGATGACGTCCTCGTCGTCGGCAATGGCGTTGTCGCGCAGCAGCGCGCGCGCCGGGTGATCGGCGGACAGTTCGAGGACGGCGACGACCTGCCCGCTGTCCTGGCCATGCCGGACGAGCGACGCGTCGCCACGCCCGCCCAGGGCAAGGGTCAGCGCATCGAGAAGGATGGACTTGCCGGCACCGGTCTCGCCGGTGAGCACGGTCATGCCTGAATCGAGCGCCAGGTCGAGCTGATCGATCAGGACGATATTGCGGACAGACAGCGCGTTTAGCATGCGCGATTTCCCCGTGGCGGCACCGCGTTTCGACCCGCTTGTAGCACCCGACCGACTGTCTGAAGTGGCAAGCTCGCCCTCCATCCACAAATAAGCCCTACAAACGAAACCGGGACGCATGATAGCGCCCCGGAACAAAATAGCAACATCGATGTTGAACGGCCGTCACGTCCGATGCGCGGCAAGCCAGCTTCCAGAATTGAGCTGCGGGGCGAGACCCTGCTTGCCCAGGGTTTCGAAGGCGCGCTTGTACCAGTCGCTCGAGGGATAGTTGTGGCCCAGCACCGCAGCAGCGGACATGGCTTCGTTGGTCAGGCCGAGCAGCAGATAGGTCTCGGTCAGGCGGAACAGCGCTTCCTCGATATGGGTCGAGGTCTGCCAGCGTTCCACCACTTCGCGGAAGCGGTTGATGGCGGCAGCATACTGCCCATTGCCCTGATAATAGCGGCCGACCGACATTTCCTTACCTGCCAGCTGGTCATAGGCGACCAGCAGCTTTTCCTTCGCGTCGATAGCGTGCTCGGACTTGGGATAGTTGTTGATCAGGAGGTTGTAGGTGTCGATCGCATCGCGCGACAGCTGCTGGTCGCGCGTGATGTCCTTGATCTGGGCGAAATAGGACGTGCCCTTGAGCCAGAGCACATAGGGGACTTCGCTGCTCTGGGGATAAAGCGCCAGATAGCGGTCGGCAGCCAGGATCGACTCGTCGAACTTGCCGATGCGATAGCTCGCATAGACCTGCATCAGCTTGCCTTTTTCAGCCAGCGGATCGCGCGGATGCTGACGCTCGAGCTTTTCGAGCTTCTGAATGGCGGTCTGGTAATACTGGCGATCCATGTCGTCCAGCGCGCCCTGATAAAGGGCGGCGGCAGGAACGATCGGCTCTTCCCTGATCTTGGGCGGACCGAACAGCCCGCCGCCGGCGCAGGCGGTCAAGACTACGGCCAGAAGGCCCATGGCAGCGAACCGGCTGGCCCGGCTGAAATTCTGGCTCACAACGTCAAGCTTCACGAATTGCCCCGTTCAAAATCATACCGCAGCAAGACTGCGGGCCTATTTGGCAAATGGATCAAAACTGTGGCGCGGCTGATGGGCCGACAGGCCCTTTCAGCGGACGGACCGCAAGTAGTGATGGACTTCAAGACCGTCCGGCTGGTCTTCGAAGCTCTCGAACTCCAGCGGCAAATCCTCGGCCTCGACTATTTCATAATTGGCATCGCTGGAAAAGAGCGAGGCCAGGACATGCGCGTTGAGCGCGTGCCCGCCCTTGTAGGAGCGGAACTTGCCCCAGATGGCGAGGCCACCCAGCGACAGGTCGCCAATGGCATCAAGCAGCTTGTGGCGCACGAATTCGTCTTCGTAACGCAACCCGCCCGGATTGAGTACACGGTCTTCATGCACGGTGATGGAATTGTCGAGGCTGGAGCCCAGCGCATAGCCGGCCTGGCGCAGGATCTTGGCATCGCGCACGAAGCCGAAAGTGCGCGCCTGAGACACGTCCTCGAAATAGCGGCGCGGCGTCCAGTCGAAGATCATGCGCTGGCGGCCGATGACCTTGGAATCGAAGTCGATCTCGAGGTCGAGCGCACGCCCGTTATAGGGCTCGAGCGCGGCGAAAGCGTCGTTGTTGCGCACCGTGACGGCGCGCACGATCTTGAGGAATTTCTTCTGCACCGGCTGCACTTCGAGCCCGACGCGCAAGATCGCGACGGCGAAGGGATGAGCCGAGCCGTCCATGATCGGGCATTCGGGCCCGTCCAGGGTAATAAGTGCGTTGTCGACGCCCATGCCAGAGAGAGCGGACACGACATGCTCGACGGTCGCCACGCTGACGCTGTCGCCAAGGTCAAGCGTGGTGCAGAGCGTCGTCCGCGTCACGCGCGAATGATGCACCGGTACAGGGCGCGTGAAAGCGCCATCGCCCAGGTCGCGCCGGATCAGGTAGCCGCTATCGGCAGGCGCCGGCGCCATGGTCAGGGTAACCGGCTGCGCACCATGCACGCCATAGCCCGAAAAGCTGACCTCGCCGGCAAGCGTGCGCTGGCGCGTGGAAAGTTTGTTCATGCCTGGAATAGCTCCAACGGTGCGTTCACGCTCAAAGAACTGTTAGCCAAAAAAAACTCGGTGCGGAAGCCGCACCGAGTGAGCTTTTCAATCAACATCGACGCCGGATCAACCGTGCTTGCGCAGGAAAGCCGGGATTTCGAGATGTTCCTTCTGGGCCGGGGCGGCGGGGGCGCGACCCTGGTTGTCGAGCTGGCCGCGGGCACCTTCGGCAGCCGGAGCCACGCGCGAAGTCCTTGCGCCACCTGCTTCAATGGCGCTGCGGGCAGCGGCATCGTCGGCAATCTGGGCGCGCGGCTCGGCGCGGGTTTCAGGCTGGGGCTGACCCAGGTTCAGGCCGACATTGGAGGCAAGGCGCTTGAACAGGGCACGGGCATTGCGCGGCTCGCCGTCATGACGTTCCTGCTGGTCCTGTGTCCGGCGCGCAACAACCGGGAGTTCCTCGGTGCGCGGCATGCGACGCTGGCCTTCCGGGCGGGCGGCATGGGACGGCACGTAGACGCTCGGAATCGGCTGTTCCTGGACCATCGGCGCCTCTTCGGGCTCGGCCAGCGACTCAGCGGCAGGCACATAGGGCTCGACCAGGATACCGTCGTCTTCCTGGGCGTAGTCGTGCGAGGGCTGGTGCGCGGCAAAGGCTTCGGCCACGGCGGCCTCGACCTGATGACCGATTTCCTCGACTTCGATCTCGGCAACCACCGGCGCGGCGGCCTGCGGGATCACCGAGCGCTCGGCGGGAACGTGGCGCTTGACCGAAAGCGGCGTGCGCGAAGCGTTCGGCTTGGGCGGCTCCATGGCCTGCACCATGGTCGCGTCGGTGCCGGTCGCAACCACCGACACGCGGATCGTGCCGTTGAGGTTCGGATCGTAGGTTGCGCCCAGGATGATATTGGCGTCGGCGTCGACTTCCTCACGGATGCGGCTGGCCGCTTCGTCGACTTCGTAAAGGGTCAGGTCCGGGCCACCGGTGATGGAGATCAGCAGGCCCCGCGCACCATGCATCGACACATCGTCGAGCAGCGGGTTGGCAATGGCGGCCTCGGCAGCGTGGCGGGCACGATCTTCGCCCGATGCTTCGCCCGTACCCATCATCGCCTTGCCCATGCCGCGCATCACGGCGCGCACGTCGGCGAAGTCGAGGTTGATGAGACCTTCCTTGACCATGAGATCGGTGATGCAGGCCACGCCCGAGAACAGCACCTGGTCGGCCATCGCGAAAGCGTCGGCGAAGGTGGTCTTCTCGTTGGCCACGCGGAACAGGTTCTGGTTGGGGATGACGATCAGCGTGTCGACATGGCGATGCAGCTCGTCGATACCGTCTTCAGCCAGGCGCGCGCGACGATTGCCTTCGAAATTGAACGGCTTGGTGACCACGCCAACCGTCAGGATGCCCTGCTCGCGGGCAGCGCGGGCGATGACCGGCGCAGCGCCGGTACCGGTGCCGCCACCCATGCCGGCGGTGATGAACACCATGTGCGAGCCACTGAGGTGATCGTTGATCTCGTCCCAGCTTTCTTCCGCCGCAGCCCGACCCACTTCCGGGTGTGAACCGGCACCAAGGCCCTCGGTCACGCCGACGCCGAGCTGGATGATCCGCTGCGCCTTGGAAAGCGCCAGGGCCTGCGCATCGGTATTGGCAACGACGAAGTCGACGCCGTCCAATCCGGACTCGATCATGTTGTTGACGGCGTTGCCGCCTGCACCACCCGCACCGAACACGGTGATGCGGGGCTTGAGTTCCTGGATGTCCGGGATAGTCAGATTGATGGTCATAGAAGGCCCCATAGTGGCGTGGTTGGTTAAGATTTACCCGCCAATTCGTTAACCGCGCCCTAACAAGTGCACCGGTCCGGTTAACTTTTGCGCAAAATGCGACAGGCGCCGGTTACCCTTTCGCCCTTTGTTAACCAGCCCGGACCCGTGGCTTAAAAGCGGTAACCCAGGGCGAACCACTCATCGGACTCGCCTGGACGCGCTGGTGCCGGCAAGGCCGGTGTTGGTAATGGCAAGCCCTGCCCCGAACACCACTGCGTCTTCCACGAGTCCGCTCGGGGTCTGGCCCACCCTCTGCATGGCCGCATAGCGTAGCCTGAGGCCGATATAAGACGACACGAGCGCAGCCCCCACCGCGACTGCAGCACCGGCGGCGCGTTGACGCCGCGGCGCCAGCGCCGCGCCTGCATAGGCTGCAGTGACGGCACGTACAGCCAGGCCGATTGGGATGGTGCGGTCTGGCGCGGACTTCATCTTGTCGCCACCCATCTCCGCTGCGGCGAAGGCAAGTGCGCCGGCCGCGACCAGCGGATGATGAAAGAGCTTTTGCAGCGGCAGGTCGTCGCCGACCTCGCCGCGATAGGTGGCAAGTCCAATGGTGGCCAGAGGCGTAATGCCACGCTGGCCAGCGACGAGGCCGATAAGGAAAGACCTTAGCATATGCTGTTCTCCAGGCTTGACTATGAAGAACGGCAAATCGGCGCAAACGATCCTAAAAGCTCGTGCGCAGCCAGTTGCCGACACGGGCGATGTAGCCGTCGGTGCCGGTCAGCTTGCGGCTACCGCGGGGCTCGACATATTCGCGGGCGCAAACCTGGGGATAGACCAGCATGCCGGCCACGGTGGCGAATGCTGCACCCTTGGCGATCTCGGGCAGGCCGGAAATGCCCATCGGGCGGCCATTGCGGACATTGCGGGCAAGGGTGCGGCGCGCAACTTCCGGCAGGCCGGTCATTTCGCTGGCGCCACCGGTCAGCACGAAGCGGCGGCCGCAGACATCCATCATGCCGGTCGCCTGCATGCGGTCGCGAATGGCGGTGAGGATTTCCTCGATGCGCGGACGCATGATGCGGGTCAGGACGGCGCGCGGAATCTGGCCAGGTGCCTCGTCATGGCTCGCGCCAACAGGCTGGATGGCGATCATTTCGCGCTCGTCGGCCTGGCCGGGCAGGACCGAGCCGTGCAAGGTCTTCAGCCGTTCGGCATCGGCAACGCTGACCGAGAGCTGCCGGGCAATATCGAGCGTCAGGTGATGGCCGCCGATGGCAATGGCATCGGCATAGACCATATGGCCGTCGTTGAACACGGAAACGGTCGTGGTCGCACCGCCGAAATCGACGCAGGCCACGCCCAGCTGCGCCTCGTCATCGACCAGCGTGGCAAGGCCGGACGCATAAGGGGTCGCGACCAGTGCCTCAATCTGCAGGTGACAACGATGCAGCACCAATTCGAGATTGCGCATGGCCAGGGTCTCGGCGCTGACCACGGCCACATCGACGCCGAGCTTGTCGCCGACCATGCCCTTGGGGTCGCGAATACCCTTCTGGCCGTCCAATGCATAACCGATCGGTAGCGCGTGAATTATGGACCGCTCGGGGCGCACGGAGCGAGAATTGACCGCCTTGAGCACCCGGAAGATATCGGCCTTCTCGACTTCCTGGCCGTCGAGCGAAACGGCCGCGGAAAATGTCTCCGACCCCAGCCGTCCCGCCGTAACATTGACGAGGACGCTTTCCAGCGTCAGTCCGGCGGCGCGTTCGGCCATGCCCACGACACTGCGGATCGCGTGTTCGGCCTTGTCGATATCGGTCACGACGCCGCTCTTGACGCCGGAGGCCGGCCCATAGCCGAAGCCGATGACCTCGGCCTGATGCGTGCGGCCGCGCAGCGATTTGCCTTCCTGGCGCGGCGCCAGGCGCGCGATGACGCAGCAGATCTTGGTGGAGCCGATATCGAGCACCGCAACGAGCGTGGTCTTGCCGGGCTGCACCGGCCGCAGCCGGGAGGTCATCGCATCGGTCATCATGATTTGGTGTCTTCGGTATCGGCGGGCTTGTTGGGGCGAATGGCGACTAGGCTATCAATCCTGAGATCGATGATGGCCACGTCACGATCGAGAAGCTGATAATCGGTCTGGTAGGTCACGAGCCGGGTCATAGCCTGCGCCACTCCCTGCTCGGGCAGTTGCACGCGAAGGCCGGTCTCGTAGATCATGTCCCAGCGACGGTCGGCAATGCGCGAGAGAGCGACGAGCCCTTCCTGTAGCTTTGGGAAGCCATTGAGCGCGCGGATCATCACCAGCGCATCGTCTGCGGCCCCGTCCCCGATCACCAGGGGCAGACTGGTATAGCCGCCCTGCGCTTCCCCGATCTGTTCCCCCTTGCCGTCGATGAGGAAAGTTACGCCATCCACGGCCCAGCGGGCGACCGGCTCTTTCTCGGTGATGAGCACGGCGACGTCACCGGGATAGGTCTTGCGCACCGTCACCGCAGCGACGGCGGGCAATTCGGCGATGCGCTGACGCGCCGCTTCCACGTCGAAGCCGAGCGTGGAGGTATGCGGCTGGATGCCAAGGGCATCGAACACCTGCTGCTCGCTGGTCAGGGTCTGGCCCGAAATCGTGATCTCGCCGATGGCAAGGCCCGCCTGGGCGAAATTACCCTGCGCAAAATCGGCGGCGGTCATGGCCAGCATGCCGATCGGCTCGCGAACTTGGTAGATGGCGACGCATCCGGCCAGCAGTGCGGCGACCATCGCGCAACGCCGGATCAGCCCGCCGTGAAGAACGAAGGCCCGGTTGAAGCGGTTGGCGAGCTTGCGACGCGGCGTGCGAATCGGAACAGGCAGCGCGCGGGGGTCTACCAGCCGCGCCCCGGCGAGAAAGGCCTCGCTCTTTACCTGTTGCAACTCGCGTCCTCCACTATCCAGGAGACCAGATCTTCAAAACTGTGCCCCGCATGCGCGGCCTGCTCCGGCGCCAGCGAGGTCGGCGTCATGCCCGGCTGGGTATTGATTTCCAGACAGACCAGTTCGCCATCCTCGCCCACCGCGTCATTGTAGCGGAAGTCCGTCCGCGTAATGCCTCGGCAGCCGAGAGCCGCGTGGGCGGCCAGGCTAAGCTTTTGCACTTTGTCGTAAATTTTAGGTTTAACGTTGGCGGGAAGGATGTGGCGCGAGCCGCCCTGGGCGTATTTGGCTTCATAATTGTAGAAGCTGAGATCGGTGACGATCTCGGTAACCGGCATGGCGACATCACCCATGACCGCGCAGGTCAGTTCGCGCCCCGGAATATAGCGCTCGACCATCAGCTCTTCGCCTCCGGTCCATTCCTCGCCCAGGATTTCCTGCGGCGGGTGGGACTGGTCGGCCTTGACGATGATCACCCCGAAGCTCGAACCATCGGCAATCGGCTTGACGACATAGGGCGGCGGCAGCACATGCGCGCGGCCGACCTCGGCGCGGGACGCGATGACATGGTCGGTCACGGGAATGCCGGCCGCCTTGAGCATGATCTTGGCCTGATGCTTGTTCATCGCCAGCGCCGAAGCGAGCACACCCGAATGGGTATAGGGAATGCGCAGAAATTCCAGCACGCCCTGGATCGTGCCGTCCTCGCCGAAAGGTCCATGCAGGGCGTTGAACGCCACGTCGGGCGCCACTTCGCGCAGGCGCTCGGCGATGTCATAGCCGACATCAACCTCGGTCACCCGATAGCCGGCGCGACGCAGGGCCTCGGCGCAGCCTTTACCAGTGCTTAGGGAGACAGGACGCTCGTTGGAGAGCCCGCCCATGAGAACGGCGACATGCTTGGTCATTCGGCAGCCTCGCCCATCAATGCCTCGAGCTCTGCCGGCAATGCCGCGGCCCATTGCGTGATATTGCCGGCCCCCAGGCATACGACATAGTCGCCTTCGGCCACCCGCGAAGCGAGCAGCGGCGCCAGCGCCTCTGCCCGGTCGATCACCCGCGCATCGCGATGGCCGCGGGCCCGGATACGGTTGACCAACTCCTCATGCGTCACGCCCGGCATGGGCTGTTCGCCCGCCGCATAGATCGGCGCGACGATGACGGTATCGGCATCGTTGAAGCAGGCAGCGAAATCGTCGAACAGGTCGTGCACCCGGCTATAGCGGTGGGGCTGCACCACGGCGACGACATCGCGGCGTGCAGACTGGCGCGCGGCCTTGAGCACGGCGGAAATCTCCACCGGGTGATGACCATAATCGTCGATCACGGTTACCCCGCCGACTTCGCCGGTCTTGGTAAAGCGGCGCTTGACCCCGGAAAAACCCTGCAAGCCTTTGCGGATGGCCTCGGCCGGCACATGCAACTGGTCGGCCACGGCAATGGCAGCGGTGGCGTTGAGCGCATTGTGGATGCCGGGCATGGGCAGTTCCAGCCCGTCGATCCGCAGCTGCGTACGCCGGATGCGATCGCGGATTTCGACCGAGAAATGCTGCACGCCGTCGCGGTTTTCGAGGTCGACCAGCCGCACATCGGACTGCGGATTTTGCCCGTAGGTGATGACGCGACGATCGCGGATTTCGCCCACGAGCGACTGTACGATTGGATGATCGAGGCACATCACGGCAAAGCCGTAGAACGGCACGTTCTCGACGAACTGGTGGAAGGCCTTCTTCACGCCTTCGAAGTCACCATAGTGATCGAGATGCTCGGGATCGATATTGGTGACCACGGCTACGTCGGCCGGCAGCTTGATGAAGGTGCCGTCGCTTTCGTCGGCTTCGACGACCATCCATTCGCCGGCCCCTAGGCGCGCATTGGTGCCATAGGCATTGATGATACCGCCATTGATGACCGTCGGATCGAGATTACCCGCGTCCAGCAGTGTCGCCACCAGCGTAGTCGTCGTGGTCTTGCCATGCGTTCCGCCGATGGCGATGGCGGTCTTGAAGCGCATGATCTCGGCCAGCATTTCGGCCCGGCGCACGACCGGCAGGGCGCGAGCGCGAGCGGCCATCAGCTCGGGATTGTCCTTCTTGATGGCCGACGACACGACGACGACTTCGGCCTTGCCCAGATTGTCGCCGCTCTGGCCGATCTCGACCGTGATGCCCATGTCGCGCAGGCGCTGCACATTGGGATTGAGCGCAGCGTCCGATCCTTGCACCACATAGCCCTGATTATGCAGGATTTCGGCGATACCGCTCATGCCGATGCCGCCAATGCCGATGAAATGAACCGGCCCGATATTGCGGGGCATCTTCATGGTGTGGGTCTCCCTTCGATATGGGTATGTTTGCCGCCAAGCATTTCGGCGAGGTCCGCCAGCTTTTCGACGGCGCGGGGCTGGCCCAGCTTGAGCGCTGCGGCTGCCGCACGCGTCAGCCGGTCAGGTTCGCCCAACAGCTCCTGAAGCCGAGTGGCAAGCGATTGCGGTGAAAGCGTGGCCTGCTCGACCACCCAGCCGCCGCCGCCCTCCTGCATGAAGAGGCCATTGTGCTTCTGGTCGGAATCCAGCGACCCCGGCAACGGAATGAGAATGGCTGGACGGCCGATGACGCAGAGCTCGGTAATGGTCGAGGCCCCTGCCCGGCCGATTACCAGATGCGCATCGGCAATGCGCTCGGGCAGGTCGGGAATGAAGGAGGCCAGCTCGACGCTGGTGCGTGACTGGCGATAGCTTTCGGCCACCCGGT
>PJUF01000837.1_pt1 | contig 18379 bp, 21 predicted proteins | sample 1512191 | NCBI WGS metagenome assembly PJUF01 (sample SAMN08177673, study PRJNA422409) | Feces metagenome, whole genome shotgun sequencing project. | isolation source: Chicken feces (3) enriched on wood chips | host: Gallus gallus | place: USA: Madison | collected 2015-01-15 | reverse complement strand
CCTCAAAACGAGGATGAGATCTGATGTTGAACAAGACCGCCGCCGTCGTCAGCCTGTGCCTTTCGCTGATCGCCGCGCCCGCCCTGGCCGTCGCCCGGCCCGCGCCTGACGCCGTCCCCGAGCCGGTGCGGGTGATGATCGTCGGCAGCTACCATTTCGATAATCCGGGCCAGGATCTGAACAATGCGCGCATCGCGCCGGTGACGACGCCGGAGAAGCAGGCGCAGCTCGCCGCCATCTCGGAGCGTCTGGCGCGCTTCCAGCCCACGGCCGTGGCGGTGGAGCGTATCGCCGCCGATCCGGACACCTTGCTGGATCAAGTCTATCCTCGCTTCGATCCGGCCATGCTCGCCTCAAACCCCGATGAAAGGGTGCAGATCGGCTATCGACTGGCGTCGCGGTTGGGTTTGACGCGCGTCTACGCCATCGACGAACAGTCGGACGACAAGGATTACTTTCCCTTCCAGCCGATCCTGGACTGGTGGGAGGCGCACGATCAGTCGGACGCCTTCGCTCGGCTCAATGCCCCGATCGCCGAAGCAACGGCCGGATTGGAGCGACGCCAGCACACGGCCTCGATCGGCGACATCCTGGCCGACATGAACGACCCCAATGACGCGCTGAACGGACCGGCGGGCCAGTCGACTTTCTACTACGGGGTGTTGAAAGTCGGCGACGGGCGCAGCCAACCTGGCGCGGCCCTCAATGCGGGATGGTACGAACGCAACGCCCGCATCTTCGCCAAGTTGGCGGCCGTGGCTCGCCCAGGAGACCGGATCGTGGTCGTCTATGGCGCGGGCCACAACTACTGGCTGCGTCATTTCGTGACCATGACGCCGGGCTTCGTGCTGGAGGAAGCCAGCCCCTATCTGGCCGACGATTGACGGTCGCGTCGCATCCTGAGCCGCAGGCGCAGGGTCCGCTGGCTGCGCAGGGTGACCTGATGGATGGGGCGGGGCTCGATCGGGGTGATGGCCTCGACCTCGGCGGCCTTCAGGATTTCGGCCAGGGCGATCACCGCCTCCTGCATGGCGAAGGCGGCGCCGATGCAGATGCGCGGGCCGCCGCTGAAGGGCAGCCAGGCGTAGCGATCGATCGACTTGCGGTTCTCGGGCAGGAAGCGTTCGGGGCGGAAGGCGTCGGGCTCGACCCACAACTTCTCATGCCTATGGATGACCCAGGGCGCGATCAGCACGCTCTGACCCGCCTTCACCTCATGGCCGCCGATCTCGTCGTCCTCCAGCGCCTGTCGGATCATGGCGGGGGCGGGCGGAAACAGACGCATGGCCTCCTCGATCACCGCACGGTGCCAGATCAGGTCGCGCACGCCCGCCGGACTGCGGTCCCAGCCGTCCGCCTCGGCCTTCAGGATGTCGGCCACGCGGCGGTCGCGGCTGATCAGGTGCAGGGTCCAGCCCAGGGTCCTGGCCGTCGTCTCATGTCCCGCCAGGATGAAGGTCAGGATGTTGGAGGCGACCTCATGATCCGACAGGCCCGAGCCGTCGCCTTCCTCATCCCGCGCGTTCAGCAGGGCGGTCAGCAGGTCGTCGGGCGCGTCGCCGTGGGTCAGGCGGGCGCGCCGCCGCGCCACCAGGGCCGCCACCCGCTCCTCGAAGAAGCGCGCCGCCCCGCCTGAGGCCACGCGGCCCAGACGCGGGATCCAGTCGGGCGCCTTCAGCGCATCGAGCGGACTGATCCGCGCCCCGACCGACAGATACTGGTTCAAGGCCCTTTCAAACCCGGCGGCGTCGCCGTCCAGATCGTCGGAGAACATGGTCGCCGACAGGATGTCGAAGGTCAGGCCGCTCATCTCGCTGTCGATGTTCAGCACGCGCGCGCCGTGGTGCGGCAGGCGCCAGCCCTCGACCCGGCGGCGGCAGACACCATCCATGATTTCCGCCGTTCGGGCGGTGTAGGCCGGCGTGAAGAGCGGCGCCATGATGCGGCGTTGCCGCCGCCACTGCTCGCCCTCGGTCAGCAGCAGGCCGTCGGCCAGCATGGGCCCCAGCACCCGTCTTTGCAGGTCGCCCTTCACATAGTTGGCGGCGTTGTCGGTCAGGACATGACGCACGCCCGCCGGGTCGCTGACCACCAGCGACCGTCCCAGCGGCGACTGGCCGCTGATGTAGAGCTCCCTGAAGTGCGCCTCGCCCCAGATCTGCAGCGGGTCGCGCCAGCTCTGCCACAGGAAGGGCAGCAGGCTCATCCGCGCGGTCCGGCGCGGCGGCGTCCAGGGACGGAAGGTCGAGGCGGCGGCGTCGGTCATGGAGCGCTCCTTCTCAGGTCGACTCCATATTTATTGACTATAATGTCAAAATGAAGGGGGCTTCGAGGCTATCCCGCCAAACGCCTGGCGCTGAGCAACCGTTCACGCAGGTCGTGGAGCTGCGTCGCGCGACGCTGGGGAGCGTGGGTCTGCAGGACATAGGTCTGTGCGGCCCGGGCCAGCGCCAGGCGTCGTTCGGGATCGCCGATGAGACCGTCCATCGCCGCAGCCAGTCCTTCGGCGGTCAGGTCGTCGATATAGACGGCGTGCGGGCCGCTGGCTTCGCGCAGGCCGCCGCGTCCCGACGAGATCAGGGCCGCCCCCGCCGCATGGGCCTCCAGCGCGGTCAGGCCCAGAGGCTCGGCCCAGACCGAAGGGGTCAGGGCGATGGCCGCCCGTTGCATCACCGCCTGGACCTCGCCCAGCGGCGCGGACTTCAGCACCGATACGCGATCGCCGAACGGCTCCAACGGCGCGACGTGCGGCGCGGCCCAGGCGGCGTGCTTGTCCCAGTCGTTGAGCATCAGCACGGCGCGCCAGTCCGGATGGCGCTCCAGCACGGCGGGCAGGGCGGCGCAGATCAGGTGCACCCCCTTTTCCGGCATGGCGCGACCGGCGAAGGCGATCACAGGCTCGCGGTTCTCGACCGGCGCCCGCCACAGATCGACGCTGATCGGATTGGGAACGGCGAACGCCTTCGGCTCCTGGCGCGGAAAGTCGTGCAGGAATTCCCGCCGCCCGGCCTCGCTGACGAAGACCAGGCCGTCCAACTGGCGAAAGCGCCGCTCGTAGCGCCAGCGATCAAGCGGGGTGCGTGGGGATTTCAGCGCATTGTGCCGATAGAGAACCCGCGTGGCGCGAGGAAATCGGCGGGCGATATGGAGGGCCTGCCGGAGCTGCTGATGGAATTCGATCACATCCGGCTGATAGTCGCTCAGCGCCTTTTCAAGCGCCGCCATGCGCTTCCTGTCGCTGGGCAGGCGGTGGGCCGGCAGGTCGCCGTGGTCGTCAGCGCCTTCGCAGCAGAAGATGCGGAGTTCCGCCTTCTGCGCGCCGCGAGCCAGGGTGCGCACGACCGTCTCCATGGAATTCGGCTGGGATGCGGAGAAGCGGCAACCGGAAGGCAGGACGACAGCGACTTTCAGCGGAGGGCTCCGTCGGGGCTTGGCTATGCCGAGCGCCCTACACCATCAACATGAACAGCTGCTGACAATCCGCCTTAAGGTTGTGCGGCGCGGCGCGCTTCAAGCGCGCGCAGACTGGCTTCCTCGGCCTTCAGGTCTTCGGCCAACTGGGCTTTCAGGGCCGGATCGGCGACGGCGGCCAGGGCGGCGCGGGTCTCCTCCACCGCCTGGCGTCGTGCGGCGATCAGTCGCGACAGTTCGTCCGGCTCAGGCAGGGCCGGGCCGGAGGCGGTCGGGCGACGGATCGCCTCCGCCTCTTGTTCTTCGGTGGTCTTCAGCGCGGCGGCCTGCCGGGCGGCGGCCGCATCGCGCAGGGCGTGCTGGACGGGATCGCCGCCCTCGAACTCGCAGGCCGACAGCAGGGCGGCGCCCGCGACGACGAGGATGAGGGCGGCGCTGCGCATCAGCCTTCGATCCAGTTCGGCATCCAGCCTTCGTGGAATTCGCGCACATGGGCGACGGGGATGCGGAACAGCTCGCCCTTCGGACCCGAGGAGGCGAAGTCCGTTCCCTTGACCAGACCCACGACCGAGGCGTGCAGCCCCGCGTCCTGGGCCTTGGCGATCAGGGGCTCGGCGTCCGCCACGGCGACCAGATAGCGGGCCTGATCCTCGCCGAACAGGAAGGCGTGGGCGTGGGCGGCGCTTGAGGCGTTCAGTTCGACGCCGACGTCCGAGGCCAGGGCGATGTCCGCCGCCGCGCCGATCAGGCCGCCGTCAGACAGATCGTGGACGACCGTCAGTTCGCCCGCCTCGATCAGGCCGCGCACGAAGTCGCCGGTCTTGCGTTCCAGCTTCAGGTCGACCGGCGGCGGAGCGCCGTCCTCGCGGCCCAGAACTTCGCGCAGATAGATGGAGGCGCCCAGTTCGCCGTGCGTCTGGCCGATCAGCACCAGCTGGTCGCCCTCGGCCGCGCCGCCGAAGCCCGTGGTCACGTCATAGTTGGTCAGCAGGCCCACGGCGCCGACGGTCGGCGTCGGCGGAATGGCGACGCCGTTGGTCTCGTTATACAGGCTGACGTTGCCGCTCACGACGGGGAAGTCCAGCTCGCGGCAGGCCTCGGCCATGCCGTCGGTGGCGCGCACGATCTGGCCCATGATCTCGGGCCGCTGCGGGTTGCCGAAGTTCAGGTTGTCGGTGATGGCGATCGGACGCGAACCCACGGCGGTCAGGTTGCGCCAGGCCTCGGCCACGGCCTGCTTGCCGCCCTCATAGGGGTCGGCCTGAACATAGCGCGGGGTGCAGTCGCTGGTGACGGCCAGACCCTTTTCCGTGCCGTGGACGCGGATCACGCCCGCGTCGGCGCCGGTCGAGGAATCCTGCAGGGTGTCGGCCATGACGTGGCGGTCGTACTGCTCCCAGATCCAGCGCTTGGACGCCATGTCGGGGCAGGCGACGACCTTCAGCACGGCGTCGTTCCAGCTTTCCGGGGCCGGGACTTCCGCCGGGTCGAGGCGCGGTTGCAGCTCGGGCTGGACCCACGGACGGTCATACAGGGGGGCGTCGTCGAACAGCGGGGCCAGCGGCACGTCGCAGACCACCTCGCCGTGATGCTTCAGCACCAGATGGCCGGTGTCGGTGGTCTTGCCGATGATGGCGAAGTCCAGACCCCATTTCTGGAAGATGCGATAGCCGACGTCCTCGAAGCCGGGCTTCAGCACGGCCAGCATCCGCTCCTGGCTTTCCGACAGCATCATCTCATAGGCGGTCATGCCGGTTTCGCGCTGGGGCACCTTGTCCAGGTCCAGCTCGACGCCGACGCCGCCCTTGCCCGCCATCTCGACGGACGAAGAGGTCAGACCCGCCGCGCCCATGTCCTGAATGGCGGCCACGGCGCCCGAGGCCATCAGCTCCAGCGTGGCTTCGATCAGCAGCTTTTCGGCGAAGGGGTCGCCGACCTGCACCGTCGGGCGCTTGGCGTCCGACTCGTCGTCGAACTCGGCCGAGGACATGGTGGCGCCGTGGATGCCGTCGCGGCCGGTCTTGGAGCCGAAATAGACCACGTCGTGACCCGCTTCCGGCGCGGCCGAATAATAAATCTCATCGGCGCGAGCCAGGCCGACGCACATGGCGTTGACCAGGATGTTGCCGTTGTACCCGGCGTGGAAGTTCGTCTCGCCCGCGACCGTCGGCACGCCGACGCAGTTGCCGTAGCCGCCGATGCCGCTGACGACGCCCTTGACCAGACGCCTGGACTTCTCGTGCGACGGATCGCCGAAGCGCAGGGCGTTCAGCAGGGCCACCGGGCGCGCGCCCATGGTGAAGACGTCGCGCATGATGCCGCCCACGCCCGTCGCCGCGCCCTGATAGGGCTCGATGTAGGACGGGTGGTTGTGGCTCTCCATCTTGAAGATGCAGGCGTCGCCGTCGTCGATGTCGATCACGCCGGCGTTCTCGCCGGGGCCGCAGATGACGCGCTCGCCCGTCACCGGGAACTTCATCAGCTGCTTCTTGGACGACTTGTAGGAGCAGTGCTCGGACCACATGACCGAAAAGACGCCCAGCTCGACCTGGTTGGGCTCGCGGCCCAGCCGGTCCAGCAGGACCTGATATTCATTGGGGGCGAGGCCGTACTCTTCGGCCAGCTGGGCGATGGTCTTTTGGGGCGCGCTCATGGGCGGGCCTTCTAGCCGTCTCTGGGGCGTCTGTCAGCCCATCCGAAGCGGCCTTGGCGAGACTCAACGACGGCGTTCGATTCCGCGCCTCAGGCCGAAGGTGACGATGACGCCGGCCACCACCACGACGAAGGCCGCCGCCAGGGCCGTAAAGGCCAGCACCGGCTTGATCTCCTGCTCAGCCACGAAGGCTCCGACCAGGCCCCAGGCGATGGGCAGGGGATAGGCCAGGGTCCGCAAGGCCCAGGTCACGCCGATCCCGACAAGGGTGGTGATAACCACGGCCAGCACGGCCCAGCCGGTCGGCGACAGGGCGGCGGGCAGGGCCCCGAACGCCGTCGCCACGGTGATCAGGTTCAGCGGCGCCGCCACGGTCAGCCACCCGGCCAGGGCCGCCAGCGGCCAGATCAGGAACCATCGGTCCCGCTCCATCGCCCCGGTCGCGCGGATCGTGCGTGCGCTGGCCAGCATCGGCAGCAGCAGGGCCAGGAGCGAGGCGAAGATGACGACGACGCTGGCCGCCTTGAGGTTCAGCGCCGCCATGATGATCCAGAAGCCGATGCCGAAGAAGGCGACGACCGACGGCCAGCCCATGCGGTTGATCAGCACGCTTTCGCCCGTCTGGGGCAAGGCCTGACACCCGGCGTAGATCAGCAGGCCCAGATAGAGCAGGCTCCAGATCGAAAAGGCGTAACCAGCCACCCGCAGCGTCTGGTTTCCCTCGGCGGCGAACTCCGCCTGGCTCAGGCCGAAACCGCCCAGGGCCTGAACGATGGGAACGATGACGGCGAAGACGGCGGCGGCCAGCACGGCCAGGCGGCGCGTCTGCTGGGCGGGGGTGGGGCGTTCGATGGCGGTCATGCGTCTCTCCGGCTCAGCTTCGCCGTATCTACGCGCGGCGCCGAAGAAGGTTCATCGGCGGGGCATGGAACCGCGACCGGGCCTCCCGCCTTGCTTTCAGGCCATTGAGAAGGAGGCCGTCATGACCGACCCCGACAAACCGGACCCCGACAAACCGGACCCCAACAAACCGGACCCCATCGAACAGACGCTCGAGGAAGAGGTCGAGACCAATCGCGCCCTGGGGCAGGGCCTGGGCGTCGGCGCTCGCGAACTGGCCGCCATTCACGAATCCGGCGCCGAAGGCACGCTGGAGCGCGCGACCGACGAGGACGGCGAACCGATCGAGGAAGAGGTCGAGGTCGGCGACGCTGGCCGCAGCGGCAGCGTCCTGGATCGCAAGGGCGACTGAGAAGCGCGCTTCGTCGGAACGTCGTCTGCCTTACGTCTCGGGTTTCTCTTCGGTGTCAGTGTCATTGATGGAGACGCGGACGGTCCCGTCGTATGAGAAGGTGCGCAACTGTTTGGCCTCGGTGCCGGTGTTTACGACGGCGGAGTAAACGCCGACAGGTACGACCGTGGTCGCCACTCCGATCTGGATGGAGTCGTACTCCTGACCGACCAGTTCGGGAGCTGCCGTCACCAACAGATAAGCTTCACCTTGGCGCGGCCGAAACTGCACGGAATAGACGGGTCCGCGATAGAAAAACTCACGCCGCTCGAAGGTGCGCAGGAGCCGCCCCTGCGCATCCAGAACTTCGACGTTCGGAGCGAATATTCGCATCGTCTCCAACGTCGAACCGACGTTCAGCGTCTTGTCTCCGAAGTCGGCTGGAAGCGCATAGATCAGATAAGGCACGGATCGGTCCGTGCGGATCAAGCACGGAGTGTCCGTTCCGATGGGCGACGCCACTAGATGGAGCGCCCGCTCCTTGTCCGGGGTCAGGTTGATGGCGCTCGATAGGTCGGGAGCGGCGGAACAGTCCATGCCAGCATAGGTCAGCATCGCCGGCGGGGGCGGGGCTGCAGTGGCGCAGGCTGAAGCCATGGTCCCGAACAGGCCGATCGCCCCCAAGGTGCGAAGACGCATCATTTGCGGGCGTCCTACTGGAGAAGACGAGCGGCCGTATCGGCCACCTGGTTCAGCGCGTCTTCGATGCCGGCGGCGAGGCGTTGGGGATTTTCCAGCAACTCGGCGCGATTGCTGAATGCATACTGCGGATTGGGAGCCAACGTGACGACTCCTTCAGCTGGGGTCAGCGGGTTGTAGACGATGATGTTCTCCATCAAGGTCGAGCGATCCGACGCCTTCACCAGCCGCACCTCGGCGCCCACGCTGGGGCGGAACGGCTGACCGGCGCCCGAAGAGATGTAGCCGTAGTGGCTCACCGAAACATCGAGGTAGGCGTCCACGCCTGAAGCGTCCGGATAGGTTTCCAACAGGTCCCGTTTGCCGCGCGCCGCGCCCGTCAGGGGCGCGATATTGTATCCTTGCGTCGAAAGAGCCGCGGCCATACGGCGCTCCAGACGCTCTTCAGCGTCGAAATTTATGCTGACCAGGGCGTCGTTCACGGCGTCCTGGCGACTGGCCTGAATGCCAGCGTCGACTAGAGCGCCGATCAGGCCGAAGTTGGAGCCGACCGATGCGACTTCGTAAGCGATAGCCTTTTCGGGCAGGGCGTCATCCATCATGGTGATGGAATGCACATTGTGCGCCGCCCGATCGTAAGGCGTCGCCACATAGGGCGACGCGCACGCGCCTAGCGACAGGATCGCGACGATCCCGAGAATTTTCTTGATCACTGAGGCCCCCTTGGCTGTCGGCACAGATGCCGCGCCGTTACGAAGGCGTCAAGATAAGAAAACGGCGTTCATGGAAAGCGTTGTGAACGCTTCAGGCCGCCGCGTAGATGCTCTGGAACAGGGTCGCGCCGTCGGCGCTGCCCAGTTCGGCTTCGAACGCGCGGTCCGGGTGGGGCATCATGCCAAGGACGTTGCCGCGTTCATTCTGCAGGCCGGCGATGTCGCCGACCGAGCCGTTGGGGTTGTCGACGTAGCGGAAGACCACCTGGCCCTCGCCCTCGATGCGCTTCAGGGTCTCGGCGTCGGCGAAATAGTTCCCGTCGGCGTTGCCCTGGGTCATGACGATTTCGCGCTGGCCCTGATAGCCCGAGGTGAAGCGCGTCTGGCCGTTGGCGACGGTGATGCTGATGGGCTTGCAGATGTATTTCAGGCTGCTGTTGCGCATCAGGGCGCCGGGCAGCATCCCGGCTTCGCAAAGGACCTGGAAACCGTTGCAGATGCCGACCACGGTGACGCCGTCGTCGGCGGCCTTCTTGACCGCCTGCATGATAGGGGCCTGGGCCGCCATCGCGCCGCAGCGCAGATAGTCGCCGTAGGAGAACCCGCCGGGCAGCACGATCAGATCGAGGCCCTTGGGCAGTTCGGTCTCGGCGTGCCAGACCATCTGGACCTGTTCGCCAGTGGAACGTTCGACGGCGACCTTGCAGTCGCGATCGCAGTTGGAACCGGGGAAGACGATGACGGCTGCGCTCATGACCGGGCCTCCTAGCACCCTTCGTGGAGAATGTCAGGCGTCGCTTTGCGGCGTCTTGCGACCGGTGGTCCAGGCGACCGCCCAGACCGCGAAACCGCCCAGCGACAGGGCGACGCCGACCCAGCCGGTCGAGGTCCAGCCCCAGCCCGCCGCCACCGCCATGCCCGCCAGCAGGGGACCGATGGCGTTGGCCGTGTTGAAGGCCGAGTGATTGAGGGCGGCGGCCAGGGTCTGGGCGTCGCCGGCCACGTCCATCAGCCGGGTCTGCAGCACCGAGCCCAGCCCGCCGCCGCCGCCGATCAGCAGCACCACGATCATCACCGCCCACAGATGCGGCGCGGCGAAGGGGTAGAGGGCCAACGCCGCCGCGCTCCACAGCAACAGGCCGCCCGCCGCCAGCATGCCGAAGCGATCGGCGGCCCAGGCGCCCAGCAGATTGCCCGCCATCATCCCCAGACCGAACAGGGCGAAGACCCAGGGCAGAACCTCAGGCCCCACGCCCGTCACCGCCTTCAGCGTCGAGGCCAGGTAGGCGTAGACCGCGAACATGCCGCCGAAGCCGACGGCGCCGACGCCCAGCGTCAGCCACACCTGCCCCCGCTTCAGAGCGCCCAGCTCGCGCCAGGGGCTGGCGTCGGGATGGGCCGGATCGCGCGGCGCGAACAGGGCGACCAGCGCCATGGTCAACACCGCCAGCACGCTGACGATGGCGAAGGTCCAGCGCCAGCCGAACTCATGACTGACGGCGTTGGCGACCGGCACCCCGATCACCGTGGCGACCGTCAGGCCCAGCAGGATGGTCGAGACCGCGCGGGTTCTCAGGCGCAGGGGGACCAGCGACGCCGCGACCAGCGCCGCCACGCCGAAGTAGGCCCCGTGCGGCACGCCGCTGAGAAAGCGGAAGGCCAGCATCCACTCATAGGTCGGGGCGATGGCGCTGAGCGCGTTGCCGACGGCGAACAGGGCCATGAAGCCGATCAGCAGCAGCCAGCGCGGCAGGCGCGCGCCCAGCACGGCCAGGATCGGCGCCCCGACCACCACTCCGGCGGCATAGGCGCTGATGACGTGGCCCGCCTTGGGCTCGCTGACGCCCAGGCCTGCGGCGAAGTCGGGCAGGACGCTCATGGCCGCGAACTCGGTCACGCCGATGGCGAAGCCGCCCATGGCTAGGGCCAGCAGCACCAGCGCCGTCTTGCCCGGCTCGGCCACGCGCTCCATGTCGCGACCGGCCGTGATGCAGCCTGTTTCGTCGAGGCAAGGGGCGGCGTCGGCAGGGGCCATGGATTATCGCAATGCAGCAAAAAGGGGAGGTTGCGCTGCAAAATAGGAACGCCGCCCACGGCATCAACCGGAGCGGCGTCGAAGCGCTCATCACGCTTTGTGTCCATGCCTCGGGAGGCCGGGCGTCAGCCCTGGTTTTCGTAGGTCGCTGTGATCGACGCCTTGGCCAGGGTGTGGAAGTGCAGGTTGAAGCCGAAGACCGCGCCCGAGTTGTCTTCCGTCACGTCCAGCCGGTCCACATCGACGGCGAAGACGGTGAAGATGTAGCGGTGCGGGCCGTGGCCCGGGGGCGGGGCGGCGCCGCCGAAACCGGCCTCGCCGTAGTCGGTGCGGCCCTGGACGGCGCCCTTGGGCAGGTTCGCCCCGCCGACCGCGCCCGCGCCGGCCGCCAGTTCGGCGACATCGGCTGGAATGTTGGCGACGGTCCAGTGCCAGAAGCCCGATCCGGTCGGCGCGTCAGGGTCATAGCAGGTGACGGCGAAGCTCCTGGTCCCCTCCGGGGCGCCCGACCATGAGAGCTGCGGCGACGTGTCGCCCAGCGCCTTGACCTGGGCGTCAGGCAGGACCCCTCCGTCAGAAAAGTCGGTCGAGGCGACAGTGAAGCTCATGGCGGCGTTCTCCCTTTGGCGGCGGATCAGGTCGCCGAAACTGAAACAGGACTAACGAAAGACTGGTCACGGACGTTGCGTCGCGACATTCTGTCCCTAGCTAAGGTCAAGCTGTCTTGATGAGCGGAGGAACGGGATGCTGCAAGCCCTGTTGGACCGAACCTTTCAGACGCGGTCGATCCGGGTGCGATTTCCCGACGGCCGCGAGCTGACGGCAGGGCCGGGCGAGCCGGAGCTGACGGCCGTGCTGACCGACATGAAGGCGGCCGTCGCCATCGCCGCCAATCCTGACCTGGCGTTGGGCGAAGCCTTCATGGATGGAACATTCCGGGTCGAGGGCGGCGGCATCTATGAATTTCTGGAGCTGACCGCCTCGCAGATGGCCTTGCGTCCGCGCGCGCCGAAGATGACCTGGATGCAGCGGATCAAGCGTGGCGCCGAGCAGGCCAATGATCGACTGAACGCGCGCAGCAATGTGCATCACCACTATGATCTGACGGTCGACTTCTACCGCCTGTTTCTGGACGACGACCTGCAATATTCCTGCGCCTTCTTCGAGACGCCGGACGCCAGCCTGGAACAGGCCCAGATCGCCAAGAAGCGCCGCCTTATCGACAAGCTGTTGCTGGAGCCGGGGCATCGCGCCCTGGACATCGGCGCCGGTTGGGGCGGGCTGGGGCTTTCCATGGTCGAGCGCGGGGCGCGGGTGACGGGCGTCACCCTGTCGACCGAGCAGCACCGGACGGCCAATGAGCGTGCGGCGGCTCTGGGCGTCACGGACCGGGCCGATTTCCGACTTCAGGACTATCGCGACCTGGACCAGACATTCGATCGCATCATCTCGGTCGGCATGTTCGAGCACGTCGGCGCGCCGAATTATCAGGAGTATTTCGACACCGTCGCCCGCCTGCTGGACGACGACGGGGTGGCGGTGATCCACGCGATCGGCCGTAACTCGCCGCCCAATCGCACCCAGCCCTGGATCCGCAAATACATCTTCCCCGGCGGCTATATCCCGGCGCTGTCGGAAGTGCTGCCCGCCATCGAGCGGGCGGGCCTGTGGGTCACGGACATGGAGGTGCTGCGTCTGCACTACGCCGAGACCTTGCGGCATTGGCGCGAGCGGTTTCTGGAGCGGCGCGGCGAGGCGCGGGCCATGTATGACGAGCGCTTCTGCCGGATGTGGGAATTCTATCTGGCCTGCAGCGAGGTCGCCTTCCGCGAACTGGGCCACATGGTCTTCCAGCTGCAACTGACGAAGAAACAGACCGCCGTGCCGCTGAGCCGGGATTATCTGTGCGGTCAGGCCTGACCGAAGGCGGGATCATAGCGGACGGGACCCGTCCCCGTGATGGGGCCGAAGCTCAGCGCCATGAAATATTCAGGCGGCAGCCCAGGATAGGTCAGACGCGGGTCCTGAGCGAACCCGAAGCGGGTGTAATAGGCGGGGTCGCCCAGGACGACGCAGCCGCGCGCGCCGTTGCGGCGCAGATCGCCCAGGCCCGTTTCTATCAATCGGCCGCCGATGCCTTGACCCTGATGGGCCGGGGCGACGGACACGGGCCCAAGGCCGAACCAGCCGGGCTGAGCAGACCATTCGACCGGGGAAAAGGCGGCGTGGCCGACGATCCGACCGTCCAACTCGGCGACGAGGGACAGGGCGAGGGCGCCGGCGTCTCGCAGGGCGTCGATGATGCGCGGCTCCGAGCCGTCACTGTGCGGGTGGCCGTCAAAGGCCGCCGCGGTCAGAGCCCGGATCGCGGCCTGATCCGCCTGGGTTTCAGGCCGCAGGATCATGTCAGGCGACTTCGATCCGGTAGCTTTCGATGACGGTGTTGGCCAGCAGGGTCTCGCACATGCGCTTCACCTCGGCCTCCTTGTCGGCGACGGCGTCGTCGAGGTCGAACTCGATCAGCTTGCCGACGCGGGCGTTCGACACGCCGTTCCAGCCCAGACCCTGCAGGGCGCCTTCGACGGCCTTGCCCTGGACGTCCAGGACGCCGGGCTTGAGGAAGACGTGAACTTTAACCTTGGCCATTAATGCAGCCCTCCCTGAATCACGGTCGGCATGTCCTTCATGATGCCGAGGCGGCGGGCCACCTCGGTGTAGCTTTCGATGACGTCGCCCATGTCGCGGCGGAAGCGGTCCTTGTCCAGCTTCTCGCCCGTGGTCGAATCCCACAGGCGGCACGAGTCGGGGCTGATCTCGTCGGCCAGGATGACGCGGCTGAAGTCGTTCTCCCACACGCGGCCGAACTCGATCTTGAAGTCGACCAGGGTGATGCCGACAGCGCCGAACATGCCGCACAGATAGTCGTTCACCCGCACCGTCATGGCCAGGATGTCGTCCAGTTCCTGGGTGGTGGCCCAGTTGAACGCCGTGATGTGCTCTTCGGTCACCATCGGGTCGTTCAGCTCATCCTTCTTGTAGTAGAATTCGATGATCGAACGGGGCAGGGGCGTGCCCTCTTCCTGGCCCAGGCGCTGGGCCAGCGAGCCGGCGACGACGTTGCGGCACACCACTTCCAGCGGAATGATTTCGACTTCGCGGATCAGCTGCTCGCGCAGGTTCAGACGCTTGATGAAGTGGTTGGTCACGCCGATCGTGTTCAGGCGCGACATGATGAATTCGCTGATGCGATTGTTGATGACGCCCTTGCCTTCCAGGGTCGCCTTCTTCTGCGCGTTGAAGGCGGTCGCGTCGTCCTTGAAATACTGGATCAGCGTGCCCGGCTCAGGCCCTTCGTACAGGATCTTGGCCTTGCCCTCGTAGAGCTTCTTGCGCTTGGTGTTCATCTTCGGGTCCCGGACGGGAAGGAAACGGACGGCCTCAAAACGAAAAACGCGCGGCCCGAAGGTCGGGGCGGCGCGGTCCTTGAATCGACGGCGGCTCTAATAGAACCACGCGCCCTTTAACCGAAGGGCGTCTGTGACACAAATATCCTGAAGCGACCCTGCGTCAGCATCCGCGACCGAAGTCTGGTTGCGTTCGCTCGCGCCGGGGGCCATAGAGCCGTTTGCGGGCGAGACTGGCCCGTGACTGGAGTTACGACGCGCATGACGACCTTCGACGATCGGGAACAGGCCTTCGAGGCCAAATACGCCCTCGATCAGGAACAGGAATTCAAGGCCATCGCGCGTCGCAACAAGATGCTGGGCCTGTGGGCGGCCGAGAAGATGGGCCTGTCGACCGAGAGCGCCGAGCAATACGCCGCCGCCGTGGTCCGCGCCGACTTCGAGCAGCCGGGCGAGGAAGACGTCTTCCGCAAGGTGGCCGGCGACTTCAAGGCCTCGGGCATGACGGTGTCCGAGGGCGAGCTTCGCTCCAAGATGGACGAACTGGCCTCGATCGCGCGCGAACAAATCCGCGCCGGCGAATAGGGCGCATCGCCACCCGATGACAGAAGGGCCGCAACCGGCGACGGTTGCGGCCCTTCTTCGATCTGCCTCCCGCCGGGGAAACGGGGGTGACCGGAGGCGCCAGGGCGCATCTGATCAACGCGCCTGAGGCCTATCAGTTCGATCGGTTCGGTTCGATCCGGCGCCTATTTCGGCATCAGCACCGTGTCCACGACGTGGACCACGCCGTTCGACTGGGCGATGTCGGCCTGAGTGATGGTCGAGGTTCCGCCCTTGGCGTCGGTGATCCGCCACTGGCCGCCGCCGGCGTCCTTGACCGTCAGCTTCTCGCCCTGAACCGTGGTCAGGGTCGCCGTTCCGCCGTTGGCCTGGGCCTGGGCGGCGATATCGGCGGCGGTCAACCGGCCCGGCACCACGTGATAGGTCAGGATCTTGGTCAGTTCAGCCTTCTGGGCCGGCTGCATCAGACTCTCGCGCGTGGCGGCGGGAATCTTGTCGAAGGCGGCGTTGTCAGGGGCGAAGACCGTGAAGGGGCCGGGGCCCTGCAGGCGCTCGGTCAGGCCGGCGGCCTGAAGCGCGCTGACCAGGGTGGTCAGGTTGGGAGCCTTGGACGCGTTGGCGACCAGATTGTCGGAAGGATTCATTGCGGCGCCGCCGACCATGGGTTCGGTCGTGGCGGGAACGGCCGAAGGCGTGGGGCCCTCGATCATGGACGGTTGTTTCTTGCCGTCGTTCTGACCGCAGGCGGCCAGGGTCAAGACGGCGACGCTGGACACGGCGAGTACTGCAATGCGGATATTCATGGCGTCTCTCCTTCGATAGCGGCGCACGGGACGACATGGCCCCGGTGGAAGGGATACGGCCCAGATACGCAAAAGGATGCGAGCGGGTTCAAATTTTCAGGCGTCGGGCGTGAACCTTCAGCCCAGATAGGGTTCGAGCATCCGCCAATGGGCGAGCTTTTCCTCGAAGGCGCGGGCGTGGGCCGGACTGGACGACGGCAGGTCGATCAGGGCGGCGGTCGTCGCACCTTCCAGGATGCGCCGCCCGTGTCGCGCGGCGGTTCCACCGTTGAAGGCGATCGCCCGCAGGTCGGGCAGGCGGTGCGTCAGGGCGATCAGATCGGCCGCCTCGGGCGTGCGGATGGCGGCGTCCAGACTGCCCTTGCGCTCGGCCGAGGCGATCACGTCCCAAAGGCCGACCCGCGCGGCCTTCAGGCTTTCCAGCCGCGCCTCGTAAGGCAAGGAGGCGAGGTCCGATTGACCCAGCAGGCTTCCCATCAGTCGCCAGAAGCTGTTCTGCGGGTGGGCATAATACTGCGCCGCTTTTAAAGAGGCCTCGCCTGGCAGGCTGCCCAGAATCAGGACGCGAGCGTGTACGCCGAAGACGGGCGGGAAGGCGTGGCGTCGCGCGTTGCCCCAGTCCATCCTTTCAGCTCGATTTGTGAGGCGGGTCGTCCCTTAGCCAGCCGGTCACGGTCAGGCGTGGTTTGGCGGCGTAGTTGGCGACCTGCGACACGGAGTGAATCTGGGGGGTGCGGAACACGGTCCACGCGTTGAAGCGCGGCTTAAAACCCCGCAGGACGTCCCCGTCTTCGTCGTGAAACAGAAGCTGGCCGCCCCAGTCGGCGCGCCACTCGCGGGTCAGGCCCAGGGTGTAGGCCGCGCGCCGTTCCCCATCGCCGGTATCGTCATGCAGGGTCAGGAAGTTTCCCGGTTGGAAACAGGTCGCCTGAGCGTCGATCTTGGTCAGGCTGGCTTCGCCCGTCACGGCGCGGGCGAAGGCCAGAAAGGCTGAGCTATTGAAGAATTCGGCAAGGACATGGGTCGGGTGACCAGGGTCTTCGCCGTCCAGCAAGGCGCTTATGATCGGGTAGGCTTGGTAGATGAAGGCGAAGCCGTCGGCGGCGTCCGCGCCGGCGGCGGCGACCCGCCGCTGCAGTTCTGCGGCGCCCAGGGTACGCGCATCTTCAGGCCTCAGCATCTGGCCCTTGCCCTGGTGTGACAGAGCAAGCCGCCAGGGCGTCGCCTGCTCAAGCGTCGAGGCCAGCCATTCGGCGCTTTCCTTGGTCAGGAAGTCGCCGATCTGCACCATGCCGTCGCGGGCGTAGATTTCCGCGTGGTCGGCGGCGACCAGCGCGGGGTTGAGCGCCAGGCCGCCTGCCGGAATCACGCCCCGAACACCCGGTCGAAGACCACGTCGACGTTCTTGGTGTGGTAGCCGAGGTCGAACAGGGCCTCGAGCTGGTCGTGGGGCAGGGTGACGCGCGGGTCGGCCTTGAGGAAGTCGATGAAGACGCCCTCGCCGCGCCAGACCTTCATGGCGTTCTCCTGAACCGCCGCATAGGCGTCTTCGCGCGACACGCCCGCCTGAGTCAGCGCCAGCATGACCCGCTGCGAGAAGACCAGGCCGCCCAGGCGGTCGAGGTTCTTCTGCATGTTCTCGGGGTAGACGTTCAGACGCTCGATCACGCCCGCCAGACGGTGCAGGGCGAAGTCCAGGTGGATGGTGGCGTCCGGGCCGATGCCGCGCTCGACCGAGGAGTGGCTGATGTCCCGCTCGTGCCACAGGGCGACGTTCTCCATCGCCGGGGTCACGGCCGAACGGACCAGACGGGCCAGGCCGGTCAGGTTCTCGGTCAGGATCGGGTTGCGCTTGTGCGGCATGGCCGACGAGCCCTTCTGACCCTTGTCGAAGAACTCCTCGGCTTCGAGGACTTCGGTGCGCTGCAGGTGGCGGATCTCGACGGCCAGACGTTCGACCGAGGAGGCGACGACGCCCAGGGCGGCGAAATAGGCGGCGTGGCGGTCGCGCGGGATGACCTGGGTCGAGACGGGCTCGACGGCCAGACCCATCTGGTCGGCGACATATTGCTCAACCGCCGGATCGACGTTGGCGAAGGTGCCCACAGCGCCCGAGATGGCGCAGGTGGCGATCTCTTCGCGGGCGGTGATCAGGCGGCGCTTGGCGCGCTGGAACTCGGCGTGATAGCCGGCCAGCTTCAGGCCGAAGGTCACCGGCTCGGCGTGGATGCCGTGCGAGCGGCCGACGGTCGGGGTGTATTTGTGCTCCTTGGCGCGGGTCTCCAGCGCGGCCAGAACCCGGTCGACGCCGCCCAGCAGCAGGTCGGTCGAGCGCGCCAGCTGCACCGCGAAACAGGTGTCCAGCACGTCCGAAGAGGTCATGCCCTGGTGCAGGAAACGGGCTTCCTCGCCGACGATTTCAGCGACGTGGGTCAGGAAGGCGATGACGTCGTGCTTGGTGGTGCGCTCGATCTCGTCGATGCGGTCGGCGTCGAATGTGGCGTCCTTGCCGTTGGCCCAGATGGCCTCGGCCGATTCCTTGGGGATCACGCCCAGCTCGGCCATCTTGGTGGCGGCGTGAGCCTCGATCTCGAACCAGATCTTGTACTTGGTCTCTTGCGACCAGATGGCGACGGCGTCGGGGCGGGAATAGCGCGTGATCATGGAGGCGTCGTGTCGGTCCAGAGGGGCGGGGAGTCAAGACGGCGGGCGGGTTTCCTTCTCCCCTTGTGGGAGAAGGTGGGCGCCGGAGGCGCTCGGATGAGGGGTGTGGGCGCGACGTTGCGAGAAGTGGCGCGGACGGCTGAGGCGAGAAATTCGGCTGTGACGCAGACACCCCTCATCCGTCAGGCTCCGCCTGCCACCT
>PJUF01000835.1_pt1 | contig 18402 bp, 18 predicted proteins | sample 1512191 | NCBI WGS metagenome assembly PJUF01 (sample SAMN08177673, study PRJNA422409) | Feces metagenome, whole genome shotgun sequencing project. | isolation source: Chicken feces (3) enriched on wood chips | host: Gallus gallus | place: USA: Madison | collected 2015-01-15 | reverse complement strand
TGACGGTGTCATGGAAATCATTACAGCCGAAAGAGTAAGCGGAACTTCAGCCCTCATTCATGTCTATAAACTTGACGGTACTGAATTTAATTCAAACTGGCCTTATGACATTGGTTCTGTTTCCTGTTTTACACCCTCTATTGGCGATATCGATAACGATGGTGTAAAAGAAATCATTGTGGCAGGCTATAATACCGGGCTTTTTGCCATCAATCCCGAAGGGGTTGTTCTCCCCGGATTCCCTGTTTATGACCCGAGTGTTGCTTATTCCTATCAGTCACCGATATTGGTTGATTTAGACGGCGATGATGGTTTGGAAATTGTGGGAGCCAATCACGGTGATGCCTCTGCTTTTTATGTGATGAAAAATGACGGAACTTATGCAGACGGATGGCCTTATGCAATTGGAAACTGGACGTATGCACCTCCCACAGTTGCCGATGTTGATGGTGACGGAGTGTATGAGATTTTTGCCGGAAGCCCGAATTTTTTGGAAGGAACCGAACTTCCAACGATTTATGGAATGTCACCGGACGGAGAGGACATAGAAAATTTTCCCATCCATAAAATTGGAGGGAACGAAGGCGTAATTTCCATAGCGGATATCAATGATGATGGTGTAATGGAATTGATCTTTGGCAGCAATATCACCGATTCCGAAGGTTATGGCTATTTACATGCCTATTCAGTGGACGGTTCAGGCGAAATTGACGGATTCCCGTTACGCCCGAGAGGATTTACCTATCTGAATGGAGCCGTGCTGGGCGATATTGACAACGATGGAGTGATGGATTTGTCATTAAACTCTTATACACTCAATTTTGGCGCTGATGTTGATTCACTTTTTATAAGTTCTTATAACCTGAATATTCCTTACGATGAAGACAAAATTCTATGGAACGGTTACAAAGGGAACAATACCCGCGACGGCTTATTGGTGGAAGAAATCATCATGGGAATGCAGGAAGTCAATTCAAATTCTGTATCGGTTTATCCGAATCCTTCAAACGGAATATTGCATATAAAATCAAAAAAAGAAGTTCTTGACTTCAAGATGAACATCTTTGATTTAAATGGACGTAGTATATTTCATCACACGGAATCGGCTTCCAAGGCATTGAGATCATTTAATCTTTCCCATTTACCACCGGGAACCTATCTGATACATCTAATGATGGACAAGGAAAAGGTCAATTTTAAATGGATTAAAAAATAAGGAGCTAAACACAATGAAAAACGGATGTCTTATAGATGTCCGTTTTTTGATTTTGTGTATCATATATAAATTTCAGGATATTCACGAAGCTAAAATAAAATAAGTAGAGGGTATGTATATTAAATAGCTGATTTTCTGATTCTTAAAAGCCCGTCTATTGTCAAAGGAATAGCCAATGCCAAGACCATCAGCCAAACTGTAAGGTTGAAAGATTTAATCAAAACAGGAAGAGAAACAAGAACGCCGATTAAAGAAAATAATCCTAAAATCAAATAAATCCAATTCCGGGATTTGGTTTCTTCTCTCCTGATTTCTTTTGAAGATAAAGCTTCTAATCGGATTTTCCGCATAATGTTGTGATCAAGATTTTTAGGCTTTTCCAAAGAATCCTGAAATAACTTTTTCAAATTTTTATCCTTTTCCATTTTGATTAAATTAAATTGTTAACTTCATCATTCAATAATTCGTTCAATACTTTTGCCAAAGCATTTTTAGCTCTGTGCAATTTAACCTTTACATTAGTTAAAGTCAAATTGCTTACTTCTGAAATTTCCACATAAGACTGCTCATCAAAATAGAATAGAGTCAATATCATCTTATATTCCGGATTTAGTTTTTCCATTGCCAAAAACAAAAAATGTTTTTGTTCTTCTCTTTTTAATTCGTAAAATCCATCATAAACATTTTCATCATTATCAGCAAGATTATCCACATCATAATCTCTTCTTTGAACTTTCAATCGGTTGAGGCATTCATTGTAGCAAATCCGGTATAAAAAAGATGAAAATTTGGCTTCACCCCGAAATGAATTTAAATTCCGGAAGGCTTTCAAAAATACATCTTGTGTCACTTCTTCTGCATCTTCCTGTATGTTCAGCATTGATTTCGCCAAAGCAAAAATTTTAGCGGAATGCTGATTTACAAGCAATGAAAACTGCTCAGTATGACCCGCTTTTACCGCTGAAATAATTTCTGATTCTTTGAACAAATTAAATCTATTTTTATATAAGACAACCAAACTGATCTTTAGGTTACATTTAATTTTGAAAAACTACTTAAAAATAGAAATGATTTTGAGGAAGTGAAAAAAATAGTTAACAACTGTAACCTTTTTTCAATTCAGATTGTCTTAACCACAAAACCCAATATTATGATTGATTTTACGATGTTGATTCCTATTGTAATGTTCATGTCAATAGCATGGACAATTGAAAGGATTGTAAGCCGTTCCGCACTCCACAAAGAACGGACAAAGGCCATAGAAAAAGGACTTGATTTAAGCCAATTGAATGATTTAAATCCAAAGAAATCATTTTTTGAAAGTAATACTTTAAAATATGGTTTAGTAGCGATTGGTTTTTCTATTGGCTGCCTGGTTGGTTCATTTTTCGAGCAGAATCAAATTTTGGCCAACAAAGAAATAGGTTACTTCTTTGGGGTCTCGTTATTTTCAGGTATAGCTTTGGTTGTAAGTTATTATTTGAACAAGAAAGAATCATTTAAATGATTCAGGCTATGAGAAAGGTTTTAACCTTTCTCATAGTTTTTTTAATTTCAGCCTACCTTTGCTCCATGAACAAAAACAAAATTATCACCGTTGTAAAAAACCATATAAAAGAAGAATTCTCCGGTGAAGGTACCGGGCACGATTATTTCCACATAGAACGCGTGGTAAAAAGCGCCAATCGAATTGCCAAAGAAGAAAATGCCGATTTGTTTTTAGTCGAACTGGCAGCCTGGCTGCATGACGTGGGTGATTACAAATTAAATGATGGAGTGGATAAATCGGAAGAATTAATTTCAGAATTTTTGTCCGAATTAAATGTTCCGCAGGAAATCATTTCCAAAACGCTTGAAATTGTTTCCCAAGTTTCATTCAGCAAAGGAAAAATCGCAGAAAGTTTAGAAGCGCAAATCGTACAAGACGCAGACCGATTGGATGCCATTGGCGCAGTAGGATTGGCACGTGTTTTTGCCTACGGCGGAAGCAAACACCGTGAAATCTGGAATCCTGAAAATCCGGAGGAAACGACCATTCAGCATTTTTATGATAAATTATTAAAATTAGAAGACTTGATGAACACTAATACTGCAAAGAAAATTGCTGAAGAACGTCACCAATATTTAGAGGAATTTTTAGATAGATTTTACAGAGAGTGGGAAGGTAAAAGTTAAACCTTTGTGAACATTGTGAATTTCCTTGTGTTCTTTGTGGTTAATTTTTTTATTTCATTAATTTTAGCTTTTTAAAAAAATAACGATTCACATAATGCATAAACTATATTTACTTGCACTAACCTTATTTTTATCCAATTTCAATTTTGCCCAAGCTCCCAAAAAACCAAGTTCAGCAGAAATTTACGAGTCCATCCAAAAGCTCAATTTTCTGGGTTCTGTTTTGTATGTCGCTGCCCATCCTGACGATGAAAATACGCATCTGATTTCCTATTTTGCCAATGATGTACATGCCCGTACTGCGTATATTTCGTTGACACGTGGGGATGGCGGACAAAACCTTATTGGGTCCGAATTAAGGGAATTATTGGGCGTCATCCGTACACAGGAATTATTATCGGCCCGGCGAATTGACGGTGGCGAACAATTTTTTTCACGTGCCAATGATTTTGGCTTTTCAAAAAATCCCGATGAAACTTTTCAATTCTGGGACAAAGAGCAGGTTTTAAGTGATTTGGTGTATGTGATTCGGAAATTTCAACCTGATATCATCATCAACCGGTTTGACCATCGTTCGCCCGGAACCACTCACGGACATCACACGGCTTCCGCCATTTTGAGCGTGGAAGCATTTGATTTAGCTTCAAATTCATCAGCGTTCCCGGAACAGCTAAAGGCGATTACCGCCTGGCAACCCAAACGTTTGTTTTGGAACCAGTCCTGGTGGTTTTATGGAAACCAGGAAAAGTTTGATAAAGCGGATAAAAGCAATCTTTTTCAACTGGACATCGGTTCGTATTACCCAACTTTGGGTTTGAGCAACAGTGAAATAGCGGCAAAAAGCCGGAGCCAGCACAGTTCGCAGGGATTTGGTTCAACTCCCGTTCGGGGATCATCAATGGAATACCTGGAAATCCTGAAAGGAACAAAACCAGAAGAAAATATTTTTGAAGGAATCGATACGAGTTGGAACCGTGTTAAAGACGGAAAAGAAATTGGAGAAATTCTATCAAAAGTTGAAAAAGAATTTGATTTTAAAAATCCTTCGGCTTTTGTTCCGGAATTAGTGGAAGCTTATACTTTAATACAGAAATTAGAGGATGAACATTGGAAAGAAATCAAATCGGAAGAAATTAAAAACATCATCTTGGCTTGTTCCGGATTGTTTCTGGAAGCAGTTTCTTCTTCAACAACAGCTGTCGCGGGTGAAAATCTAAACTTTAGTTTAGAAGCTATTAATCGCAGTAATATTCCGATTCGCCTGAATTCTGTTTCTATTGATACTCAATCAATTCCATTCAATGCGGATTTGCCTAATAATAAAATGGTGAAATCGTCAAATTCATTTCAAATTCCTGAAAATAAAAATCCTACAACGCCTTATTGGTTAAATGAAAAAGGAACTTTGGGAATGTATAAATTTTCGAGTCCAGAATTAACTGGTTTGCCCGAAACGCCTGCCGCTTTCCTAGTTAAATTTAATTTAACCATTGCTAATCAGACTTTTGAAGTTGAAAAAGCATTGGTTTACAAAATGAATGACCCGGCAAAAGGTGAAACCTACAAACCTTTTGTTATTGTGCCGAAAGCATCGGTCAATGTCGATGAAAAAGTATTGATTTTTGGCGATAATCAACCCCGGCGAATCGCCGTAAAAGTAAAATCTTTTACCGATAATTTGAAGGGAACTTTAAGCCTGAATGCACCATCCGGATGGGGAATTTCTCCCAAATCTCAAGAGGTTTCGTTTACTTCCAAAGGAGAAGAAAAAAGGGTTTGGTTTGAAGTCACTCCACCTCAAAATCAATCTGAAACAGAATTAAAACCGCAATTGAAAATTGAAAATCAAATAATTGAAAATCAATTGGTCGAGCTTAATTATGAACACATTCCTGAACAAAAAGTCCTGTTACCCGGCTCGGCAAAAATCGTCAAATTAGACATTCAGAAGAAAGGTGAAAAAATCGGTTATATCGTGGGTGCCGGAGATTCAGTTCCTGAAAACCTCAGACAGATTGGATACCAGGTAGAAATCGTTTCACCACAAAATATCACCGCGGAAAACCTTCAGAAATTTGATGCGGTTGTGCTTGGAATTCGGGCCTTCAATGTCGTGGAAGAATTGAAATTCAAAAATAAAGTCCTGTTCGACTATGTGAAAAACGGCGGTAATTTATTGGTTCAGTACAATGTGAGCAGAGGCTTGATAACAGAAGAAATAGCACCTTATCCATTAGGGCTTTCTAGTGATCGAGTAACGGATGAAGATTCAGCAGTAAAATTTTTGGACAAAAGCCATCCGGTTTTAAATTCTCCCAATAAAATCACTGAAAAGGATTTTGAAGGATGGGTGCAGGAAAGAGGATTGTATTTTCCGGATAAATGGAACAAAGAATTTGAACCGGTTTTATCGATGCACGATAAAGGAGAATCCGCATTGAAAGGGAGTTTGCTCGTAGCTCAATATGGAAAAGGCTATTATGTTTATACCGGATTGAGTTTTTTCCGAGAGTTGCCGGAAGGTGTTCCGGGTGCTTATAGACTATTGGCAAATATTTTATCTTTAGGGAAATAATATAGCGAACCTTGTCAAGGTTATTATCGGAATGAAGATTAACCTTGACAAGGGTCAAACAAAAATGATGTAAAAATGAAAGAAAAAGAAATAACGAAAGATGATTCCTCCCCCGAGGGGAGGTTAGGAGGGGCTTCCTACACATGGGTTTTGCTTGCTAATGCTGCTTACATCCTGGTTTTTTATTTACTGATGAAAATATTTAACTGATGCACGGAATTGATTGGCTGATACTGATTTGTTCCATGCTGTTTATCGTAGTTTACGGTGTCTGGAAAACAAAAGGTAGTAAAAACGTACAGGATTTTCTGAAAGGAAATGATTCGGGATGGTTCACAGTCGGACTTTCCGTAATGGCAACCCAAGCGAGTGCCATTACCTTTCTTTCTACGCCCGGACAGGCTTTTCATGACGGAATGGGTTTTGTTCAATTTTACTTCGGACTGCCTATTGCAATGGTCATCATCTGTCTGGTATTCATTCCGATCTATCATAAACTAAATGTTTACACGGCCTACGAATTTCTGGAAAGCCGCTTCGATTTAAAAACCCGGACTTTAACTGCCTCATTGTTCTTAATCCAGCGTGGGCTTTCGGCAGGCATCACGATTTTTGCTCCGGCGATTATTTTATCGGCGGTTTTGGGTTGGGATCTAACGACTTTAAACATTATCATCGGGACACTGGTGATAATTTATACCGTTTCCGGCGGAACCAAAGCCGTAAGTGTTACGCAGAAACAACAAATGGCAATCATGATGGGCGGAATGGCCGTTGCATTTGTGATTCTGATTTTTTCACTGCCCGATGGAATTAATTTTTCAAACGCACTGGAAATTGCCGGAGCAAGCGGTAAGATGGAAGTACTCGATTTCTCTTTTGATTTTGACAACCGCTATACAATTTGGAGCGGAATCATCGGCGGAACTTTTTTGGCACTTTCTTATTTCGGAACCGATCAAAGCCAGGTACAACGTTATTTGTCGGGTAAATCAATAAAACAAAGCCAGATGGGCATGATCATGAACGGATTTTTGAAAGTTCCCATGCAGTTCTTTATTTTATTGGTCGGCATCATGGTTTTTGTGTTTTATCAGTTCAATTCGTCCCCTTTGAATTTTAATCCGGTGGCGCAGCAAACCATTGATAATTCAGATTATAAAAACCAATATTTGGAATTAGAGAAGAAAAAAGAAGCCAATTTTGAAACAAAAAAAGAACTGATTTTTAATTATGTAAATGCAGACGATTCTGAAAAAAAATTAATCCGGAATCAAATTATTTCATCCGAAGCAAAAGATAAAAAGTTACGAGAAGAAGCAAAAACGATTATTTCACAAGCCGATCCGGAAGTAGAAACCAACGACAAGGACTACGTTTTTATTCATTTTATTTTGCATCATTTACCAAAAGGTGTGATTGGGCTTTTGTTGGCAATGGCTTTGTGCGCAGCAATGTCATCGACTTCGTCGGAACTGAATGCGCTCGCAACGACCACGACCATGGATTTATACAAACGAAACAAGCAAAATGAGTCTGATACACATTACCTGAAAGCCTCCAAATGGTTTACGCTTTTATGGGGAATCCTCGCGATTTTGTTTGCCTGTGTGGCGAATTTATTTGATAATTTAATCCAGCTCGTCAATATCATCGGTTCGATTTTTTACGGGAATGTTTTGGGGATTTTCCTGCTGGCATTTTTCTTCAGGTTTGTACGGGCTAATGCTGTTTTCATAGCGGCGATCATTACCCAAATAGTCGTTGTGATCGGCTGGAAATTTGACTGGATGCCTTATCTGTGGCTGAACTTATTTGGTTGTGCGCTGGTGATTTTGATTGCAATTCTCGTTCAGTCAATTGGAAGAAATAAGGATTTTGGGACTGAAGGAATTGAAGATATAGGAAATTGAAAATAAAATTTGCAGATTCAAAATCAATGATTACATTTGGAAAATCAAATATGAAAAACGTACAATTAAATAATAACTGGTGGTGGATTTCGCAACTTCATAAGTCGTGAAAGAAACCTCTTGTATCATAAAATCAAAGGCCCGTCTTCACGACGGGCCTTTTTTGTATTAAAAAATTAGAACTAAACAAAATGAAATACAAACTCTTTACCCAAAGCACTAAATTCCTGGCAGATACGCTCACGCCGGTTTCCATTTATCTGCGTTTACGCGATAAATTCCCAAATGCCATTTTGTTGGAAAGTTCTGATTATCACGCCAGTGAAAATGCCTTCAGCTACATTTGTTTCCAACCTATAGCTTCCATAAAAGTTCAAAACGAATTTTTGATAAAACAATATCCAAATGACCTGATAGAGAAAAAGGAAATCACACCCGATCTGGATGTCGTAGCTGAAATCCAGAATTTTGCATCAAAATTTGAGGCGGAAGAAAATCCAAACAAATTTATTCAAACCGGGCTTTTCGGGTATATGAGTTATGATGCCGTGCGGTATTTTGAAAATATTGAAATAGAAAGGAAGACAGCGAGCTTGAACATACCCGATTTGTATTATGCCGTTTATCAAAACATTATCGCTATCAACCATTTTAAAAACGAGGCCTATATTTTTAGCCATAGTGTAGATGAAAATCATAATTTGGAAGAAGTTTCGGGAATATTAAAAATAAAATCATTTGCTGAATATCAATTCAAACGGGAAGGAAAGCCTGAAACCAATATTTCGGATGAAGCCTACAAAGATTTGGTCGTAAAATGCAAAGAACATTGTCAGCGGGGAGATGTATTTCAGATCGTTCCTTCAAAACGGTTCACCCAGCGATTTTCAGGCGATGAATTTAATGTTTATCGGACTTTAAGGAGTGTGAATCCTTCGCCTTATTTGTTTTATTTTGATTATGGTGATTTTAAGATTTTTGGAAGTTCGCCGGAGGCGCAATTAGTGATTAATAAAGAGGTCGCCGAAATCCATCCGATAGCCGGAACGGTCAAAAGGACCGGGAATGATGAAGATGATGCATTGCAAGCTAAAAAATTAAGCAACGACGAAAAAGAAAAATCCGAGCATGTGATGTTGGTAGATTTGGCACGAAATGATTTAAGCCGAAATGCAGAAAATGTCAAAGTGGAAACTTTCAGAGAAGTCCAATATTTTTCACATGTCATCCACTTGGTAAGTAAAGTGACGGGCGAGATTCATCCACAAATTAATACATTTCAGGTAGTTGCTGATACGTTCCCGGCGGGAACACTGAGCGGCGCGCCTAAATACAAAGCAATGTCTTTACTAGAGAAATATGAAAATATAAACCGTGAATTTTACGGAGGAGCAATTGGTTTTATGGGATTCGACGGAAGCTTCAACCATGCGATTATCATTCGTTCGTTTTTAAGCAAAGATCATCATCTGCATTATCAAGCAGGCGCAGGCGTGGTATCGGGAAGCATACCTGAAAATGAATTACAGGAAGTTTACAATAAATTAGGGGCGTTAAATAAAGCATTGGAACTGGCAGAGGAAATATAAATTTGATCTTGTTTTTTAATTTAAAATTAGGAAATTATAAATTGGGATTGTTAATGAATTTTCATGTTGGTTTAATGAAAAACGGTATTAAAAGACATATAATGTAAGTCTTAGAGAATTCTTTGTGTAACTCTGGGTAACAAATAGAAAGTTATGAAAAAGAAAATATTAGTCATCGATAATTATGATTCGTTTGTATACAATCTGGTTCATTATTTAGAAGAATTTGATTGTGAAGTAATCGTCAAACGAAATGATCAAATCGAATTGGAAGAAGTGAATGAATTTGGTAAAATTCTCCTTTCACCCGGTCCTGGAATTCCGGTTGAAGCGGGTAGAATGATGGAAATCATTGAAAAATTCGCTTCGACAAAAAGCATATTGGGTGTTTGCCTTGGGCAGCAGGCGATAGGAGAAGTTTTCGGTGGAAAGTTGGAAAATCTGGATCAGGTTTATCACGGAGTTGCCACTTTTTCAATTGTCAAAGTCGCGGACGAACCTTTATTTCAAAACATTCCGACTCATTTTGAAATCGGGAGATATCATTCCTGGGTAGTTTCTCGTGAGAATTTTCCGGATGAATTGGAAATAACATCGGTCGATGAAAACGGACAAATTATGTCGCTTCGCCACAAAAAATATGATGTACGAGGCGTTCAGTTTCACCCGGAAAGCATTCTGACGCCCTATGGAAAAAAGATAATCGAAAACTGGGTAAATAATTAAGCTAATTCAAAATTATTTCATAGAAACTCGATCCAATTCGTCAAAAATTTAAACCTAACTGAATAGTGATGCACGGCATAATCAATAGACTAACACACTACGAGCAGATCAGCAAAGAAGAAGCTTACAACTTATTGGTTGATATTTCTCTCGGGAAGTTCAATCCGGGATCTATTGCTGTTCTGCTTACTGTTTTTATGATGCGTCACATCTCCATTGACGAATTGGAAGGGTTTCGGGACGCATTGTTGGAACGCTGTAAAAAAGTTGATTTAGGAGGAGTAGAAACGGTTGACCTGTGTGGGACCGGAGGCGACGGAAAAAATACTTTCAACATTTCGACATTGGCTTCTTTCGTAGTGGCCGCAAACGGAATTCCGGTTGCCAAGCATGGCAACTATGGCGTATCGTCAGTAAGTGGAAGCAGCAATGTCTTGGAGTTTTTGGGTGTGAAATTTACGAATGATAATGACTTATTGAGGCAAAGCCTGGACAAAACCGGCATTTGTTTTTTGCATGCGCCTTTGTTTCATCCGGCTATGAAAAATGTAGCACCTGTCCGGAAAGAACTTGGGTTGAAAACTTTTTTCAATATGTTGGGCACGATGATCAATCCGGCTTTTCCCAAACATCAGCTGGTGGGAGTCTTTGACCTGGAACTGATGCGATTGTATGGTTATCTCTACCAGAAGGGCGATAAAAATTATTCTATTATTCATTCTCTTTCCGGGCACGATGAAATTTCACTTACGAGTCATTCAAAATTTATTTCCAATGAAAAGGAAGGTATTATTTCTCCGTCTGATTTCGGAGTGAATCAGGTTTCCGATGCAGAAATTTTTGGTGGTGATACGCAAGCGGAAGCTTCGCATATTTTTTTAAAAATAATTTCCGGCAATGGAACTGAAGCCCAAAATAATGTGGTTTGTGCCAATGCCAGTCTTGCGATTTCTCTGGTGAAAGATTGTTCAATTCAGGAAGGCTTTGAGCAGGCTCTGGAATCATTGAAAAGCGGAAAAGCAAAGTTGGTTTTGGATAAGTTAATCGAATTAAGCAGAAAGAATTAACGTAAAACCTTGACAAGGTTAATATGAACATTTTAGATAAAATAATAGCCGATAAACGAAAAGAAATTGAACTCAAAAAGTGGGTGATTCCGGTTTCTCAATTGGAGAATTCGGCTTTGTTTGGACGAAATACGTTTTCACTGACCGAGAAATTAAAACATTCGCAAAGTGGAATCATTGCTGAATACAAACGTCGCTCGCCTTCAAAATCTGAAATCAACCAGCAGTTAAATATCTGGGATGTGGCGAAAGCCTATGAAGAAGTCGGTGTGTGCGGAATGTCGGTTTTGACCGATGGGAAATATTTTGGCGGTTCGCTGGATGATTTAATTTTAGCAAGAGCCAATTGTCAGTTGCCATTATTAAGAAAAGAGTTTATTGTGGATGAATTCCAAATCCTAGAAGCAAAAGCCTATGGCGCGGATTTGATTTTATTGATAGCAGCGGTTTTAACAAGAAAAGAGATCCAAAAATTATCCGAATTTGCAAAGCAATTGAAATTGGAGGTTTTGTTGGAAGTGCATAATCAGGAAGAAATAGAACGATCCATCATGCCGACTCTGGATATGATGGGTGTAAACAACCGGAATCTGAAAACGATGGAAGTAAACCTTTCCACAAGCAAAGAGTTATCAGCACTAATCCCAGATGAATTTGTAAAGATTTCGGAAAGTGGAATTTCTGAAACAAAATCCATCAAAGAATTGCAACAATTTGGTTTTCAGGGATTTTTGATTGGGGAGAATTTTATGAAATCGAAAAGCATTCACGTTGATACAAAAGCATTCATTGAAAAATTGGAACGATGAAACTAAAGGTCTGTGGTATGAAATACAAAGATAATCTGGAAGCGATTTTAGCTTTAAAACCAGATTACATTGGCTTTATTTTTTATCGGAAATCGGATCGGTTTTACGATGGAGAGTATATTCCCTTTCCTGAAAATATTCAAAAAGCAGGGGTTTTTGTAAATGAATCCTTTGCGGAAATTACCCGGATTATTTATAGGCACAAACTGGATGTGGTTCAACTTCACGGTGATGAAACAGATGGATATTGTAATGAGCTGAAGCAATATTATCCCGAATTAAAAATCTGGAAAGCATTTGCCGTCAATCAAGATTTTGACTGGGAAATTCCGGCTTTTTACTGTGCAGCAGATGCATTTTTATTTGATGCCAAAGGTGAAAAATATGGGGGAAATGGTTTCAAATTCGACTGGGAGATGCTGGGGAATTACAAATTGGAATTGGACAAAGAAATAATTCTCAGCGGAGGAATTTCTGAAGACGATATCCCGCTGATTTATGATCTACAAAAACAAATCCCCCAGTTAAAAACCGTGGACATCAACAGCCGTTTTGAAATCAAAACCGGACTAAAAGATGTGGAATTGGTGAAATGTTTTTATGAAAAATTAAAATTAATAAGATGAATTACCATGTGGATGAAAAAGGATATTATGGCCAGTTTGGTGGTGCTTTTATCCCGGAAATGCTGTATCCGAATGTAGATGATTTGGAAAATAATTACTTACAGATCATTGAAACAGAAGCCTTTCAGGCTGAATTTCAAAAATTATTAAAAGACTATGTAGGAAGGCCTACACCGCTTTATTTTGCAGGTAGTCTTTCGAGAAAATATAATATAAAAATTTATTTGAAACGTGAAGATTTGTGCCATACAGGTGCGCACAAAATCAACAATACACTGGGTCAAATCATTTTGGCTAAAAAGCTGAAAAAAAAACGAATTATTGCCGAAACCGGAGCCGGACAACACGGTGTGGCAACAGCAACAGCCTGTGCCCTGATGGGGTTGGAATGCATCGTTTATATGGGTGAAATCGATATCGCCCGACAAGCCCCAAACGTTGCCCGAATGAAAATGCTTGGTGCAACAGTGATCCCTGCGAAATCGGGTAGTAAAACCCTGAAGGATGCGACCAATGAAGCCATCCGAGATTGGATCAATCATCCTGTTGATACCCATTATATCATCGGTTCGGTGGTGGGGCCGCATCCGTATCCCGACATGGTCGCAAGATTTCAATCGGTAATTTCTGAAGAAATTAAAAAACAATTAAAAGAAGTGGAAGGAACTGAAAACCCGGATTATGTGATTGCTTGCGTAGGTGGAGGAAGCAATGCCGCGGGTGCTTTTTATCATTTTTTAGAAGAAGAAAAGGTAAAATTGATTGCGGCAGAAGCTGCCGGAAAAGGAATTGATTCGGGTGAAAGCGCAGCTACTTCGGTTTTGGGAAAGGAAGGGATCATCCACGGAAGCAAAACACTGTTGATGCAAACTGACGATGGACAAATCACAGAACCTTATTCGATTTCTGCTGGACTGGATTATCCAGGAGTTGGGCCGCTCCATGCGCATCTATTTGAAAGCGGAAGAGCTGAATTTATGGCGATAACTGATGATGAAGCGATGCAAGCCGGAATGAATTTGACAAGAACGGAAGGGATCATTCCCGCGATTGAAAGTGCACATGCTCTTGCAGTTTTAGAAAAGAAAAAATTCAACCCAAATGACATTGTAGTGATAAACCTTTCGGGGCGTGGTGATAAAGACTTAGATACTTATATTAATTATTTTGGATTTTAAAAGGTTTTTGTCATTCAGAGTGTAGTGGAACGAAGCGAAGAATTCTTTGGGAAAATTCAGATTCCTCGTACATAGAAAAGCTAAATTAAAATATTCATTATGAATTATTTAAATAACAGAATCAATCAAAAACTTCAGGGAAACAAAAAACTTCTTTCCATTTATTTTACAGCGGGTTATCCGAATCTGGATGATACCGCTAAAATTATAATGGAACTGGAAGAATCGGGAGTGGATATGATAGAAATCGGGTTGCCTTTCAGCGATCCGCTGGCCGACGGGCCAACCATTCAGACAAGCTCAACCCGGGCATTGGAAAATGGAATGACTTCAGAAGTTTTGTTTGATCAATTGAAAGAAATTCGAAATTCAGTCCAAATTCCATTAATCATCATGGGTTATTTTAATCCAATTCTTCAATACGGAGTAGAAAAATTTTGTGCTAAATGTTCAGAGGTTGGAATCGATGGATTGATTATTCCCGACTTGCCGGTGGATGTATGTGGAGAAAATTATAAAAAAATATTTGAGAAACACGGATTGATCAATATTTTCCTGATCACACCGCAAACAATGGAAGAAAGAATCCGTTACATAGATGAAATTTCCAGTGGATTTATTTATATGGTCAGTTCGGCGAGTGTGACGGGTGCTCAAAAAGAATTTGGAAAAGGACAAACAGATTATTTTAAGAGAATTCAACAGATGAATTTGAAAAACCCCCAAATTGTCGGATTTGGAATTAGTAATCAAGAAACTTTTGAAACGGCAACACAATATGCAAAGGGAGCGATCATCGGTTCGGCCTTTGTGAAATTTATAGAAGAAAATCCGGTAGAAAAGATTCCGGAATTCATTCAAACTATAAGAAAATAATAAAGGTGGCTTCGAGAACCTCTGCCACCTTTATTCAATATTTTAATTCAACTTATTTTTTAGACCATTCTTTGATGGAATCCTCATTCATTTTGATATAATCCTCATTTCCGGCTTTTTTGGCAGCATCCAGAGACTGTTGTGCCAATGAAATTGCACCTTTCACATCACCCGCTTTTGCATAAATCAAAGACTGCTGGCGTAACTGAAAAAATTTCGGGTCTTTATTTAATTTCATTCCTTCATCAAACCATTTTTTAGCCTGTTGAATGTCTTTATCTGTTGTAAAATAATAATTGGCTGCAGACATATAATCTTGAGCCGTTGGTTTACCTTTCATAGCGGTATCAATGGAAGCCATGACTTTTTTATCGGTCGGAACTTCAATTTTTGTTTCTACATAGACATTGCTCCAAAGAAAACCCAGTTTTGCATTATCGGTTTGGATATCGCCAATAGAAATGTCAAAAGTTTCAATTTGCATTGGGAGATTAATCACTTTTGAAGTCGTTTTGGCCGCTACTTTTTTGTCGTCCCATTTTTCGGGATTCCCCCAGTTCTCGGTGTCGGTATAGAAATAAATTTCCCAATTGTCTTTTTCGGGTTTGGTATAAATGGCATATTTGCCTGCTTTCAGGGTTTGTCCGTCAATTACCACATCATCAGAAAATGAAATGGTTGTATTTTTGTTGGCTCCGGTTCTCCATATTTTTCCATAAGGAACCAATTCGCCAAAAATCTCGCGTTCCTTCATATTGGGCCTTGAATATTCGATTTCAATTTCTGTCAAACCAACAGTGACATCAAGTTTGGTCGCAACACTCGCCTGAGGAGTAAGGATCTGGCCGTTTGTCATCCAACAAATCGAAGTGATAAAAAGAGTTGTAAGAATTTTCTTCATTATTTAAATTTTTAATGTTTCAACTTAATTTCTTCAAATTTAATTCAAATTATTTCATTTGTTCTTTAACCTGTTGTGCATTTTGAAATAAAATTCGTCAATTCTAGTGATTTTTTTGAATGAAGTGATAAAAAATTGTATCGAGAATAGAATTTTATCTTCAAAAACCTGATTCTTGACACAAAACTCTTTTCAGAATTTCACTCGAATTGACGGTTTTTGTGATAGAATTTTTAAAATGCACAACGGGTTTTATTTATTTATTGTCAGTTGAATGCCCAAATATAATTTCGATTGGTTTGATAAATCTGTAAACAGGTATTTCCAAAACCATGTAAACCGTATCTTTGCCATAGAATATGTTAGAAAAAAAAGAAACACAATACGAAAAAGTGGTTTTGGTGGGATTGATCACACGTGAACAACCCGAAGAGAAACTGGAAGAATACATGGACGAGCTTCAGTTCCTAGCTTATACCGCCGGAGCAGAAGTGACGCAGCGTTTTACCCAAAGACTTGAAAAGCCCGACTCTAAGTTTTTTGTAGGTTCAGGAAAACTGAATGAAATCAAGCAGTTTGTAGAAGAAAACGAAATCGATACGGTTATTTTTGATGATGAATTAACGCCTTCTCAATTAAAGAACATTGAAAAAGTTCTGGATAAAAAGGTGCTTGATAGAACCCAATTGATCTTGGATATTTTCGCACAACGCGCCCAAACTTCTTATGCGAGAACACAGGTGGAACTGGCTCAATACGAATATCTTTTGCCTCGTCTGACCCGGATGTGGACACACCTTGAACGTCAGCGTGGAGGAATCGGGATGCGCGGGCCGGGAGAAACAGAAATTGAAACCGACCGCCGGATCATTCGTGACCGGATTGCTTTGCTCAAAGACAAACTGAAATCCATTGACAAACAGATGGCAACACAGCGCAAGAACCGTGGCGCTTTGGTGCGTGTAGCCTTGGTCGGATATACCAATGTGGGCAAATCTACACTGATGAACGTTTTGAGTAAGTCCGAAGTATTTGCCGAAAACAAACTGTTTGCCACGCTGGATACGACCGTTCGGAAAGTGGTCATCGGAAATCTGCCGTTTTTATTGACCGATACGGTGGGATTCATCCGAAAATTGCCTACCCAATTGGTGGAATCATTTAAATCTACTTTGGATGAGGTCCGCGAAGCTGATTTACTGGTTCATGTAGTGGATATCTCGCATGAAAGCTTTGAAGATCACATCCATTCGGTAAATGAGATCTTAAATGAGATTGGCAGTAAAGACAAACCTACGGTTTTGGTTTTCAATAAGATTGACAATTTCTCTTATGTAAAAAAGGAGGAAGATGACCTTACCGAAGTAAAACGTGAAAATATTTCACTGGAAGAATGGAAGCGTACCTGGATGGCCAAAAGCGGAAATCCTACTTTGTTTATTTCAGCGACGGAAAAGAAAAATCTGGACGAGCTTCGTAAAACGATATATGAAGAAGTGAAGAAAATCCACATCACCCGTTTTCCATATAATGATTTCTTGTTTGAATATTTTGAGGAGGAGAATTAAGGATTTTAGAATTTGAAAATGCGATTTTTACTATTTTTTATTGTTCTTTTTGTTATTTCTTGTGAGCAGAGAAATGAAAAAAAATCTATTTCTAATTATGATTGGAATATGATCGAAATTAGAACCGACAATGATACAATTTTAATATATAATAGAGGAGAAAATGAGTTGGAATTTATTGAATTTGATTATGAAAAACATACGGAAAATACAATTAAAAAAGTTAAAGTTTCAAGTCTAGAAATTGATTCTATTTATAGTATAAGCAATAAACTAATTACTAATCCAACATATAATAAGATATATTGTACAGACTATGTTGGATATTTATATGTGGGAATTAACAACCATAACTCAACTTATTCCTTAAAGTTAAATTCAGTCTGTGAATGGAAAGACTATAATGAAGAAACACGTAAACTTTACGAAATTTTAAAAAATTATATAGAAGAATAAATTTCAAATTAATTTCTCTTTCAAAGAGTCTATCTGAACTTATTTTTCTAATTCACATGTCCTAACTTCACTAATTTCTGGTGATCCAGGATTTTGATTTTTCTTCCTTCGACTTCAATTAAATGATCGGTTTTGAATTCGGATATCAGTCTGATGGCAGATTCTGTTGCAGTCCCAATGAGGTTGGCCATTTCTTCCCGTGTCAGGGAGATTTTGATAAAGCCGTCTTTGTCGGTTCCCAGTTTCTTTTCGAGTAACAATAAAACTTCTGCCAAACGTTCGCGAACGGTTTTTTGTGCCAGAAAAGTGATGGTCTGTGCGGATTCGCCCAAATCTTCCGAAATCCTTCTTAAAACATCAAACGCCAATTTTGGATGAAATTCAAGAACTTTCAGAAAGAATTTTTCCGGGATAAAACAAACTTCGGTGTCTTCCATCGCGGTTGCAGATGCGCCATACGGCTGATGAGACAATATTGATCTATAGCCTATGATGTCCCCGGTTTTGGTAAATCTTAAGATTTGCTCTTTGCCATTAAAACCCAATTTGTACATTTTCGCCGTACCTTTGGCTATATAATAAATTCCTTTGGGAGTAGCGCCTTCATCAATGATGTTTTCACCTTTTTTAAATGAGATGATTTTCTTTTCGTGGCTTAGTTCGGCTAATTCTTCCTTGGAAAATTTGGTTAAAATTTCCTGGTTCTCAAATAGTTCACAAATGTTGG
>PJUF01000830.1_pt1 | contig 18488 bp, 18 predicted proteins | sample 1512191 | NCBI WGS metagenome assembly PJUF01 (sample SAMN08177673, study PRJNA422409) | Feces metagenome, whole genome shotgun sequencing project. | isolation source: Chicken feces (3) enriched on wood chips | host: Gallus gallus | place: USA: Madison | collected 2015-01-15 | reverse complement strand
TGGCCATCGCCTTCGGCGACATCACCGTGGCCGAGCGGGGCGAGCGCGCCGCCGGCTACGACGAGGCGGCGGCCTCGGCCTATATGCGGCGCGACACGCTGGAGCTTACCGTGGGCCTCGGCCTCGGCGGCGGCACGGCGACCGTCTATACCTGCGATCTCACGCATGGCTATATCGACATCAACGGCAGCTATCGGAGCTGAGATGACGCTGCCGGGGCCGGAGGTCTTCGAACGCGCCAGCCTCGCGGCGTGGCCCGGCATCGAGGTGGAGTGGGACGCCAGCTGGGTGCGCCGCGCCGCCAATGGCTACACCAAGCGCGCCAATTCCGTGCAACCGCTCGACCCGGCCGACGACGCCGATGCCGAGGCGCGCATTCTCGCCGCCGCCGGCTGGTACGGGGCGCGCGGCTTGCGGGCCGTCGTGCGGCTGACGCCGCTGGCGGGACCGCGCGTGGTCGCGGCGCTCGACCGGCTGGGCTGGCGCGCGGTGGATGCGAGCCGGCTCTTTGCCATGGCGCTCGCAGCGACGGACCCCGATCCGCACGGTGTGGCGCTGGATGTGCGCGACCCGCGCTTCCTCGCCGCGCAGCAGGAGCTTCACGGCTATTCCGAGGCGCAGCGCGCCGGGCTCGCGGCAGTGCTGGCGGTGCTCGAGGTGCCCGCCGCCGGGCTCGTGCTGCATGCGCCAGACGGGACCGTCGTTGCATCGGCGCTGATGAGCATCGCCGATGGTATCGTCGTCACCGGCAATGTGATCGTTGCGGCGGCGGCGCGGCGCCGCGGCCATGGCGCAGCGCTGATGCGCACAGGCCTCGCCTGGGCCCGGGGGCAGGGCGCGCGCCTTGCCGCGCTCAACGTCGCGGCCGGCAATCGCGGGGCGCAGGCGCTCTACCGGAGCCTCGGCTACCGGCACCAGTACGATTACGGCTATCGCGTGCCGGGGGCGGCGCCATGAGCGACGCCAAGAGCGACGCCATGAGCGCCAGGCCCATCCTCATCGTCGTCGCCTGCGCGCTGGTCGATGCCGACCGGCGGGTGCTGATCGCACAGCGGCCGGCGGGCAAGCAGCTGGCCGGGTTGTGGGAGTTCCCCGGCGGCAAGCTCGAGCCGGGCGAGACGCCCGAGGCGGCGCTGATCCGCGAACTCGACGAGGAGCTGGGGATAGCGACGAAAACGGCGTGCCTCGCGCCGTTAACCTTTGCCTCGCACTCTTACGAAAGCTTTCATCTTCTGATGCCACTTTTCGTGTGCCGGAAGTGGCAGGGCGTGCCGCAGATGCGCGAGCACGCCGCCCTCAAATGGGTGCGGCCGCAGGCCCTGCGCGACTATCCAATGCCCCCGGCCGACGAACCGCTGATCGCCCCGCTTTGCGATCTGCTCTGATGCGAGGACGTCATGGGACTGGCACGGCGCTTTGCAGAGGACGACAGCGGCGCCACAGCGATCGAGTACGGCCTCATCGCGGCGCTGCTCGCCGTGGCGTGCATCACCGCCTTCATTGCCTTCGGCGACAGTCTCGCGGGCCTGTTCGGCTTCGTCGAGCGCGAAACCACCGACGCCATCGAGACGGCGCTGGGCAATAGCGGCTAGCCGGGGCGGCCGAGGACCTGGGCGAGGCTGACCTGGGCGCTGCCCGGCTTGAGGGGCTTCTGCTGGCTTGCGTGGGGCGCCCAGCCGCTCATCCAGACGATCTCGAGCGTGGCGCGGACGCGCCCGTCGGCGTCGGCGGCCAGCCGCTCATAGGCGGCCGACGCGGCCCGGATGAGGCGCAGGGTGGCCATGCGATGCGGCTTGTCGGCGAGGGGGTTCGACGCGCCGAGGGCCTTGAGCTCGCGCATCAGCGAGAGCGGGCTTTCGTAGCGCACGACGTGCGGCTCGACATCGCTCACCGGCAGGGCGAAGCCGGCGCGCTGCAGCAGGCCGGCCGCCTCGCTCAGCGGAATGAACGGGGCGACCCGGAGGAAGGCGCCGCCGCCGATCTCGGCATCGGCGCTGATGAACGCCTCGCGCAGTTCGGTGAGGCTGTCGCCGCCGATGGCGGCGGCGAGGAACAGCCCGTCGCCGCGCAGATGCGCCCGGGCGCGGGCGAGAAAGCCCGGCACGTCGTCCACCACGTCGAGATCGAAGAGGGAGACGATGAGGTCGTAGTCGCGGCGCGGCAGGTCCAGCGCCTCCGGGTCGGCCTGCGGCAGGCCGGCAACCGGCAGCACCGTCGAGATGCGCTCGAAGTCGAAGGCGCCGTTGGCGCTCCGCCCGGCGACGGGCAGCACGCTCGCGTCGGGGGCGAGGATCGCGGCCTGCTCGAAGCTGCGGGTCACCGTCGCGAGCCGCAGGTCGAGATCGGCCAGCACGAGGCGGGTGACGAAATCGTCGTGGCCGGGGGGGCGGCGCCGCAGGTGCCGCGCGACCAGGGCGCGATCGAAAACCTTCGGCGCAGCTGTCATTTCGGGCATTGGCGGGAACCGTGGGCGATGGCAGGATGGCGTTATGGAGATGGGGACGCTGCTTGTCAAAACCGGCCGCCGGGCGGCCGGCGTGCTGCTCGACCAGCTCTATCCGCCGGTCTGCCTCGTCTGCGACGCGCCGGTGGGGAGCGCGGACGCGCTATGCGTTGCGTGCTTTCGCAAGCTGAGGCCGATCACCGCGCCGCTCTGCCCCGTGCTGGGCCTGCCCTTCGCCGTCTCGCTCGGGCCGGAGGCGCGTTCGGCCGAGGCCCTCGCCGATCCGCCGCCCTTCGAGCGGGCGCGCTCGGCCGTCGTCTATAACGAGGTGGCGCGGGCGCTGGTGGGGCGGCTCAAATATGGCGACAAGCCGGAACTTGTGCGCTTCTGCGCGCGGCTGATGGCGCAGGCGGGCGCCGAGCTGTGGGGGGGCGACGCCGTGCTGGTGCCGGTGCCGCTGCATCGGCTGCGCCAGCTCTCGCGGCGCTACAACCAGTCCACCGAGCTGGCGCGGGCGCTGGGGCGGCTCACCGGGCTGCCGGTCGATCCGGGGCTGGTGATACGGCGCAAGAACACGCGCCAGCAGGTCGGGCTGTCCGGCGAGGCGCGGCGGCGCAACCTCGCCGGGGCCTTTGCCGAGCGCCCCGGAATGCTGCCGCGGCTGGGAGGACGCCGCGCCATCATCGTCGACGACGTCATCACCACCGGGGCGACGGTGAGGGCCGTGACCCGGGTGCTGCAGGCCGCCGGCGCGGCGCATGTCGATGTCGTGAGCTTTGCGCGGGTCGTCGTGGGAACGGATGCCTGATGGGTGAGCTTCGCCTCAACCGGCCGGCGCGGCCGCGGCGCTTCGTGCGTCGGCCCGCCGAGATGGCGGTGGCCAGTGCCGGCATCGGCCACAATGGCGGCCCGCCGCTCGACGACCATGTCCCCGAATGGGGAGCGAACGGCATCGGCACCTATTTCGCCTGGCGTGCGGCGGCGGAGGCGGCGTTCGGCAAGGTGCCGCCCGAAACGGCCATCCGTCGGGCGCGCAAGGCCGCGTCGCTCGGGCTCACCTATCGCGAGTACCAGCTCGAAATCCTCGAACGCGGCCGGTTCCTGCAGGCGGCGGACGCCGAGCGCATCGCGGCCATCATTGCCAGGCGCGGGCGGCGCTCCATATAGGGCGGGACAGGTGAAGGACCAGATGAGCAAGGTGCAGATCTATACGACCTCCTGGTGCCCCTATTGCGGCGCCGCCAAGGCGCTGCTGGAGGAAAAGGGCGTGGCCTATGAGGAGATCGACGCCGACGCCGAGGCGGCACGCGCCGAAATGATCCAGCGCGCGCATGGCCGGCGCACCGTGCCGCAGATCTTCGTCGGCGCCACGCATGTGGGCGGCTATGACGAGATCGCGGCGCTGGAGCGGCAGGGCCAGCTCGACCGGCTGCTGGCCTGACAATGGTGCGTGTCGCCGCCCTGCAGATGAACTCCGGCACCGCGCCGGGGCCCAATCTCGAGGCGCTGGCGGTGCTGGCGCGCGAGGCGGCGGCGCAGGGCGCGCAGTATGCGCTGAGCCCCGAGGTCAGCCTTGCGTTCGCCGAAAACCGTGCCGGCCTCGCGGCGGCGGCCGGGCCGTGGGACGACAATCCCGCCCTGGTGCGCTGTGCGGCGATCGCGGCCGAGACCGGCCTCTTCCTGCATCTGGGCTCGCTGGCGGTGGCGCTGGCCGACGGGCGCTTCGCCAACCGCTCGGTGCTGTTCCGGCCGGACGGCACCATCGCGGCCCTTTACGACAAGATCCACCTGTTCGACGCGACCCTGCCGGGCGATCGCGCCTATCGCGAGAGCGCCACCTATACCGCGGGCGACCGGGCGGTCGTGGCCGAGGTGGCCGGGCTGAAGCTCGGGCTCACCATCTGCTACGATGTGCGCTTCGCCGCGCTCTATCGCCTGCTGGCGCTGGCCGGGGCGGACCTCATCGCCGTGCCCGCGGCCTTCACCGTGCCCACGGGCGCGGCGCATTGGGAGGTGCTGCTGCGGGCGCGGGCCATCGAGACGGGCTGCTTCGTCATCGCCGCGGCGCAGGCCGGCCGGCACGAGACCGGCCGGCAGACCTACGGGCACTCGATGATCGTCGATCCGTGGGGGCGGGTGCTGGCCGAGATGGACGGCGAGGGCACCGGGGTGATCGTCGCCGACATCGATGCGGCGGCTGTGGCGGAAGCGCGCGGGCGCGTGCCTGCGCTTGCGAATGCGCGCGAATTTTCGCTATCCGTTAACCCTGCTGAGGCAAGCTCGACGCTCAAGAGGTAGCACGCGTGATCCACTACTCGCTCGTTTGCGACAAGTCTCACAAGTTCGACGGCTGGTTCGCCAATGCGGCGGCGTATGACGCGCAGAAGCAGCGCGGCCTCGTCACCTGCCCGATCTGCCTCACCACTGAGGTCGACAAGGCGCTGATGGCGCCGTCGGTCGGGCGCAGCGACAGCGGCAAGGTGGCGCTGTCGATCGGCCATCCGCAGCATCAGCAGCTGCGCGAGGCCATGCTGGCGCTGCGCAACAAGGTCACCAGCGAAGCCGACTATGTGGGCGACAAGTTCGCCGAGGAGGCGCGCAAAATCCATTTCAAGGAAGTGGATCCGCGCGGCATCTATGGCGAGGCGACGCGCGACGAAGTGGCCGCGCTGGTCGAGGACGGCGTCGATTTCATGCCGCTGCCCGGCTTCAAGGAAGACCACAACTAGCCCGCCGGGCGCTCCGCCAGGATCGCGTAGTTGACGCCGAGGTCGCGGCTGCGGCGCCATTCGCCCGCCAGCGGGTGATAGACGACGCCGGTGCTGTCGAGGATGCGCAGGCCGTTGCGCGTGATCAGCGCGCCGAGTTCGTCGGGGGTGAGGAAGCGGTTCCAGTCATGGGTGCCGGGCGGCAGCCAGCGCAGCACGTACTCGGCGGCGAACTTGGCGAAGGCCAGGGCGCGGGCGGTGCGGTTGATCGTCATCGAAAAGAGCAGTCCCCCCGGCGCCACCGCCGCGGTGCAGTTCTGCATGTAGAGGGGGACGTTGGCGACGTGCTCGACGACCTCCATGTTGAGCACGATGTCGTATTTTTCGTGCGAATCTATGGTCTTTTCGAGGGTGGTTTCGCGGTAATCTATGGTCAATCCCATGCGCTCGGCGTGGAGCCGGGCGATGGCGATGTTTTTCGCCTCGGGGTCGATGCCGGTGACGGTGGCGCCGAGGCGGGTGAGCGGCTCGCTCAGGAGCCCGCCGCCGCAGCCGATGTCGAGCACGCGGAGACCGGCGAGCGGATGGCGCTCGGTCTCGTCGCGGCCGAAATGGCGCAGCGCCCAGTCGCGGATATAGCCCAGACGGACCGGGTTGAAGCGGTGCAGCGGCCTGAACTTGCCGTCGGGGTCCCACCATTCGTCGGCCATGGCGGCGAACTTGGCGACTTCCGCGCTGTCGATGGTGCTTTCGGTCATGCCGTGTCCCGTTCCTGCGGCTCGGCGCCGTGAAAGAGCAGCCAGCGCCAGTGCCCGCCCTCGCGGCGCAGCACCGCGCTCAGCCGGTAGGGGCGCGCCGAGCGGCCCGCCGGGTCGGAGGCGATGGCCTCGCCTTCGGCGAAGAGCCAGGCCGTGTCGCCGTCCACCGTGATGTCGACGGCCTGCCAGTCCCAGATATAGCGCGCCGGCAGGGCGTGGACGGCGGCGACATGCCGGGCGATTTCGTCGCGGCCGCGCGCGATCTCTCCCGGCTCCGACCCGACCAGCAGCCCGGTCTCGGCAAACTGGGCGGCGAAGGCGTCGTCGCGATCGAACATCATGCGGCCGAGCTGGCGCAGCGCGGCGTCCACCTCGTCGATTTCGCCCATCGGCGCGCTCCTTGCCTCGATCCCGCCTTTGTGGCATGTCCGCGCCGGATTCGAAAGCGTAGCGCCGGGTTCCCAGTGCCGGCGAAAGGGATCTCTTGGCCCGCATCGTGATGAAGTTCGGCGGCACCTCCGTCGCCAATGTTGAGCGCATCCGGCAGGCGGCACGGCACGTCAAGCGCGAGGTCGACGCCGGCAACGAGGTCGCGGTGGTGGTCTCGGCCATGTCGGGCAAGACCAATGAGCTCATCGGCTGGGTGAACGAGAGCTCGAAGCTGCACGATGCGCGCGAATACGACGCCATCGTCGCCTCGGGCGAGCAGGTGACGGCGGGGCTGATGGCCATCGTGCTCAGCGAGATGGGGGTCGCCTCGCGCTCGTTCCAGGGCTGGCAGGTGCCGATCCACACGGACGACGCGCATGGCGCGGCCCGCATCGTCGAGATCATCCCCGACGAGCTGGTGAAGCGCCTGGAGGCGGGCTGGGTGCCGGTCATCACCGGTTTCCAGGGCATCGTGCCGGCGACGCGGCGGCTGGCGACGCTGGGGCGCGGCGGCTCGGACACCTCGGCGGTCGCCATCGCGGCGGCGGTCGGGGCGGAGCGGTGCGACATCTATACCGACGTGGACGGCGTCTATACGACCGATCCGCGCGTCGCCCCCAAGGCCCGGCGGCTCAACCGCGTGGCCTTCGAGGAAATGCTGGAAATGGCATCGCTCGGCGCCAAGGTGCTGATGATACGGGCCGTCGAGATGGCCATGGCGTACAAGGTGCGCCTCGTGGTGCGCTCGAGCTTCGACGACCCGGAGGCGCCGCAACTGGCGCCGGACGGAACCCCCGGCGTACCCGGCACGCTTGTCTGCGACGAGGACGAAATCATGGAAAAGCAGATCGTTTCGGGCGTCACGCTCGCCAAGGCCGAGGCCAAGATCACGCTGCGCGAGGTCAAGGACAAGCCGGGGGTCGCCGCCGCCGTGTTCGGGGCGCTGGCCGACGAATCCATCGTCGTCGACATGATCGTGCAGAACATCTCGGACGACGGGTCGGTGACGGATATCACCTTCACCATCCCCGACAGCGAGTACGACAAGTCGGTCCGGGTGCTCGAAGCCGCCCGCGAATCGGGGGTTATCGACTACCGGCGCGTCACCGGCTCGAAGGGCGGCGCCAAGGTTTCCGTGGTCGGCGTCGGGATGCGCAACCATGCCGGCGTCGCGGCCAGCATGTTCAAGGCGCTGGCCGACAAGGGCATCAACATCCAGCTCATCACCACCTCGGAAATCAAGACCTCGGTCCTGATCGACGACGAATATGCCGAGCTTGCGGTCCGGGCCCTGCATACGTATTACGGACTGGACAAGCCGGGCGCCTGAGGAGCCACCTCCGGCCCCAAACGAGGAGGCGGTGCGGGGCCGCGAAGGGTATGGCGACAGCGACAAGCGGTCCGCGCGTGCTGCTGCGGCAGTTGCGCGAAACCATGGCGGAGCCGCTGGCTTCGCAGGCGCGCCTCGACAAGATCGTCAACCTCATCGCCGACAACATGCGCACCGATGTGTGCTCGTTCTACGTGTTGCGCGACGACAGTGCGCTGGAGCTGTTCGCCACGCACGGGCTGAAGCCCGAATCCGTGCACATGACGACGCTGCGGCTGGGCGAGGGGCTCGTCGGGCTCATCGCGGCGCAGGCGGAATCGCTCAACCTCGAGAACGCGCCGGTGCACCCGGCCTTCGCCTATCGCCCCGAGACCGGCGAGGATCCGTTCAACGCGTTCCTCGGCGTGCCGGTGCTGCGCGCCGGCCAGACGCTGGGCGTGCTGGTGGTGCAGAACCGCGACACGCGCCGCTATGGCGAGGACGAGATCGAGGCGCTGCTGACGACGGCGACGATCCTCGCCGAGATGATCGCGACGAGCGAGTTCGACGCGCTCATCAAGCCGGGCCAGGACATCGACCTCAGGCGGCCGCGCAGCTTCACCGGCCAGTCCTTCACCGAGGGCATCGCGCTCGGCCAGGTGGTGCTGCACGACCCGCGCGTCGTCGTCACCAATTTCATCGCCGAGGACACCGACCACGAGGCGCACCGGCTCGAGGCGGCGCTCGCCACCATGCGGCTGAGCATCGACGACATGCTGAGCCATGGCGACATGGCGTCGGGCACCGAGCATCGCGACATCCTCGAGACCTACAGGATGTTCGCCAACGACCGCGGCTGGGTCGACCGGCTGCAGGAGGCGATCGCCAACGGGCTGACCGCCGAGGCGGCGGTGGAGCGGGTGCAGAACGACACGCGGGCGCGCATGCTGCGCTCGACCGACCCCTATCTGCGCGACCGGCTGCACGATTTCGACGACCTCGCCAACCGGCTGCTCCGGGTGCTGACCGGCGACGGCACGGCGCCGCGGACGCGCGACCTGCCCGAGAACGCCATCGTCGTGGCGCGCAACATGGGGCCGGCCGAGCTGCTCGAATATGACCGCTCGCGGCTGCGCGCCATCGTGCTGGAGGACGGCGGCGCGACCGCGCATGTGGCCATCGTCGCGCGCTCGCTCGGCATCGTCGCCGTGGGGCAGGCCGACAGCATCGTGTCGATCTGCGAGAACGGCGACGACATCATCGTCGACGGGCCGGCCGGCATCGTGCATCTGCGGCCGACGCGCGAACTCGAGCAGACCTATGTCGACAAGGTGCGCGTCACCGCCAAGCGGCGCGCGCACTACCTAGCGCTCAAGGACAAGCCGGCGGTGACGCGCGACGGGGTGAGCATCACGCTGCTGCACAATTCGGGGCTGGTGGCCGACCTGCCGATGCTGGCCGACACGGGGGCGGAGGGCGTCGGCCTGTTCCGCACCGAGCTGCAGTTCATGATCGCCTCGCGCCTGCCCCGGGTGCAGGAGCAGGTGGCGCTCTATCGCGAAGCGATCCGGCTGTGCGAGGGCAAGCCCATCGTCTTCCGGCTGCTCGATGTCGGCGGCGACAAGGTGATCCCCTATCTGCGCTCCATGCCCGAGGAGAACCCGGCGATGGGGTTCCGCTCGCTGCGCCTCGCGCTCGAGCGGCCCGGCCTGCTGCGCACGCAGGTGCGCGCGCTGCTGGCGGCCGCCGATGGCGGACCGCTGAGGATCCTGGTGCCGATGGTCACCGAGACGCGCGAGTTCATCGCGACCAAGCGGGTGATCCGGCGCGAGCTCGACCGGCTCGTCCGGGCCGGCCGCACGCCGCCCTCGGAGATCAGGATCGGCGCCATGATCGAGGTGCCGTCGCTGCTGTTCGAGCTCGACCACGTGCTGCCCGAGGCCGATTTCGTCTCCATCGGCTCGAACGACCTCATCATGTTCCTCACCGCCGCCGACCGCGCCAACCAGCGCGTGGCGCGCGAGTACGACCCCATCGGGCTGCCGCGGCTGCGCGCGCTGCGCCATGTCGTCGACATGGCGAAGCGCTACGGCGTGCCGATCACCATGTGCGGCGAGCTGGCGGGGCGCACCATCGAGGCGCTGGCGCTGATGGCCATCGGCATGACGCGGCTGTCGATGTCGCCGCCGGCCGTCGGCCCGATCAAGGAGATGATCCTCGGGCTCGAACTCGGCCCGATCCGCGACGCCGTCGCCACCGCCCTCGCCGAGGGCCAGCAGGGGGCCGGCGTGCGCGACCTGCTGGCCGACCTCGCCGCGCGGCAGGGGCTGGCGGTGTAATGGGCGTTTTCGTACGTTTCGTGCCCCCCACGCCGCGCGGCGGGGCGAAGCGGCTGCGGGATCGCGCGGCAGCGACTGTGTGAACATGCCCAATCTTCCCGAAGACAAGCTGGCGCAACTGGAGAAGCGCTTCGACAGCCTCGAGGCGGCGCTGGCGGCCGGGCCGTCGGCCGAGGCCTTCGTGCGGCTCTCCAAGGAATATGCCGAACTCGAACCGGTGGTGCGCCCCATCACGGCGTGGCGCAAGACGGTGGCCGAGCTGATGGCGGCCGAGGAGCTGCTGCATGCGGGCGACCGCGAGATGGCGCAGATGGCGGAGGCCGAGATCGGCGCGCTGAAGCCGAAGATCGCCGAGATGGAGCAGGCGATCCGCATCCTGCTGCTGCCGCGGGACGCGGCCGACGAAAAGAACGTCATTCTGGAAGTGCGCGCGGGGACGGGCGGCGACGAGGCGGCGCTGTTCGCCGGCGACCTGCTGCGCATGTACCAGCGCTATGCCGACCTCCGGGGCTGGAAATTCTCCATGCTGGAGGAGAGCCCGGGCGATGCCGGCGGCTACAAGGAGGCGATCGCCAACATCTCGGGCAAGGGCGCCTATGCGCGGCTCAAATACGAGTCCGGCGTGCACCGGGTGCAGCGCGTGCCCGAGACCGAAGGATCGGGGCGCATCCACACCTCGGCGGCGACCGTGGCGGTGCTGCCCGAGGTCGAGGACATCGATGTCGACATCCGGGCGGAGGATATCCGCATCGACACCATGCGCTCGTCGGGCGCGGGCGGCCAGCACGTCAACACGACGGATTCGGCGGTGCGCATCACGCATTTGCCGACGGGCCTCGTCGTCACCTCCTCGCTCAAGAGCCAGCACCAGAACCGCGCCCAGGCGATGGTGGTGCTGCGCGCCCGGCTGTTCGAGGCGCAGCGCGAGGCGCGCGACACGGCGCGGGCCGATTCGCGGCGCGAGCAGGTGGGCTCGGGCGACCGGTCGGAGCGCATCCGCACCTATAATTTCCCGCAGGGGCGGGTGACGGACCACCGGATCAACCTGACGCTGTACAAGCTCGACAGGGTGATCGCCGGCGACGCGCTGGACGAACTGATCGAGGCGCTGATCACCGAGCACCAGGCGGCGCAGCTCGCCGCCATGGACGGGTCCAGCTGAGCCCGCCGGTCGCCATCGGGCTCGCCTGGCGGCGGGTGCGCGACCGCTTCCGCGAGGCCGGCCTCGCCACCCCCGAACTCGACGCGCGCCTGCTGGCGCAGGCGGCCTTCGGGCTCGACGCCATGGCGCTGGTGCGCCGCGAGCGCGAGCCGCTGCCGGCGCAATGGGGCACCGACCTCGAGCGTTTCGCCCAGCGGCGGCTGGCGGGCGAGCCGGTGAGCCGCATCGTGGGACAGCGCGCCTTCTGGGGGCTGAGCTTCGAGCTCAATGCGGCGACGCTCGATCCGCGGCCCGAGACGGAGATGCTCGTCGCCGAGGCGGTGGCCTTCGGCGAGCGGCGGCCGGCGCTGCGCTTCGTCGACCTCGGCACGGGGTCGGGCGCCATCGCCGTCGCCATCCTCGACGGGCTGGCGCAGGCGACGGGCCTGGCGACGGACGTGGCGGCGGATGCGCTCGCCGCGGCGCAGCGCAATGCGGCGCGGCATGGCGTCGCGGGGCGGCTCGATTTCCGCCAGGGCGCCTGGTGGGCGGCGGTGCCGCATGGCGAATTGTTCGACCTCGTCGTCTCCAACCCGCCCTATATCGCCAGCGAGACGATCGCGACGCTGCAGCCCGAGGTGCGGCTGTTCGACCCGACGCTGGCGCTGGACGGGGGCTGGGACGGGCTCGAGGCCTATCGCGCCATCGCCGCGCAGGCGGCGCGGCGCCTGACGCCGGGCGGGCTGGTGCTGGTCGAGATCGGCGCGACGCAGGCCCAGACCGTGAGCCGCATTTTCGCGCGGGCGGGATTCGGACGGATCGAGGTCACAAAAGACCTTGCGGGTCTTGATCGGATGGTCGCGGCTTCCCATTCTTGAGGAAACCGAAACCAGCCCGGGGGCTTTGGGCATTTTCCGCTTGGAAAGGCGGGGCGAACCGGTTAGTTTCCGTGTGCTGTCAGTGGCGCGGGTAGCGCCAAGGTGACGGCCACCCGCTCATCGGCGATGCCGGATTGCCGGCAAGGGTAACCCGGACATGGACCCCGGCCTGACGTGATGAGCCCAAAGTGGTTCAGCCAGAGCAGCTCTCGGACAGGATCCCGCCCTTGGGGCAGCCCTTTGCTGGGCGCCGTCGGCGTAGCGGGCCTTTGCGAAAAAGCACAACGTCAAACAGGCTCATTTTGAAGGCGTATAGCGACCAATGAGACCAAACCAGAGCAACAAGAACCGCCAGCGCGGCCGGAACAACAATGGCGGGCGCAAGCACGTCAATCCGTTGAGCCGGAACTTCGAATCCAACGGACCGGACGTGAAGGTGCGCGGCAACGCTGCCCATGTCGCCGAGAAATACCTGCAGCTGGCGCGCGATGCGCAGTCCTCGGGCGATCCGGTGCTGGCCGAGAATTACCTGCAGCATGCCGAGCATTATTTCCGCATCGTCGCGGCGGCACAGCCGCAGACGCAGTTCCGCGACCAGCCGGGCGCCGTGCAGGATCTCGACGAGGACGACGACTTCCCGCCGATGAACGACCGCTTCGCCTCGCCCGAGCTGCAGCGCTTCAGCGCCCCGCCGCAACAGCAGGGCGAGCCGCAGGCCGGCGCCCCCGCCGAGGGCGAGGAAGGCGCGAGCGAGACGCCGCCGCCGCAGGCCGCGCCCGTCTCCGCCGAGGAGGCGGAAGCCGCCGAGGCCGAGAGCCATCGCCGGCGCGACCGCAACCGGCGCCGGCGCCGCGTACCGGCCGAGGGCGCCCAGCCGGGCGATCCGGCCAACGCGCCGCAGCCCGAAGTCGGCGAACTGCCAGCCTTCCTCACGGCGAACGGCTCGACCACGCCGGCCGAATAGAGCATCGGCAGCCGCGCCTCCGGGCGCGGCCGCCGCAAGGCAGCCGGGGGCTTTTTCCGCGGCAAACCCTCCCTATATCTTCGGTGAAGTCACGGAACCGTGCCGCGCGGCGGGCGGTGGCCGAATCAACGCTTCGAGCGACCGGATCCCGTGCCATCTCGGGCGGGCCGGCGCGGCAAAAGGAGAGTTGCCTTGAATATCGAGAAATACACCGAGCGGGCGCGGGGCTTCATCCAGAGCGCGCAGCAGATGGCCCTGGGGCGCGGGCACCAGCAGTTTTCGCCCGTGCACCTGCTCAAGGTGCTGATGGACGACGACCAGGGGCTCGGTTCGGGCCTCATCGAGCGCGCGGGTGGCGACAGCAAGGCGGTACGCGCCGGCGTCGAGGCCGCGCTCAACAAGATTCCGCAGGTTTCCGGCGACGGCTCGCAGCTCTATCTGAGCCGCGAGCTGGCGCGGGTGTTCGACACCGCCGAGGCGGCGGCGCAGAAGGCGGGCGACAGCTTCGTCGCGGTCGAGCGGCTGCTGCTGGCGCTGGTCATCGAAAAGGACACCGACGCGGGGAAAATCCTCAGCTCGGCGGGGGTGACCGCCAATGCGCTGAACCAGGCCATCGAGACGATCCGCAAGGGACGCACGGCCGATTCCGCTTCGGCCGAGTCGCAATATGACGCGCTCAAGAAATATTCGCGCGACCTGACGCAGGCGGTGCGCGACGGCAAGCTCGACCCGGTGATCGGCCGCGACGAGGAAATCCGCCGCACCATCCAGGTACTGAGCCGGCGCACCAAGAACAACCCGGTGCTGATCGGCGAGCCGGGCGTCGGCAAGACGGCCATCGCCGAGGGCCTCGCCATCCGCATCGTCAATGGCGACGTGCCGGAATCGCTCAAGGGCAAGTCGCTGCTGGCGCTCGACCTCGGAGCGCTGATCGCGGGCGCGAAATATCGCGGCGAGTTCGAGGAGCGGCTGAAGGCCGTGCTCAACGAGGTCACCGGCTCGGACGGCCAGATCATCCTGTTCATCGACGAGATGCACACGCTTGTCGGGGCCGGCAAGGCGGACGGGGCGATGGACGCCTCGAACCTGCTGAAGCCTGCGCTGGCGCGGGGCGAACTGCACTGCGTCGGCGCGACGACGCTCGACGAGTATCGCAAGCATGTCGAAAAGGACGCGGCGCTGGCGCGGCGCTTCCAGCCCGTATTCGTGAGCGAGCCGACGGTGGAGGACGCCATCTCCATCCTGCGCGGGCTCAAGGAGAAATACGAGCTGCATCACGGCATCCGCATCTCCGATTCGGCGATCGTGGCCGCGGCGACGCTGTCCAACCGCTACATCGCCGACAGGTTCCTGCCCGACAAGGCCATCGACCTCATGGACGAGGCGGCGGCCCGGCTGCGCATGGCGGTCGATTCGAAGCCCGAGGCGCTGGACGAACTCGACCGGCGCATCATGCAGCTCAAGATCGAGCGCGAGGCGCTGAAGAAGGAGACCGACGAGGGCTCGCGGACCCGCCTCGAGCGGCTCGAGGAGGATCTCGGCGGGCTCGAGGACGAGGCGCAGGCGCTGTCGGCCAAGTGGCTGGCGGAAAAGGAGCGCGTGCAGGGCAGCCAGAAGCTCAAGGAAGAACTCGACGCGGCCCGCAGCCAGCTCGAGATGGCGCAGCGCTCGGGCGACCTCGCCAAGGCGGGTGAACTCGCCTATGGCGTCATCCCCGGTCTCGAAAAGCGCATCAAGGAGGCCGAGCAGGCCAAGGGCGCGAGCGAGAGCGACATGGTGTCGGAGGTCGTCACGGCGTCGGACATCGCCCAGGTCGTGTCGCGCTGGACCGGCATCCCCGTCGACCGCATGCTCGAAGGCGAGCGCGAGAAGCTGATGCAGATGGACGTGGCGCTGGGCAAGCGCGTCATCGGCCAGGAAGAGGCCGTGGCGGCGGTGTCGCGCGCCGTGCGGCGCTCGCGCGCCGGGTTGCAGGACCCCAACCGGCCGATCGGCTCGTTCATGTTCCTCGGCCCTACCGGCGTCGGCAAGACCGAGCTGACCAAGGCGCTGGCCGAGTTCCTGTTCGACGACGAGCACGCGATGGTGCGGCTCGACATGTCGGAGTTCATGGAGAAGCACTCGGTGGCGCGGCTCATCGGCGCCCCGCCGGGCTATGTCGGCTATGACGAGGGCGGGGTCCTGACCGAGGCGGTGCGGCGCCGGCCCTACCAGGTTGTGCTGTTCGACGAGATCGAGAAGGCGCATCCGGACGTGTTCAACGTCCTGTTGCAGGTGCTCGACGACGGGCGGCTGACCGACGGGCAGGGCCGGACCGTCGACTTCCGCAACACCATCATCATCATGACGTCGAATCTCGGCGCGCAATATCTGGTGGAGCTCAAGGAAGACGAATCGGTGGAGCTGGTGCGCGGCAAGGTGCTCGACGCGGTGAAGGCGGCGTTCCGGCCGGAATTCCTCAACCGGGTGGACGACATCATCCTGTTCCACAGGCTGCAGCGGGCCCATATGGGCGACATCGTCGATATCCAGCTCAAGCGCCTCGGCGCCCTGCTCAAGGATCGCGACATCGCGCTGACGCTGACGCCCAAGGGGCGCGCGTGGCTCGCCGACGAAGGGTACGATCCCGCCTATGGCGCCCGCCCGCTGAAGCGGGTGATCCAGCGCGAGGTGCAGGACCGGCTGGCCGAAGCGATCCTCGCGGGCGACGTGCAGGACGGCCAGGCCGTCACCGTCGATGCCGGCGATGGCGGGCTGCTGCTGGTGCCGACGCTCGAGGGCGAGCCGGTTTCGTCCGCCGCGGCGGCGTAAGCCACGAGGGCCGGTCGCAGGACCGGCCCGTCTCGCTTCGGCGCGGGGCTAGATTTCCTCGTGGGAGAACCACACCGCATCGTAGACGGCGACGGCGCTGCCATCGGGCGGCCTGTCGGCCGTGCGCCACAGCGAGCGAACGGCGCGGAGCGCCTCGGGCGCCGGCAGGCTGTCGGCCGCGGCCGGAGCCGCCGTGCCGGCGCAGCCGATGAACAGCGAGAGCATCAGCGGACGGACGGCGAAACGGTCGCCGCGGCGGGTGACGAGCAGGGTCGGCCCGCCGCCGCGCAGGGGCTGCCAGGGAAAGATCAGCCGCCCGTCCGGGCGCAGCGCGTCGAGCCAGCCGGGGGGCGGCGCGGCGAGCCCGGCATTGACGTAGAGGATGTCCGCCGGGCGCAGGTCGAGCGCCGTGGCGTCGCCGGCGACGACCTCCACGCCCTCGAAGGGCGCGAGGTTGCGGACGGCCTGGGCGGCAAGGCCGGGCTCGATCTCATAGGCCGTAACGTGCCCGCCCGGCGCCACGAGGCGCGACAGAATGGCGGTATAGTATCCCGTTCCGGCGCCGACATGGATCGCGGTTTCGCCGGGCTGCGGCGCGACGGCCCCGAGCCAGGCGGCATGCAGCGCCGGCTCGCCATTGTTGATGCCGCGCGCACGATCCAGCGCCACAAGGACGTTCTGGTAGAGCAAGGCCGGGTCGTCGGACGGGGTCTGCACGAAGCGGCCATTGACCATCAGGTGCCAGGGACCGGGCGGCATGAAGGCCTCGCGCGGCACGAGCTCGAAGACGCGGGCGATGCGCGGGTCGGGGCTGCCGCTGGCGGCGGCCATCATCTGTGCGTAGAGGGTGCGGTGCTGGTCGAGGCGGTCGCGGTTCATGAGCGGGGCGCCCCTGCGCGTCAGCTCGACGTATCGTCGCCGCGGCGGGCGGAGGCGACCTGCACCGGAGCGGCATCGCGCTGCATCAGATCGTTGATCTGGGCGATAGTCTGCCGGAAGGCGGCGGTCTCCTGGGCGGGCAGCGTGTGGTCGCGCGGCAGCTTGACGCTCAGCGGATCGACGAAGCGGCCGTTGACCTTGATCTCGAAATGCAGGTGGTTGCCCGTCGAATTGCCGGTGGAGCCGACATAGCCGATGAGCTGGCCCTGGCGCACCTTGACGCCGGGCTTGATGCCGTCGGCGAAGGCGCTCTGGTGGCCGTAGCCGGTCTCGTAGCCATTGACGTGCTTGATGAGGATATAGCGGCCATAGCCCGATTCCCACTGCGCGCGCTCGACGACGCCGTCGCCTGCCGCATAGATCGGCGTGCCCCGAGGCGAGGCGAGGTCGACGCCGGAGTGGAGCCGGCGCGTCTTGAAGATGGGATGGACGCGGTAGCCGAAGCGGCTCGCGAGACGCCCGCCGCCCTGCAACGGCCGGCGGGTGAGGAAGCGCTTGCCGGTCTCGCCGTCGGGGTCGTAGAAATCGATCTGCCCGTCATTGGTGCGGTAGCGATAGAGCTGGCGCAGGGTGGAACCGAGTTTCAGCCCGACATAGAGCAGGTCCTGCCTGCCATTGGCGTCGGCCTCGGTCTCGAGGATCTCGATGGAGTCGCCGGCCGTTATCTTGCGCGTCAGGTCGACGTCGTAGGCATACATGGCGACGATGCGCCGGGTGATCTCGTCGTCGATGTCGTGCTTGCGCGCCGTCTCCCAGATGGCGCGATAGACTGTCGGCAGGTTGGAGACGTTGACTTCCTCGACGTCTTCCTCGGGGAATTGGATCTCCGAGGGGGCGAGGCCCAGCACATAGGTGCCACGGTCGGTCAGCGCCACCGTCGCGGCATGCTTGTCGGTGCCGGCGGCGCTGTCGTGGATGTAGATCGACAGGCGATAGGGAATGAGCACGTCGGAGGTACGCGAGGCGCCGAACAGGATGCGCAGCCGCGCCCCCGCCGCCAGCGTCGTCGAGGGATAGACGTTGGTGAGGGTGGCGCTGATGGCCTCGATCATCTTGGCGGTGAAGCCGTTCTTGAGCAGCAGGTCCTCGAGCTTGGAGGGCTCCTTGACGGTGAGGATGCGCTCGGTCCGGCCGAGGCCGGCGGCGGTTGCCGTCGTCGTCTTGGGCAGCACCGTGACGTTCTCGGCGATGCCGGCGACACCGCCGCTATCGACGATGCCGAGATCCTGCACGCCGCCCGGCTCGGGGGCATAGGCGAGCGCGACGTCGCCGCTGCCCTCGCCGAAGAAGTTCTCGAGCGTCTGGCGCACATAGGCTTCGGCGCCCTGATCGGTGATGGCGCGGGGCGGCACGAGGGTGGCGGGCAGGGCGGCGCTGCGGATCGACACCTCGCCCTCGACCTCGGCGCCGTAGATCGAGGTATTGGCGTCGTCGGGCGCCATTATGGGCTGGCTGGAATCGATGAGCGCCTGCGGGTCGTAGGCGGGGATGTCTTCCGACAGGCTGGTGGCGGCGGTGGCGAGGGTGGCGCGCACGCGCACGAAGGGCTGCTTCTTGATGAGGTCGCGGCCGTCCACCGTCTCGCGGATGGAGGCCTCGACGATCTCGAGCTCGGAGCGGGTGCGGGTCACGGGGCGGACGCGGTCGGTCTTGGAGATGAGGTCGGCCGCCGTGCCGGATTCGGTGGTGACGATCTGCAGCGCCTCATAGGCGGTGGAGAAGGTGTCCTGGCCCTGGAAGCTCACATAGAGAGCGGCGCCCATCAGCAG
>PJUF01000829.1_pt1 | contig 18543 bp, 23 predicted proteins | sample 1512191 | NCBI WGS metagenome assembly PJUF01 (sample SAMN08177673, study PRJNA422409) | Feces metagenome, whole genome shotgun sequencing project. | isolation source: Chicken feces (3) enriched on wood chips | host: Gallus gallus | place: USA: Madison | collected 2015-01-15 | reverse complement strand
CAAGCTGGGCGCCAGCAACCTGCTGATCGTCGATGCGCGCGACATCCGGGCGCTGATCAAGGCCATGGGCACGCTGCGCTTTACCGCCATCACCGGGGTCAACACCCTGTTCAATGCCCTGGTCAATCACCCGGATTTCGCGCGCCTGGACTTCAGCGGCCTGCACATTTCGCTGGGCGGCGGCATGGCGGTCCAGGAGGCCGTCGCGCGGCGCTGGCTCGAGGTCACCGGACAGCCCATCGCCCAGGCCTACGGCCTGACCGAAACCTCGCCGGCGGTGACGATCAACCCGCTGGATCGGATCGACTTCAATGGATCGATCGGCCTGCCCATCCCGTCGACCGACCTGAGGATACGCGAGAACGGCCGCGACATGCCCATCGGCCAGGCGGGCGAGATCTGCGTCAAGGGTCCCCAAGTCACCGCGGGATACTGGAACCGGCCCGAGGAAACCGCCGCGGCCTTCGACGCCGACGGCTTCCTCATGACGGGCGACATCGGTTCCATGGACGCGCAGGGCTACGTGTTCATCCTCGATCGCAAAAAGGACATGATCCTGGTGTCCGGCTTCAACGTATATCCCAACGAGATCGAAGCCGCCGCCATGGAGCATCCCGGCATCCTCGAGGCGGCCGCCATCGGCGTGCCCAGCGCCACGTCCGGCGAGGCGGTCAAGCTCTACGTCGTGCGCAAGGACCCCGCACTGACCGAGGCCGAGGTCATCGCCCACTGCCACCGCCTGTTGACCGGCTACAAGGTGCCCCGGCACGTCGAGTTCCGCGACAGCCTGCCCCGCAGCAACGTGGGCAAGATCCTGCGGCGCGCGCTCAAGGAGGACACTCATGAATCCTGAGGACCCCGGCGCGCGGCCGCATGCATTTTCGCGGGGGCGCCCCTCGGACCTGGTATTCCAGCAAATCGGTACGATGCACTCGCGTTCCCCATCGCAGTAAGGCCGCCCGCACCGTGGATTCTGTACGACGCCCTGCGCAACAGCCCGCTGACCGCCCTGTTGCGCAGCCGCGGCCTCAGCGTGGCGGCCTATATCCGGGAACTGCGCCTCGAGCGCTTCCGGCGCCTGCTTGCCGATCCCGATGACCGCCGCCCCATCTGGGCCATGGCGCAGGGCTGCGGCCTCTACGATCCCTCGAACCTCGGTGCGCTGCTTCGCCGGCGCTACGGCTGCAGCCCCCGCGATTATCGGGCGCAGGTCGTCGCCGGCAAGTCCCCCTGACACGGACTCACGCATGTCCCGAGACGCCCGCACGAGGCGCCGGCGCGCATCCCACCTATCATGTCCTCGGCCCCGATTCATCCAGGAGACCCGACATGCCTTTTCATAGCCGTTCGGACACGCTGAAGGGCTGGGTGGCCGGTGCGGGTTTCGAATACGCCATGAGCCGGAACTGGCACCTGCGCGGGGAATACCTGCACGTGGGCTTCAAGACCAAGAACTTCGACTTCACCTACGTCGAGGACGACGGCGACGTGAACTATCACACCGGCAGCTACCGGCCCAAGGTGGACATGTTCCGGATCGGTATCAGCTACCAGTTCTAGCCTGGCTGGCGGCACGCGCCGTCATGGCCGGCGCGGCGATCGTCAGGCGGCCGTGAGCGTCACCGGCTCGCCCTCGCGGTCGAACGCCAGCAGGCCGCCGATGGCCCCGAACTTGACCATCTGGACCATGCGCTGCAGGGCGGCGTCCACGCGCTGCCGCCCCTGGGCCGATCCGGGCGCCTCGACCTCGTCCATGGCGGCCACGAAGACCAGATGCCAGTCCTGGCCGGTATGGACGGATTCCGCCGTCAGCACGGCAAAACCGTCCAGCTCGTCCGGGCGTTTGTCGACGCACAGCACCGGCGCGAGCTCGCCGCCCTCGCCGCGTGCATGCGCCGCCTTCTGGGCGGCCGTCGAGTCGCCGGACACGGCACTGGCCACGAATACGAACAGCAGCCGCTGGGGGGTGGGCTGCCGGCGTGCAGCCGCCAGCAAGTCGTCAAAGCAAGTGATGTCCATCCTGTCGTCCTCGATGCCGCGGGGGATGGGGACAGTGTATCAGGCAAAAAACAACCCCCACGCTGCGCCTTCGGCTTGCTGCCCCCCAAGGAGGCCGTTTTTGCCTTGGGACGGCCCGGCGGCAAAAAACAACCCCGCGGGCAAAGCCGGCGGGGTCGTGTGCTGGGGCGTGGAACGTCAGATGACGCGCGCGGCCTCCAGCAGGCGCACCACGGTCCAGGATTTGGACTTGCTGATGGGGCGGCCTTCGGCGATTTCCACGGTGTCGCCCTCGTTGTACTGGTTGGTTTCGTCATGCGCCTTGTACTTGGCGGAACGGTTGACGAACTTGCCCAGCACGGGGTGCTTGACGCGGGTCTGGACGCTGACCACGACGGTCTTGTCCATCTTGTTGCTGACGACCTTGCCGACCAGCGTGCGCTGACGCTTGCTCGTGTCTTTTTGAGTTTCGGTCATTTTACTTTCCTGCGTTCTGGGCCATGATGGTGCGGATGCGCGCGATGTCGCGGCGCACCTTGCCCAATTGGCTGGTATTGGAAAGCTGCTGGGTGGCGCGCTGCATGCGCAGATTGAACTGCGCCTTCAGCAGGCTTTCGAGTTCAGCCTGCAGCCCGGCGGCGTCCTTGGTACGAAGTTCACTGGCTTTCATGGTGGTTTCCTTAGGCGCCGACGCGACGCGACACGAAGGTCGTGGAGATCGGCAGCTTGGCGGCGGCCAGGCGGAAGGCCTCGCGCGCGAGTTCCTCGCTGACGCCCTCCATCTCGTAGAGCACCTTGCCGGGCTGGATCTCGGCGACCCAGTACTCCGGATTGCCCTTGCCCTTGCCCATACGGACTTCGGCAGGTTTCTGCGAAATGGGCTTGTCCGGGAAGATGCGGATCCAGATACGGCCGCCGCGCTTGATGTGGCGGTTGATGGCACGACGCGCGGCCTCGATCTGGCGGGCGGTCAGACGGCCACGACCGGTGGCCTTCAGACCGAACTCGCCGAAGGAGACCTGAACGCCGCGCGTAGCCAGGCCGGTATTGCGGCCTTTCTGCTCTTTGCGGTATTTCCTGCGAGAGGGTGACAACATGTTTATTCTCCTTCAGGCGCGGGTGCCGCCGAGGCGGCATCCTTGCGCGGGCCGCGCCCACGGCCACCGGGGCGGCCGGGACGATCGCTGCGCGGCGCGCGGCGCGGACGACGTTCCTCGTCGCGCGGGGCGGCCGTCTCGGGCGGCATCTCGCCGTTGGGCAGCATGTCGCCCTTGTAGACCCAGACCTTGATCCCGATGATCCCGTAGGTCGTCTGCGCCTCGGACGTGCCGTAGTCAATGTTGGCGCGCAGGGTGTGCAGGGGCACACGGCCTTCGCGATACCACTCGGTACGGGCGATCTCGATGCCGTTCAGGCGGCCGGAGCTCATGATCTTGATGCCCTGGGCGCCCAGGCGCATGGCGTTCTGCATGGCGCGTTTCATCGCGCGGCGGAACATGATGCGCTTTTCGAGCTGCTGGGCGATCGAGTCGGCGATCAGCTGCGCGTCGGTCTCGGGCTTGCGGATTTCCTCGATGTTGACGTGCACCGGCACGCCCATCAGGCGCTGCAGGTCGCCCTTGAGGTTCTCGATGTCCTCGCCGCGCTTGCCGATCACCACACCCGGACGGGCCGAGTACACGGTGATGCGGGCGTTCTTGGCGGGACGCTCGATGATGACCTTGCCCACCGAGGCGTTCTTGAGCTTCTTTTTCAGGTACTCGCGCACGCGGATGTCCTCGGCCAGCATGCTGCCGTAGGTCTTGTCGTTGGCGTACCAGCGCGAGGTCCAGTTATGGTTGACCGCGAGGCGGAACCCAATCGGGTGAATTTTCTGTCCCATTGTGACTCCTTACGCCCCGACCTTGACCACGATGTGGCAGGTCTGCTTTTCGATGCGGTTGCCGCGGCCCTTGGCCCGGGCGGAAAAGCGCTTCATCGACTGGGCCTTGTCCACATAGATCGTGGTGACCTTGAGCTCGTCGATGTCGGCGCCGTCGTTGTGCTCGGCGTTGGCGATGGCCGACTCAAGGGCTTTCTTGAGGATGCCCGCCGCCTTCTTGGGGCTGAACGTCAGGATGTTCAGCGCCTGCGCGACCGACTTTCCGCGGATCAGGTCCGCCACCAGGCGGGTCTTTTGCGCGGAAATGTGGACGCCACGGATGACTGCTGTAGTTTCCATCACTTACCTCTTGGACTTTTTGTCGGCCGCGTGACCCTTGAACGTGCGGGTCAGGGCGAACTCGCCGAGCTTGTGGCCGACCATGTTCTCGTTGATATAGACGGGAACGTGCTGGCGGCCGTTGTGCACGGCAATCGTCAGCCCAATGAACTCGGGCAGGATGGTGGAACGGCGCGACCAGGTCTTGATCGGCTTTTTCTCTTTGCCCCCGACGGCGGCATCGACCTTCGCGATCAGATGCGCATCGACGAACGGGCCTTTCTTGATCGAACGTGACATAGTGTTCGCCCCTTACTTGCGCTTGCGACGCGAGACAATCATATTGTCCGTGCGCTTGTTACGACGGGTCCGATAGCCCTTGGTGGGAGTGCCCCACGGGCTGACGGGTTCGCGGCCTTCGCCGGTGCGGCCTTCGCCGCCGCCATGCGGGTGATCCACCGGGTTCATGGCCACGCCACGAACCGTCGGACGCACACCGCGCCAGCGCACCGCGCCGGCCTTGCCGATCTGGCGCAGGCTGTGGTCGCCGTTGCCGACCTCGCCAATCGTGGCGCGGCAGTCGATGTGGACGCGGCGGACTTCGCCGGAGCGCAGCCGGACCTGGGCGTAGGTGCCTTCACGGGCCAGCAGCACGGCGGAAGCGCCGGCCGAACGGGCCAGTTGGGCGCCCTTGCCGGGCAGCATCTCGATGCAGTGGATCGTGGCACCAACCGGGATCGCACGGATCGGCAGGGTATTGCCGGTGCGGATGGGGGCTTCGAGGCCCGACACCACCTTGGCGCCGACCTCGAGGCCGCGCGGGGCGATGATGTAGCGGCGCTCGCCATCGGCGTAGCACAGCAAGGCGATGTGCGCCGTGCGGTTGGGGTCGTATTCCAGGCGCTCGACCTTGGCTACGATCCCGTCCTTGTTGCGGCGGAAATCAATGACGCGGTAGTGCTGCTTGTGACCGCCGCCGCGATGGCGGACCGTGATGTGGCCGTTGTTGTTGCGGCCGGAGACGCGCGATTGCCTTTCCAGCAGGGGGGCATAGCCCGGACCCTTGTGCAGCTCGGGGTGCACGACCTTGATCATGCCCCGGCGGCCGGCGGACGTCGGTTTGACTTTGACGAGTGCCATTTAGTTCACCTCCGTAAAGTCGATTTCCTGGCCGGCCTTGAGGCTGACATAGGCTTTACGTTCATTGCGGCGACGGCCCATATAACGGCCGAAGCGCTTTTCCTTGCCCTTGCGGTTGGCCACCTGCACGGAATCGACCTCGACCTTGAACAACAGTTCAACGGCGGCCTTGATCTCGGGCTTGGTGGCGTCCGCGACGACGCGGAAAGCGACCTGGTTGTTCTTTTCGGCGACCAGCGTGGACTTTTCGGTGACCACGGGCGCCAGAATGACTTGCATCAGACGTTCGGCATTCATCCCAGCATCTCCTCGAGTTGGGCCATCGCCGGCTTGGTGATCAGCACGTTCTTGTAGTGGATCAGGGACAGCGGATCGGCGTAGCGCGTCTCGATGACCGCCACATTGGGCAGGTTGCGCGTGGCGAGATAGACGTTCTCGTCCAGGGCATCGGTGATGATCAGGACGGAATCGCTGACGCCCAGGTCCTTGAGCTTGGCCGCGGCCAGCTTGGTCTTGGGCGCCTCGAGCGCGAAGGCCTCGACCACGGCGATACGGTCCTCGCGGGCGAGTTGCGAGAAAATGGCGCGCAAGCCGGCGCGGTACATTTTCTTGTTGACCTTGTGGCTGAAGTTCTCGTCGGGCGAGTTCGGGAAGGCGCGGCCGCCCCCACGCCAGATCGGCGAGGACGTCATGCCCGAACGGGCACGCCCGGTGCCTTTCTGGCGCCAGGGCTTTTTGGTGGAGTGCTTGACGGTGCCGCGGTCCTTCTGGGCGCGGTTGCCCATGCGGGCGTTGGCCTGGAAGGCCACGACGACCTGGTGGACCAGCGCCTCGTTGAAGTCGCGGCCGAACACCGTCTCCGGGACGGCGACGGTCGCCGCCGACTGACCCTGATCATTCAGGAGCTTGAGTTCCATGATTAGGCTCCTTTCTTGGGCGTGGCCTTGACGGCGGGACGCACGACGATGTCGGCGTTCTTGTGGCCGGGCACGGCGCCGCGGACCAGCAGCAGGCCGCGTTCGGCGTCCACGCGCACCACGTCCAGGTTCTGGACGGTGCGGGTCACGTCACCGAGGTGGCCCGACATTTTCTTGCCGGGGAAGATGCGGCCCGGATCCTGCGCCTGGCCGATGGAGCCCGGCACGCGGTGCGAACGCGAGTTGCCGTGCGTGGCGCGCTGGGCGCCGAAGTGGTGGCGCTTGATCGTGCCGGCGAAGCCCTTGCCGATCGTGGTGCCGGTGACGTCGACCAGCTGGCCGACCTCGAACACGGATTCCACGGCCACCACCGAACCGGCGGTGAACTCGGCCGCGCGGGCGGGGTCCAGACGGAATTCCTTGAGGGTGCTGCCGGCCTCGATGCCGGCCTTGGCGTAATGCCCGGCCTCGGCCTTGGTCACGCGCGATGCACGACGCTCGCCATAGGCGAGTTGAATCGCCGCATAGCCGTCGATTTCGGGCGTCTTGACCTGGGCGACGCGATTGTTGGACACATCCAGCACAGTGACCGGGATGGACTCGCCTTCCTCGGTAAAGATGCGGGTCATGCCAACCTTGCGTCCCACGAGCCCAAGGCGCCAGGCCGCGGGCGTAGGTGTCGGATTCGACATTGTTTTCTCCGGGGGGTGTTTCCCCACAGTTTTCATTCCCGACTACGATTGGCCGGGGCTAGGAATACTACGATACTGCGCGCTTTTCGCCGAAATATACGGGAAAGCTCTTGATCATAACATAGGAGGAACAGGCAAGCAATGGTTTGCGCCGACCGAACCTGCGGGGATCAACCGACCGAACCTGCGGGGATCAATAGTGCCCAGCGTACCGCTGACGCCGGGCAGTCGGCCCTTTGAGTGGTGCGATGCCCTGCTGGCTCACACCGCTGCAGTGATGATGACTTCGAACTTGTAGCCCGGATCGGCCAAGGCAGCCTGGCCCGTCGCGCGGGCCGGCGGATTGGCGGGATCGATCCAGGCCTCCCAGACGGCATTCATCGCGGCAAAGTCGGCCATGTCGGCCAGCCAGATCGTGGCGGCCAGAATCCGCGACTTGCTGCTGCCCGTCGCCGCCAGCAATCGCTCGACTTCGGCCAGGGCGCTGCGGACCTGGTCCTGAAGGCCCTCGCCGAGATTGCCGGTCTGGCCCGCCAGATAAACCGTTTGCCCATGGACCACGGCCTGGCTCATGCGTGCGCCGGGTTCGATGCGCTGAATAGTCGTCATGTGTACGTCCTGAATATGTGAGAAAACAAAGGGATATTGGCACAAAATGGGCGAAACACGGGGAAATTAGGGATATCCCCAGGCCGGCAACAAAAATGCCCTGCGATGCAGGGCATTCTCGTGTGAAGATCGCGGTATTTACTGCAGCGCGATCTCGACATCCACGCCGGCGGGCAGATCGAGGCGCATCAGGGCGTCCACGGTCTTGTCGGTGGGATCGACGATGTCCATCAGGCGCTGGTGCGTGCGCATTTCAAACTGATCGCGCGAGGTCTTGTTGACGTGCGGCGAGCGCAGCACGTCGTAGCGGCGAATGCGCGTGGGCAGCGGCACCGGGCCCCGCACCACGGCGCCCGTGCGCTTGGCGGTGTCGACGATCTCGGCAGCCGACTGGTCGATCAGCTTGTAGTCAAACGCCTTGAGGCGGATGCGGATTTTCTGGTTTTTCATGGGAATCCCTAAAGAACGAATTCGGGCGGGGGCCGCGCCCCCGCCAGGCCATCAAAATTACTTGATGATTTTGGCGACGACGCCGGCGCCCACGGTGCGGCCACCCTCGCGGATGGCAAAGCGCAAGCCCTCCTCCATGGCGATCGGCGCAATCAGGCTCACCTTCATCGACACGTTGTCGCCCGGCAGCACCATCTCCTTGTCCTCGGGCAGCTCGATCGTCCCCGTCACGTCCGTCGTGCGGAAGTAAAACTGCGGACGATAACCCTTGAAGAACGGCGTGTGACGACCACCCTCCTCCTTGGACAGAATGTACACCTCGGCGGAAAAGTCCGTGTGCGGCTTGATCGAACCGGGCTTGGCCAGCACCTGGCCGCGCTCCACTTCCTCGCGCTTGGTGCCACGCAGCAAAATCCCCACGTTGTCGCCCGCCTCGCCCTGGTCCAGCAGCTTGCGGAACATCTCGACGCCCGTGCAGGTCGTCTTGACCGTATCGTGGATCCCCACGATCTCGATCTCCTCGCCCACCTTGATCACGCCGCGCTCGATACGGCCCGTCACCACCGTCCCACGGCCCGAGATCGAGAACACGTCCTCGACCGGCATCAGGAACGTGCCGTCGACCGCGCGCTCCGGCGTCGGAATGTACGAGTCCAGCGCCGCCGCCAGCTCCATGATCGCCTGCGAGCCCAGCGGACCCTCATCGCCCTCGAGCGCCAGCTTGGCCGAGCCCTTGATGATCGGCGTGTCGTCGCCCGGGAAGTCGTACTTCGACAGCAGCTCGCGAACCTCCATCTCGACCAGCTCGAGCAGCTCCTCATCGTCGACCATGTCGGCCTTGTTCAAAAACACGATGATGTACGGCACGCCCACCTGGCGCGACAGCAGGATGTGCTCGCGCGTCTGCGGCATCGGGCCGTCAGCGGCCGACACCACCAGGATCGCGCCGTCCATCTGCGCCGCACCCGTGATCATGTTCTTCACGTAGTCCGCGTGGCCCGGGCAGTCCACGTGCGCGTAGTGGCGCGTGGCCGTCTCGTATTCCACGTGCGAGGTGTTGATCGTGATCCCGCGCGCCTTTTCCTCGGGCGCGTTGTCAATCTGGTCGTAGCCACGGGCCTCGCCGCCGCCAGCCTTGGCCAGCACCGTCGTGATCGCCGCCGTCAGCGTCGTTTTGCCGTGGTCAACGTGGCCAATCGTCCCTACGTTGACGTGCGGTTTGGTCCGTTCAAACTTGCCTTTTGCCATGGCTGACTCCTGACTGTGGAATAGAGCAATACTGTCAATCTGTGGTGCCCATGATGCGGATCGAACGCATGACCTCTCCCTTACCAAGGGAGTGCTCTACCACTGAGCCACATGGGCGTTAATTCGTTGCGGCGAACTGCCTCCGCGCACGGATTCCGCTTGGAGCGGGTGAAGGGAATCGAACCCTCGTCATAAGCTTGGAAGGCTTCTGCTCTACCATTGAGCTACACCCGCGATTCAATTCACCCGTTTTTTTTGGATCGATCGCCCTATTCGTTCAGCCAGGCGCCTCCGATCGCGTGCTTTGGTGGTGGGAGTTGGATTCGAACCAACGTAGGCGCAAGGCCAACAGATTTACAGTCTGCCCCCTTTAACCACTCGGGCACCCCACCAAAAGCGAATTCCGGATTATGCAGATGTTTTTTGAGGCTGTCAAGGTAAACCCTTGCCTGGGTTGGCGGGTGCCCGCGAGGGGATGCTCGCGGTCTGTGCCTGGGGTATGCGGCGAAGCTCACCCGGTCCCGGCTGCGCCGGGACTGCCCGGCCGCCGGACCGGAATCGGGGCGGTCGCCGAACTCGCACGAACGGACAGCCCCGGCTGTCCGTAAACGCCGTGCTCGAACAGCGGCGCCCTTGCCTCCCCGATTCCGGTCCTCTGGCCGGCGGGTTCGAAATCGCCGCATACCCCAGGCACAGACCGCCTACGAGGATTGGGGCGCTGGCGCCCCGGAATTGTCACAATTGACGAACGCCCCAGTGGCGGATGACATAAAGTTTTTTCCGGCTTCGGAGGACGCCGGATGCTGACGGAGGGAGGCCGGGGGCTTTCGGCGGGCACTGTCTGAGGCCGTAGGCCGAGTTTGCCCGCCGCCCGGCCGGACGAGGCAGATCCGGGTAGTCCGGCCGCAGGCCGGACCGTCCGGAGGGGCGGAAAAAACTTTATGTCATCCGCCGCGCCTCAAGAACCAAGAACCTGACCTCAGGCCCCCTGCTCTCCCAGAACCCCCGACAGGCCCTGGCGCTCCAGCAGGGCGTCCAGGTGTTCCCAGTCATGGAAATCGATCATCAGCTGACCGCCCTTGCGCGCCCCCGGTTTGATCCGCACGCGGGTGGCCAGGTGGTCGGAGAGCGCCTTTTCCATGCGCTCGAGGTCGCCATTGCGCACGGCTGCGCGGCGCGGTGCCGTCGTGGCGCGGACCGCGGCGTCGTCCTCCTCGCGCAGCACCCGCGCGACGCGCTTTTCGGTCTCGCGCACCGACAGCCGGCGCGCGATGACCTCGTTGGCCAGCATGATCTGCTGCGCCGCCGACGTCGCCAACAAGGCGCGCGCGTGTCCCATGTCGATGTCGCCCGCCAGCAGCATGGTCTGCACCGGCTCGGCCAGGTTCAGCAGCCGCAGCAGGTTGCTGGTGGCCGAGCGCGAGCGGCCGATGGCCGTTGCCGCCTGTTCGTGGGTCAGGCCGAACTCGTCGAGCAGCCGGCGCACCCCCTGGGCCTCCTCGAGGGGGTTGAGGTCCTCGCGCTGGATGTTTTCGATCAGTGCCATGACCGCGGCGTTCTCGTCCGCGACTTCCCGCACCAGCACGGGGATTTCACGCAAGCCCGCGATCTGGGCGGCGCGGAAGCGCCGCTCGCCGGCGATGATTTCGTAATGGCCGGCGTCCTCGCCGCCCAGGGCGCGCACCAGGATCGGCTGCATGATCCCCTGCGTGCGGATGGATTCCGCCAGGTCGTTCAGCGCGCCCTCGTCCATGCGGGTGCGCGGCTGGTAGCGGCCCGCCCGCAGCAGGCGCACGTCGAGCGTGCTCGGCAGGTTTTCGGGGGGCTTGCGGCCCATCTGGTCCAGGGCGCCGGTATCCGCGCCCAGCAGGGCGTCCAGGCCCCGTCCCAATCCTTTTTTCCGTGTAGCCATTGTCTGTTCCTTGGGTCTTTGTTCCGTGGCGCCGGGCCTCGCCTCAGGCGCGGCCGGCTTTCACGCGGGCAATGAGTTCCTCGCCGAACTCCAGATAGGCCTTGGCGCCGCGCGAGGACTTGTCGTAGATCACCCCCGGCAGGCCGTAGCTGGGCGCCTCGGCCAGGCGGACGTTGCGTGGCACCACGGTCTTGAACACCTTGTCGCCGAAATGCGAGCGGATCTGGTCCGAGACCTGCTGCTGCAGGGTGATCCGGGTATCGAACATGACCCGCAAGAGGCCGATGAGTTCGAGGTCCGGGTTGAGATTGCGGTAGACGCGCTTGATGGTATTGACCAGATCGGACAGCCCCTCCAGCGCAAAATACTCGCACTGCATGGGGATGATGACCCCATGCGCGCCGGACAATCCGTTGAGCGTCAGCAGCGACAGCGTGGGCGGGCAATCGATCAACACAAAGTCATAGTCCGCGCTCACGGCCTGCAAGGCGTCCTTGAGGCGGCGTTCGCGATCCGGCATCTGGACGAGATCGATTTCCGCGCCCGACAGCTCGCGATTGGCCGGCAGCACGTCATAGCCGCCGGTTTCCGAACGCACGCGCGCCGATGCGACGTCCGCCTCGCCGATCAAGACCTGGTACAGATTGATCTGGGCCTGGTTCTTGTCGATGCCGCTGCCCATGGTGGCATTGCCCTGGGGATCCAGGTCGACCAGCAGGACGCGCTGTCCGTGCATGGCCAATGCGGCCGCCAGGTTGATGGCGGTGGTGGTCTTGCCCACCCCGCCCTTCTGATTGGCGATGCAGAACACGCGTGCGGTCGGCGTCGGGCTATCGGCTGTCATTCTTTTCCTTTTGAACCTAAATAGATCAGGCAACGTTGCGCATCCAGTTCCGGCACCCGCAATTCGACGGATCCGGATACCCTCCATCCGGTGTCCGCCTCGAGGGCCGCGACCTCGTCCTCGGGAAATCGACCCTTCATCGCCGCCATCGTACCGCCCGCCACCAGATGTCGCGCCGACAGCGCGGCGAAGTCCGCCAGGGAGGCAAAGGCGCGTGAAATCACGAGATCCGCCCCTAAGGGCTCGATCGCCTCGATCCGCCCGTGCACGGCCGTCACATTGGTTAATCCCAGGACGCCCGCGGCCTGCCGGATGAAGGCGGTCTTTTTGTGGACCGCATCGACGCACACGATCCGCCATTGCGGTTGGCAGATTGCCAGAATGATACCCGGCAAGCCGGCCCCCGAGCCCATGTCGGCGATTCGCGCGGCGCACTCCTGTCCCTGCAAGGCCCGCAGCGGCGGCACCACCGCCAGGCTGTCGAACAGATGCTGGACCAGCATCTGCGCCGGATCCCGGATGGCGGTCAGGTTGTATGCCTTGTTCCAGCGCTGCAGCTGTTCGAGGTAGCCCAGCATGAGGGGCGCATGCCGCAGGTCGCCCACCATGCCCAGCGCGCGCAAGGCCTCCTCGAGGCGCGGCAAGAAGTCCCCCGACGGGCCCGTCATGCGGCCTGGCGCCGGTGTTGCCACCGTTTCAGGTGTACCAGCAGCAGCGAGATCGCGGCCGGCGTGACGCCGGAGATCCGTCCCGCCTGCCCGATGTCGGCGGGACGGCCGAGCTTCAGCCGCTGACGGACCTCGTTCGACAGGCCCGGAACCTGGTCGTAATCGAAATCCTCGGGGATCGCCTGGCTGGCGTGCGCCTGCTGCCGTTCGATCTCCGCGCCCTGCCGCTCGACATAGCCCGCATACTTCACCTGGATGGCAACCTGCTCGGCATCGGCGGCGTCCGTCAGGCCCGGCCCCGCGATGAGCTCGCCCTGCTCGTCGCACAGCGCCATGAGCTGCCCATAACCGACGTCCGGCCGCTTGAGCAGGTCGTATAGGGTGTAGTCCCGGTCGACGCGTTGGCCGGGCAGGACCTCCAGCACGTGTGCGCCGAGGACCCTGGGATTGATGCGGGTGTCGCGCAGTCGTTCGACTTCCGCCGCCACGCTGTCGCGACGGCGACAAAAGGCGTCCCAACGGACGTCATCGATCAACCCGAGCCGGCGTCCGGCCTCGGTCAGGCGCAAATCGGCATTGTCTTCTCGCAGGCTCAGACGATATTCGGCCCGCGAAGTAAACATTCTGTAAGGTTCAGTTACGCCTTTCGTTACAAGATCATCGACCAGAACCCCGATATAGGCCTCGTGGCGTGCAGGCGCCCAGGGCGTCTCGCCCTTGACCTGCAAAGCGGCATTCACGCCGGCGAGCAAGCCCTGGGCGGCCGCCTCCTCGTACCCCGTGGTTCCATTGATCTGCCCCGCAAAGAACAGGCCGTGGATGGAACGGGTTTCAAGCCACGGGTGTAGATGACGGGGATCGAAGTAGTCATACTCGATGGCGTAGCCTGGGCGCATGATGCGCGCCTGCTCCAGGCCAGGCAGGCTGCGAACCAGAGCAATCTGGACGTCGAATGGCAAGCTTGTCGAGATTCCATTGGGATAGATCTCGCAAGAAGACGCGCCCTCGGGTTCCAGGAAAACCTGGTGGCTGGCCTTGTCCGCAAAGCGGTGAATCTTGTCCTCGATCGATGGGCAGTACCGAGGCCCTACCCCCTCAATAGTGCCCTCTTCGCTATACATGGGCGAACGATCGAGCCCAGAGCGTACGATGTCGTGGGATCTCTCGGTCGTGTGGGTGATCCAGCACGGCACTTGCGGGGGATGCATGTCCGCCCGTCCCATGGCGGAAAAAACAGGAACCGGATCCGTATCCCCAGCCTGCATCTCTGTCTTCGAGAAGTCGATGGATTTGGCGTCGATCCGCGGCGGCGTGCCGGTTTTCAGGCGCCCTTGCGGCAATTGCAGCTCTTTGAGACGCTGGCCCAAACTGATGGCCGGAGGATCCCCCGCACGGCCGGCCGAATAATGGGACAGCCCCACGTGAAGCAGCCCATTGAGGAAGGTACCCGCCGTCAATACAACGGCCCGCGCACGAAAGATCAACCCGATCTGGGTCCGGGCGCCCACGACGCGATCGCCCTCGAGCACCAAATCATCGACCGGCTGTTGGAAGATCGTCAGATTCGGCTGTGATTGCAGGGTCATCCGGATGGCCCTGCGATAGAGGGATCGATCCGCCTGGGCCCGAGTCGCCCGGACCGCAGGTCCTTTCGAACGATTCAAGATCCTGAACTGGATGCCCGCCAAGTCGGTTGCCAGGGCCATCGCGCCACCCAGGGCGTCGACCTCCTTGACCAGATGTCCTTTGCCTATCCCGCCAATCGACGGATTACAAGACATCTGTCCCAGAGTATCCATATTGTGGGTCAACAGAAGCGTGGACGCACCGGTACGCGCCGCAGCAAGCGCTGCTTCGGTTCCTGCGTGGCCGCCACCGACCACAATGACATCGAATTCTTCAGAGTAGTTCATCTATCAATTTTCACGGAAAGCATGGGAGCGATCCGCCATGAGCCTGTCTCGGTCATACACTAGCAGCGATCAAGACATTGAAATCATCAAACCTTACACCAGGCGCCAGGCATAAGCGGCGCAAGGGAGGTGGAAATTATACTTCGCTACTTGCCGACCACAGGAACGCAATTCTTTTCTTTCCGTATCTGAATGGATGTTCCACGTGGAACATATCCGTTAAAGCTGAATCGCGCATCAATTGATGCGTATGTTTCACGTGGAACACATCGCCTCCGATAGCAGGGGAAAGTGTTTCACGTGGAACATCCACCGCACTGGCATAGAACACAAAAGATTGTTTAATGCGTGCCTGTGTATAAGCCTGTGAATAAGCTGTGCAGCACAAGTGGACAAATACTGCCCTGCAGCCAAGCGCACTAACTCGGCAGGGCATCGATAAGGCCAGAAAAGAAAAGGCACCCCGTAGGGTGCCTCGGCGCGAAACCGTCCTGAAAATCAGAGAGGGCGGATCTCGGCGGCCTGCGGACCCTTGGGGCCGTCCTTGACCTCGAATTCGACCGCCTGGCCTTCGTTCAGGCTGCGATAGCCGCGGCCCTCGATTGCCGAAAAGTGCGCGAACACATCAGCGCCACCTTGGTCGGGAGTAATGAAACCGAAACCCTTTTCGGCGTTGAACCACTTGACTTTGCCCGTTTGAGCCATGATCTGAAACGTCCATAAAAATAAAGGTACACAATGAATCAAGAACGCTGAAACGAAACAGATCGTGCCCAATAAAACCAAACCGGCAAGACTAAAGCGAAACCCGCGTACTGCTTGAATTCCATTGCAACAGGGAGCATAACCATGCCTTGATGTAAATTCAAATCATAGTTTACCCCTAGGAATCCCGCCGCCAAGTGCAAGCACACACGGCACCGCGACTTGTACAGCAAATTCCCGAGCTATATTGTATTCGTCCAGGCGTGGACACTACACACTATTTACCGATCTACGCTGATTTCGGACAAAAAACAACATAGCTCTCTTCTTTCACATTATCCAGACATCCATTCCTCATTCAATTCCGGCAGGACCGCCAATATGAAATCCAAACTGCCCGACGTGGGCATTACCATCTTCACCGAGATGAGCCAGCTGGCTCTGGATCACCAGGCCATCAATCTGGGCCAGGGCTTTCCCGACTACAACCCGGATGCTTTGCTGATTCAGTGCGTGAATGAGGCCATGTTGGCGGGCCACAATCAATATGCGCCGATGGCAGGTGTACCCGTCTTGAGAGAAGCCGTGGCGGAAAAGATGGCCCGCCTGCAAGCACACGAATATGACCCCGGCGACGAGATCACCATAACCTCAGGCGCAACCGAAGCCTTGGCATCCGCGATCACCGCCCTGGTTCATCCCGGCGACGACGTCATACTCATCGATCCCGCCTATGACCTATACGCGCCGGTCATCCGCCTTGCGGGTGGTACCGTGGTGCGCGTACCGATGATGCCGCCAACCCAGGACACGCCGCGCTTTGCCATGGATTGGAACGCGCTGGAGGGTGCCCTCGGCCCCAAGACCCGGATGATCGTCCTCAATTTCCCCAACAACCCGACTGGAACGATCCTGTCCGACGACGATCTGGCTCATCTGGAGCGCATCGCCTCCCGGCATGACGTGCTGCTGCTGTCCGATGAGGCGTATGAGCACATCGTGTTCGATGGTGAATCGCACCGCAGCCTCGCCAGCCGGCCCGCGCTCGCGGAACGCTCTGTGGTGATCTCGTCCTTCGGCAAGACCTTTCACGCCACCGGCTGGAAGATCGGCTACCTATGTGCCCCAAAATCCCTATCGGCCGAAATCCGGAAGGTTCACCAGTTCATGGTGTTCTCGGTCCCGACGCCGATGCAGCACGGCTTGGCCAATTACCTGCGCAAGCATGCGCGGCTGGAACAGCTATCCACCTTTTATCAGCAAAAGCGCGATCGCCTGAAAACCGGTCTGGAAGGCTCCGCGTTTCGCCCCTTGCAGTCCCAAGGCACGTTCTTCCTCTTGGTAGATACCTCGGCGCTGGGCGATTCAAAGGAAAAAGAGCTGGCCCGTCGCTTGACGATCGACCACGGCATTGGCGCCATTCCGGTCTCGGCCTTCTACGAGGATCCGAATGCGCCCCAGGCCAACCACCGATTGTTGCGCCTGTGCTTTGCCAAACAGGACCCCACCCTGGATCGTGCCGTGGAGGCCCTGAGGGCCGTCCCGGGCGTGGCTGCGTGAGGGTCTTGCGGTTTTTTAGTACTAATGTCTTTATAAAACCGTTAATGATGATGGAACCCTGTGGATAAGTAGAACAAGTCTATTTATCATTAAAAATCAAATGCTTATGTCGGAAAACCCTGTGGTTGAAGTTGTGTGTGGGACTAGGACGGATTGGGGATCGATTTTCCATGACAGGATTCCAGCGGCGTTGTGAACACATTACGAACATGAATTCCACAGAACCCGTCCTTAGGCCTTATCCACAGGCGGTCTGTAGCGGTTTCAGGCGGGCCCTAGGGTCGGATGTCGATCGCCGTTGTCGTAGACCAGGCACCGTTCCGGCCACAGCAGGGCCGCCAATCTGAACCGGGTCCGGCCGGCGCTGCCGTTTGCCTTGCGCTCGCGCCAGCGGGCGCCGGCCGAATAGTCCACGCAGAAGACCCGTTGGCCACGCCCGTGCCAGGCGGTGGGCGCCACACCATCGAACAGCAGGCTGTAGCGCGAGGCCTTGGCGCGGGGCGGGAGGTCAAACATCCGCCAATAGTGGCCGATCACCACCGGTTGGGTGCCCTCATAATCGTTCCACCAGGCGGTACGGTCCGAATAGCGCCAACGATTGCCGGAATAAAACGGCGTGGTGCTGCGTTCCTCGATGCCCGAGGTCAGGCGTTTGACCGGATTGAGTCGCTGTTCCAGCATTTCATAGTCGGCAACCGCATGCAGGTAGGGCGGGGGGTTGTCCGGATCCTCGAGCTGGGCGGCCCAGCGTGATTTTTCCTCCAGATAACGCTCGTGTAGTCCGTCGACCTGCGCGGCGGCGCGCACGCGTTCATTCCAGTGATGCATGGCGTCGACCAGTCGGCCTCGTTGCACGTCGGCGATGGCGTCGATGGACGGTGGATCCCAGGCCGCGTGCACAATGCGCAGGGAGGGGCTTTGCAAGGCCAGGGGCAGGCCGGCAAAGAACTCGCGGATCGCCGGGCGCTGCTCGGGTGTCGCGCGCGTGAATGGCGCGTAGAACGGCCGGTCCGGGAGCTCGCGCGCGTCGAAATACCAGCCCGAGCCATCCTTGGCGTCGTTGGCCAGCAGATTGATTTCGTGATTGCCGAGAATCGCCAGGGCTTTGCCATCCTCGATCAGCGAGCGCACCCGGTCGATGACGGCGATGCTGTCCGGGCCGCGGTCGCAGAGGTCGCCGATGAAGACCAGCCGGCGGCCCGGGCCCGGATCTTGCTCCAGCTGGTCAAGCAAGGCATTCAGCGCAGTGATCTCGCCATGGATGTCGCCGATGATCGCCAGTGGCTCTTCGGGTATGGTCTGGAGCAGGGTGTCGTTCATCGATCTATTTTCGTATGGCTTGGGATTGTGGACAATGGGGTGGTATCCGGGTTGAAAAGGAGCCTGCCATGAGCCGGTATGAGGTCAGCGGCCAGCAGAACACCTACCAGGAGGGATCCGAGGGCGAGGTATTGGCCAACAAGCTGGGTATCGTGCGTCGCCAGGATATGGACGAGGCCGAGCTGATACTGCTGCGCAAGCTCTATTTCTCGGTGCTGCGCGAGCATCCGGTCAAGGGGCCGATCACCGTGCGCCTGATTCGGGAATGGCACCGGCGGTGGCTGGGCAACTTGTATCCCTGGGCGGGTTTCGAGCGCTCGGTCAATATGAGCAAGGACGGTTTTCCGTTTGCCGCGGCCGACCGGAT
>PJUF01000828.1_pt1 | contig 18552 bp, 9 predicted proteins | sample 1512191 | NCBI WGS metagenome assembly PJUF01 (sample SAMN08177673, study PRJNA422409) | Feces metagenome, whole genome shotgun sequencing project. | isolation source: Chicken feces (3) enriched on wood chips | host: Gallus gallus | place: USA: Madison | collected 2015-01-15 | reverse complement strand
GCGAGGGTCGGCGGCCTATCGTCAGGGCTATCTGACAGGGGTTCCCGCTGCGGATGGCAACTCGGTCGCCGGCGTCAACGAAACCCTGAACTTCGACGCCCAGGCCTCGTACAACATCAGCGACAGGCTCAAGCTCAGCGTCGAAGGCATCAACCTGACCGATGAGTTCAACCACCAGTACGTCGACGCCTCCAACCGCCTGAATGTCTACGGCCACACCGGTCGGCAGTTCTTCGTGGGGCTTCGCTACACCTTCTGAGCGAAATCTTCTCCTGGCCCCATTTGGCGCCGCCCCTCCCAGAGGGGCGGCGTTCTTTTGTCAGGGCCAGATCCATGCCGCGCCGGTGATGTTCGAGCGGCAGGTTATGAATTTGGGGACCCAACAGAACTTAGATTGATTCTGATAATCGTTCGCATTAAAGGCAGGACCTGTTTCCAACGGGGTGCCGCCGATGCGTTCGCTATTGATGATTTCCGCCGGGCTCTCAGCCCTCGCCGCCGCCTTCCCGGCCATCGCCGAGGAGGCTGCCTCCGCGATCGATCTGAACCAGCCGGTGCGGGTGGCGCCCGTCACCGTCGTCGGCACCCGCACCGAACGCCGGGTCGATGAAGTTCCGGCCAGCGTCAGCGTCATCACCGCCGAGGCGATCGAGGACAATCTGGTCACCGACATCAAGGACCTGATCCGGTTCGAGCCGGGCGTCAGCGTTCCGACAAGCCCCGCCCGTTTCTCGGCCGCCCTGTCGGGCGCCGGGCGCGACGGCAATTCGGGCTTCACCATCCGCGGCATGGGCGGCAACCGGGTGCTGATCGTGCAGGACGGGGTGCGGGTGCCGGACGGCTTCGCTTTCGGGGCGCAGGCTGTGGGGCGCGGCGGCTACAATGATCTGGATCTGGTCAAGTCGGTCGAGATCCTGCGCGGTCCGGCCTCGGCCCTCTACGGCTCGGACGGCATCGCCGGGGCGGTCAGCTTCACCTCGAAGGACCCAACCGACTTCATCGAGGCGGGCCGCAGCTTCGGCGCCCGTGCGCGGGTCGGCTACAGCTCCGCCGACGACGGCTGGACCGAAGGCCTGGCCCTGGCCGGGCGCAGCGGGTCCCTGTCAGGCCTGCTGGCCTACACCCGTCGCGACGCACAAGAGACCGAGAACATGGCCGAAACGGGCGGCGTCGGCGCCGCGCGGACCCAGCCCAACCCTCAGGACTTCGCCTCCAACGCCGTGCTGGCCAAGCTGGTCTGGGACGCAGCGCCCAATCACACTCTGCGCCTGACCTACGACCACTTCGACCAGGACATGGAGGGCGAGGCGCTCAGCAGCTATTCCGCCTCCGTCACCGGCCTGAGCGCCCAGGACGAGACGCAGCGGAACCGCGTCAGCCTTGACTGGCGTTTCGACGACTTCCTGGGGCTCGATTCCGGCTCCGCCGCCGTCTTCTGGCAGGATGCGACGACGCGCCAGTTTACCTATGAGCAACGCCCGACGCTGGGCGATCGCACCCGCGACGTGACCTTTGACAACGCCGTCTGGGGCCTGGCGACGCAGGGTTCCAAGAGCTTCGGCGGCGAGGCTGTTCGTCACCGGATCACTTTCGGCGCCGACTGGTCGCGCACCACCCAGGAAGGCATTCGCGACGGCACGGTCCCGCCGATGGGCGAGCCTTTCCCCGCCCGTCCGTTCCCCAAGACCGAGTTCGACCTGGCGGGCCTGTTCATCCAGGACGAGATCGATCTGCTGGGCGGCCGCCTCAGCATCATCCCGGCCCTGCGCTACGACTGGTATGAGCTGACGCCCAAGGCCGACGCCCTGTTCCCGGCCCCGGCCGAAGGCCAGAGCGACAGCCATCTGTCGCCCAAGATCGGCGCCATCTACTGGGCGGACGACCACTTCGGCGTCTTCGCCAACTACGCCCAGGGCTTCAAAGCGCCCTCGCCCATGCAGGTGAACAACTTCTTCGCCAACCCGGTGTTCGGCTATGAGTCCATCCCCAATCCAGACCTGAAGCCCGAGACCAGCGAGAGCATCGAGGGTGGTTTCCGCTTCCGCAATCTGGATGTCTTCGGCGGCGCCCTTTCGCTGCAGGCCACGGCCTTCCGGACGGAATACGACGACTTCATCAATCAGGTGGTGGTGCGCGGAACCGGCGCGCCGGGCGTCGATCCGCTGATCTATCAGTACGTCAACCTGACCAAGGTCGAGATCTGGGGCCTGGAAGCGCGCGGCGACATCCACTGGGACAACGGCCTCTCGGCCATCGTCGCCGCCTCCTTCGCAGACGGCGAGCAGGAGACGGACGGCGAACGCGGCGCCCTGACCAGCATCGATCCGATCAAGCTGGTCGGCGGGCTGAACTACGCCGCCCCCTCGGGCGTCTGGGGCGGAAGCGCCACCGTCACCTGGTCGGACCGCAAGTCCAACCACGAATGCGGCGGCCGCCTGTGCTGGCCGGGCGAGCGCTTCACCCTGCTGGACGTCACCGCCTTCTGGAACGTGACCGAGCGGGCCACCCTGCGCGCCGGCGTCTTCAATGTCTTCGACGAGAAATACGCCTGGTGGAGCGATGTGCGCGGCCTGAACCGCCCCGCCGTCGGCGCCAGCCCCGCCACGCTCGACGCCTTCACCCAGCCGGGCCGCAACGTCGGCGTCTCGCTGAACATCCGCCTGTGAACCGCCTCATGACCCACAAACGCGAAGCCCTCCTGCACAAGAACGGACAACCGATGCGCGCCATCCTGATCGCTGCGGCCCTGCTGACCGGCGCCTCCGCCGCCCAGGCCCTGCCCCTCGCCTCGACCTCGCCCCAGCCCCAGGCGTCGTCACCGGCGCCGACCAGCGCCTTTGAACGCGACCGCCAGGCCATCCTGGCCCAGGTCGGCGACTATCGCGTGCGTTTCAACATGCGTGAAACCGTCGGCCTGCAAGCCGACTATCAGCCGCTTGAACCCAAGACGTCCGGCGGGACGGAGATCGTGCGCGTCGTCCATGACACGGGCGACCGCATCAGCCTGCAGCACATCCTGGTCATGTATCACGAGGGTCAGACCATCCTCGTCAAGCACTGGCGTCAGGATTGGACCTATCAGCCCGAGACCGTCCTGACCTACGCTGGCCCCGACCAGTGGACCCTGACGCCTGTGTCCGCAGAGGACCGACGGGGCGCCTGGTCCCAGACCGTCTGGCAGACAGACGATTCGCCCCGTTACGGCGGCGTGGGGCGCTGGAGCTACGACAACGGCATGACGGTCTGGACCTCGGGCCCGACCTGGCGTCCCCTGGCTCGCCGCGACGCCGTGCGGAACCCGGTCTACGATCGCTATCTCGGGACCAATCGCCACGTCATCCGTCCCGGCGGCTGGGTCCATATCCAGGACAACGTCAAGATGACCGGCCGCGACGGCGGCGAGCCTCGCGCCATGGTGCAGGAGGACGTGGTCAACACCTATGACGCGTCCGCCGCCTTCGAACCCAAGCCCGGCGACGACTATTGGGCCGCAACGAAGGCCTATTGGGCCGAGGTCCGCGCCGCCTGGGACGCCGTCATCACCCGCGACGGCGGCGTCCATGTGCAGGAAGTCGCAGACACCGGCGCCGTCACCAGCGCCGCTCTGATGGAGATGGCGGACAAGATCAACGACGGCGAACTGACCACCGAGGCGGCGGCGGAACGGGCGCGCGCCCTGATCAACGAGGCGACCCGCCCCTGAGGACGGTTCCCTCCGCCCTACCAGTTTATACGAAGACCCAAGACGGCTTCGGTGGCGGTCTGGCGGCTTTGGTCGCCGTCGATCGTCCACCGATGGCTGGCTTGGCCGTAGAGGCTCACGTTCGTGCTCACGCGAGCGGTGAGGCCGCCGCCGACTTCCAGCGCCGTGTGGCCGAACCGGTTCTCGATCGCGGGGGAGGATTGCCCCAGGATCACGCCGTCCTGGCCGGAGAAGGCGTGCCAGAGATTGATCCGTCCATAGGGCTGCCAAAGCGTCCCGCGCGCGTCGCGCCGGGTATATTGCAGACGCGCCCCGATCCGCCCGGTCCAGGCCGACCCTTCATCCCAGTCTACGCTCGAATACTGGTCCTGCGTCCCGTCCACCCGCACATCCTGATAGACGATCTGCGCCTGCGGCTCGACCAGCCAGCTCTCTCGCAGGGTGATGGGATAGCCGGTCTCGAGCGACGCCGTGTATCCGGTCGTCTCGGTCGAAGCCCTGGAGCCGTAAAGGGACGTCGCCTCCATGTCGTACCAGCTCTGCTGCAGGACCGTATCGACATACCAGCCCGTCGGGCCGAAATGCGTCCAGTAAGCCCCGACAGACGAGCCGTCCGTTTGCAGGCGGCCCACCTCCAGATCCCGCATCCCGCGTGCAAGGCCGCGCATCGACGCGTCGTGGTCGGTATAGGCCACATACAGGCCGACGTGATCGCGACGGCCGCTGTCCGTCGTCCGCCGGAAGAGGTCGAGCCCGGTCTGGAACCCGACCAGATCGCCCTCGGCCCGCGCCTCGGCCGTTCCGCCCCATCGGTTGTCCAGCCGCGCCCCGAACAGTCGCCCCCAGGCGCCGTTCATATAGGTTCGCTGCTCCGCCGAGCCCCGCAGATTTTCCTGATCGCCGACGCGCTCGTGCAGCGTCCCCAGGGTTGAAAGGGCCATCTGTCGCGCGATCGCAGGAATAGGCGCGTAGAGCGGCGTCTCAGGACGATAAATCGGAATGTCGGGCCCGTTCGGATCCTCGCTCTTGAGATGAGACCTGAGGAACCAATCGCCCGGATCGGAGTCGCCGCCCCGGAAGAGCTGATACTCATAGGCGCCCGCCACGACGCGCTGGCCCAGCGTGAAGGCCTCGGCCGTCGTCGCGCCGCCGCCGGTCACCTGGACCAGCCGAATGCCGTCGTCCACGGTTAGCGCGCCGGGGCCGCCGGTATTGTTGACCAAGATGGTGGTCGTGCCGCCGGCCTGACCGCCATTGATCACCAGCAGGTTGGTGGGCGAGGCGTCGTCGCCGAGATAGGTGTTGAAGCCGATGCGGCTCCCTGCGCCGCCCGTATAGCCGCCGACCGTCAGCGTGCTGTAGCCGTCCTGTCTCGCCAGGAACTGGATCACGCCGGCGTTGGTCACTGCGCCGGTCGAGCTGGAATCGCCAGTCAGATTCCAGGCGCTGTCGGCGTCGATCGTGATGTCGGCCGCATTTCGCGCCAGGCCGATCCAGAGACTGCCCTGCGTCAGGGACACGTCGGCGGTGTTGCCGGGGTCGGCGAGCAGGTCGCCCGTCCATTGCGAAGCGATCAGGCCGGCGCTGCTCGCGCTTCCGGAACCGATCAGGCGCTGATCGCCCGTCCAACTGCTGTTGCTCAGATTATAGGCGAGGGTCGATGCGTCGACGACGATGTCGCCCGCAAGCGACGGCATGTCGGCGATGTTCAGCGTCAGGTCGCTGGCCACGCCTGCGGCGTCGTCGCTCACCTGCGCCAGCAGGGACCGGCCGTTGACGGCGGGGTTGAGCACGGCGCCGCCGCCGACCGAGACCACGCCCGTCCCGCCTTCGGAAAGGACGATCGCGCCGTCAGCGGCGCTCAGGCTGCCGCCGGTGATCGACACGGTGTTCGCCGCGCTACCCGCGAGGTAGATCGCCGACGATCCGGCTCCGTTCGCCGCGACGGCCGCGCCCGAAATCGTGAGGTCCCCGCCGTTGACGGCGGCGACGCCGTGCGCAGCGGCGCCGGCGGTTTCGACCGAACCGCCCGTCATCTGCACCGTCCCTACATCGCCCGCCCGGACCCCGAACGCGGCGTCGCCCGAGGTGGCGACGGCCGTGTTGGTCAGGGTGGCGCCGCCATCGTTCCGCGCGGATACGCCGAAGGCGTTCGCTCCCTGCGTAGCAACCGTGGCGTCCGTGGCGGCGATCGCGCCGCCTGCCATCGCATGCAGGCCCGCGGCGTTGATGTTCGTCGTTCTGACCGAGGTTCCGGACAGGGTGATGCTGCTGTCGTCGCCGGTCGCCCGGACGGCGTCGGCGCCGCCGATCGCGGCCGTATCGACGCCGTTGGTCGTGATAGAGCCGCCGACGATCGAGGCGGAGGCGCCCTGGCTGACCCTGACGCCGACGGCGCCGTCGCCGTGTGTGGTGATGCGGGCGTTCTGCGTCTGCAGCCGGCTGTCGGCCCCGAGCACATCCGCGCCGTGGGCCTCCAGGCCTATGTCGGCGCTCGGAAACTGAAGGGCCGGAAGGTTGCTCCCGCCTCTTCCGTAGCCGGTCGTGATCTCCGTGTTGCTCGCAGTGACGGCGCCCCCGGCGGTGACGAGCAGGCCTGAGCTGGAAGGGCCGGAAGTGCGGACTATGGTGTCGGTCAGGGTGACCGTGCTGCCCGATCCGCTCGCCGCTGCGCCAGCGGAATTGGGCTGGTAGGTGAAGACGCCGTAGCCGGCGAAATCGATCCTGCCGCCGGCGTCGGCCCATAGGCCTGGGCTGTTTGCGCCGTAGGTGGCGGACGTCGCACCGTTGACGACAAGTATCCGGCTGCCGGCGCCACGGGCCAGCATGCCCGGAGAGTCGGCTGTGCTCGTGCCGCCATAGTAATCGCCGGAGGCGATCGCGCCGCCGCTCATGGTGATCAGTCCGCCGTCGGCCGCGAGCAGCCCGGCGCCGCCGTTTCCGTAGACGTTTACGTAGGTATTGTTCAGGGTCAGGCTGCTGTCAGCGCCCGAGGCGACCGCACCGGGGGCGTCGTCGCCATAGCTGTACGTGCTCAGGTCGTTGAGAGTGATCGATCCGTCCGCGTCCGCGAAAACAGCGGAGGCCCCCGCGCCATAGGTCGCGACGCTCGTGCGGGTCAGGGTGATTGTCCCGCCCCGCGACGCATAAGCCCCATGCGCGTTGTCGAGCGCTGTGTTTACCCCGCTGTCGGTCAGCGTGACGCGGCTGCCTGCCCCGATCGCCTCGACGCCGTGAGCGCCGGCGCCGTTCGTATAGACCGAGGTATAGCTGCCGGTGATCTGCCCCCCGCCATCGGCATAGAGGCCGTGGCCGCCGTCGCCATAGGTGCTGACCATGGCCCCGTCCGACGGCGTGCCGATCAACGAAATCGTACCGTCATCGCTCGCGCGCACGCCGTGGCCGCTGCCGAACGCGGAAAGATCGACGGAGACGCCGCTATAGCTTCCCGCCCCGGAGACATCGACCACGGGCGCAGCGTCTGCGCTTTGCCTCGCGGTGAACGCCGGATCGGCGCAGCTGCCGGAGGAGAGAGTGAGCGCCGTCGGCGCAGCGGCGCATTGAGCGAACGCGTGCGTGGAGGGCAGCAACACCGCCGCCGCTGCCGCCCAGATGGCGCGATGGCGACAGACCGAACTCAAAAGCGCCTTCCTCCGCGAGACGCCAAAACCAGGGCCGGCCATCGAAACCGACGTCTCCACACGGGCTACAGGCAATCGCGAACTCCGCAGACGATATCAAAACAGAGGCCGATACGTGCGGCGGAAAGAGTTAAGATACGACGAGAGTAATTAGTTAAGCTTCAGCGCAACTTGGGTAGGCCTAGGACCTGGCCCTGGCCGGGGTCCGGACAAAAGGGTGTTTCGAGTCAGGGCGTGGGTTCAGACCACGTGGAAACAAGGCGAATTCCCTGGTGATCATTCATGCCCCCGCACGCTCCCGCCTGCGTGAGCTCGGGCCAGTTGGCCGCGCTCAGCAGCGGTGAGCGGCAAGCGCTCGAAGGCAGAGCCGAAATAGCCCGCCAACTCGCCAGAGAACGGCCAATCCGAACCAAGCGCAAAACGCTCCAGACCGATCCGCCGCATCACAGCCGCAAGGCGAGCCAAATCTTCATCGGGCGTCTCGGCGTCGAAAGTCTGGGCCAGGTCGAAATGGAGCGAGGCGCCCAGGCCCGGCTCACGCTCCAACGCCTCCGCTAAGGCGTCGATGGCCGACCAGGTGTTGACGTCCAGGCCGCCCCATCCGCCCGAATGCGCGATGAAGACAGGACTTCCGCCAGCGTGCGGCAGCACCTCCTTCAGGAAGATCTCCACGTCCTGCGCGCCATAGTCCTCGGCGCGGGTGCGCATGTGGATCATGATCGTCTTGCGGTGACGGCCCGCCGCCTCGAACACCCGCGCCAGCCGGGCGACATGAGCCTTGTCCCTGAGGTCGAGGCCTGAGTTGGTTAGGTGCAGCTTCACGCCCGCCGCCGCCGGCTCGTCGGCCCAGAACGCCAGCTCGGGCAAGGCCGTCGAGGTCAGCGGATTGATCCCGATGAAGGCGACGAAGCGGTCCGGGCGTTCTCGCGCCAGACCGACGGTGAAGGCGTTCGCCGACCGCACGAGCTCAGCCGCGTCCGGCGCAGGCGGAACCATCATGGGGCTTTCCGCCAGATAGGCGGTGGACATCAGCCAGGCCTGCCTCACCTCGGCCCGGTCCATTGTCGCCAGCAGGTCATCAGCCGTCAGCGGCTGGACGAAGACATCTGGGCAGGCGTCGATCCGCCCAGGGCTGCGGCAATAGCTCGGCAGGAAGGAGAGGATCGCCGGCGAGTGGACATGGACATGATGATCCACAGCGATCGGGGACGCAGCCGCCGAACCGGCAAACAGGCATGACAAAGCCGTCGCCAGAGCCACCTTTTTCAGAAACATGAAGGACTCGGAAAGAGGGCGCGATGAGACGCCATTACCGGCGCCCCATCGCGGAATACTCAGCGCGAAGCCGCGCCGTTGAGCAGGGTTTCCTGCCAGAACTGCAGACTGGTCCAGAAGTAGTAGTCCACGTTCTCCTTCTTGTGGAACCCGTGGCCCTCGTTCTCGGCCAGCAGATGCCAGGCCGTGCCGCCGTTGCTGCGGACCGCCTTGACGATCTGATCGGCTTCGGAAGCCGGCACGCGCGGATCATTGCCGCCCGTCGACACCAGCAGGGGAATGCTGATCCGATCCACGTTGGTCAGCGGCGAGATGGCCTGAAGCTGGACGCGCTGTTCTGGGTCGCGCTCGTCGCCATACTCCACCCGCCGCAGGTCGCGGCGATAGGACTGGGTGTTCTCCAGGAAGGTGACGAAGTTGGAGATGGCGACATAGCAGTTCGCCCCCTTCAACTGATCGCTGTAGTGAACCGCCGTGGCGTAGCACATGTAGCCGCCATAGGAGATGCCGGTCACAGCAAAGCGCGAGGCGTCGAGCGACGGATTCTGCTTGAGGGCGCTCAGCAGGGCGCCGATGTCCTTGACCGAATCCTCACGACGCCACGGCCCATTGTCCAGGTTGACGAAGCGCGAGCCATAGCCGCTCGACCCCCGCACATTGGGGAAGAACAGCGCCACCCCCAGTTCGTTGAGCAGATAGTTCTGCGGGCCCAGGAACTCGGGTCGCGTCTGGCCCTCGGGGCCGCCGTGGATGTCGATGATCAGCGGCCGCTGGCCGGGAAATTTTGCCGCGTCCGGTTGATAGAGGAAGCCAGAGACCGTCTCGCCGTCGAAGCTCTGGATCTCCACCAACGTCGGTTCGACATTGGCTTTGGGGTCCAGCCCGCCCGTCTCGCTGAACGTCCACTGGCGCACGGCCAGCGTCTTGGGATCGATGGAGAAGGCGTCGCCCGGCACCTGAGCCGAAGACAGGCTGAGACCGATCTCGCCCCAGGGCGCGATCTGAATGGTGTCGCCGAAGCTCCAGTGCAGCACGCCGGCCGGCAGGCCGTCGACCGCCCTCGCCTCTCCGCTCTTCAGATCCAGCACCCGCAGACGGGTGACGCCGGCCTCATTGATCGCATAGGCTGCGAAGGAGCCGTCCGGCGCCAGGGCGTAGTCGGTCACATCCCATTTCGCCTCACGGCTGATCGGAACGAAGGCGCCGCCCTGGATACGGCCCAGGCGCAGGAAGTCGGAGTCGCGGTTCGAGGTGGCGTAAACGCCGCCGTCAGCGCCGTAGCGCGGATCGACATAGGAGATCTGCGCCTCCGGATCAGTCAGAGCGGTCATCTGGCCTGACGCCAGGTCCAGTTCATAGACTGCGGCGTCATTGATGGACTTGCGGTTCAGGACCAGAGCCTTGCGACCGTCATGGGAGAAGTCGGCGATATTCCACCCGCCGCCCGAGACCTGAGCCACCAGGCGATCCGATCCGGCGACGCCCGGCTCGACGACATAGAGGTCCATGTCCGCGCCGTTGCGACGGGACGAAGCGTAGCCGACCTTGCGGCCGTCCGAGCTCCAGGCGCCGAACCAGTTACGGCTGCGGCCGTCGGTCAGCAGGCTCAGCCGCCCGTCATGGAGAGTGTAAAGCTGATAGAATTCGTCGCCGCCGTTGTCCTTCTGGACCAACAGCGTCCCATCGGCGGGCGACGGCGCGCCGAACATCACCGGTTCGGCCTCAAAGCTGATCTGGGTGCGGGCCGCGCCAGGCGCGGCGACACGGTGGAGCTGGTCGCTGGCGCCGAAGCGCGTCTTGACCAGCATGGAGCGATCTACAGCGCTCCATCCTAGGAAGGCCGCACGGCGCGCCTCCAGATAGGGCTGGGTCGCCGCAACCAGGGCGTCCGGCACCGGCGGCAGCCCGTCCGCGACGATGGCGGCCGGCTTGGGCGCTTCGGCTAGCACGGGTGCGGCGAAGGCGCTGGCGGCCACGGCGGCGGCCAACACCAGGGGAAGTCGGGAAATCATGAAATCAGGCCCTCTCAGCAAGGGAAGGAGGCGCCGGCTCCCAGGTCAGGGTTGGGGAGCCGGCGACAAGGACACGAAGGCTCAGACCTAGAAGCGAGCCCGCGCGCCGATCGTGACGTAGCGGCCAATGACGTCGTAGTAGGGAGAGAACAGCGACCCCACCGGCGGCTGGCGATCGAACAGGTTGGTGGCGTTGGCGTAGAGCTCCACCCCCTGCGCCCCGAAGCGGGTCAGGTCCGCCGTCGCGCCCAGGTCAAAGTAGGTATAGCTGCCGATGTGGTTGTTCACGATCTTGATCGTGCTGTTGTAATCGCCAGCCGAGATGTAGCGGGCGCGCAGGTTCGCCCCGAACACATCACCCTTCCAGCCCAGCGAGCCGTTCAGACGCCATTCCGGCACGCCCAGGCCGAAGGAGTAGCCCTGAGACTTGACGTACTGGATCTCGCTGACGCCGTCGTTGGTGGTCAGGCTGTTCACCCAGGTTCCGACCAGGCGCGCCGTCACCCGCCCCGGCGCTTCAGGGAAGAAGCGGTCCAGCGGCGCCGCGTAGGAGATCTCGGCGTCCACGCCGTCGGTCTGGTATTCGGCCAGGTTCACATAGGTGGACATGGTGCGGACCAGGTCGCCCTGGGCGTTGCGTTCGATCTTGCTGCACAGGGCGGTGTTGCCGTTGAAGCAGCGGTTCACGAGGTCCTGCGGCGCGATGGTGGTGATCACATCGTCGATCTTGATGTTGTAGTAGTCGAGCGACATGTTCAGGCCGGGGATCGACGGCGGCGCATAGGTGACGCCGATCGTCAGGGTGTCAGCCGTCTCTGGCGTCAGATTCGGATTGCCGCCACCGTTGTTCAGCACATAGACGGTCTGGTTCTTGGCCGGATCGTTGATGTTATTATAGCCGGTCGTCGTCTGGGTGTAGAGCTCCGACAGATTGGCCGAACGGATGTCGCGGGACTGGGTGATGCGGCCTCGGAAACCGGGGAAGAACTCGTTGGTCGCCCCCACCTTCCAGGACCAGATCGAGCCGGTCGTGTCGTAATCGGAAATGCGCGCCGCCGCGTTGAACTCCAGATTGTTCAGAACGGGCAGGTCACGAACGACCGGGACCAGAACTTCGGCGAAGGCTTCCTTGACCGAGAACTCGCCCGACATGGCCGAGAAGCTGAAGGTTCGGAAAGCCTTGGCCGCGTCCAGTTCGCCGACGGTCTGGTCGATCGACTCCTTGCGCGCCTCGACGCCGAAGGCGACCGAGACATCACCGGCCGGCAGGGTGAAGGGCTCGCCGCGCAGACTGATCCCCCCGACATCCAGCTTGGTGGTCGAACGCTGCTGCGGCGTGCCGGTCACATAGTCCATGGCCGCCTGGCTGGGCGCGCCCAGACCGAACAGGTTTATCGGCACGCAGCCCGAGTTGGCGTTGGTCAGGGAGACGCGGCAGATCGCCTGCCCCGTCGCCGGATCCAGCACCGAGTCCACCGCCTGGGCGTATTCCGTCCTCAGCAGGAAGCCGGGAGTGTCGATGTTGTTCTCGAACTCTCCATGGCTGTAGTAGGCGCCCCAGCGCCAGGCGCCGCCGCCCAGTTCACCATCCAGCGCCAGGGTGGCCTGCGTCGTGACGCGTTCGAAGTCGATCCGCGGATAGGTCTCGGCGTTGAAGCGGCCCATCATGAAGCTGGTCTCACCCGCCGCCGTCATGGCGTCACGCACCGCCGTCGGCAGAAAGGCGTTGTCGATGCTGATCTGCAGATCGCCGCGGTTATGGTCGCCGAACCAGATGTAGTCGTTCCACATCTTGGCGTGACGAATATCGGCGGTGAAACGCAGGGTGTCCGTCACGTCATAGGTGGAGCTGGCCATGGCGACGAAGCGCTGCTGGGGCGTGACCAGAGGACTAAGATCGTCGTTGGACGGCCCTTCGCCGCCCACGGTCGACGTCCCGACCTGCTGGCCGAAATCGAAGTCGCGCAACGAACCGTCAGGATTGAAGGCCTTGCCCGACAGCACGCCCGACATGATCAGCCCCCCATAGGCGGCGTTGGCGAAGCCGACGTCCGACACGGTGACGAAACGACCGGTGCCGTCATTGGTCGACACCTGCCCCCAGCGACCGATACGCGGGCGTGAGGTCTTCGGCACCACGCCTTCATTGTCGAGGTATTCTGCGCCGATGACGAAGTGGCCCCGGCCCTCCAGGAAATCCGTCCCCCAGGCCGCCTCAAAACGCTTCTGCTCCGCGTCGTCGAAGGAGGAGATGCCGTATTCCGCGCCGATCTTGGCGCCGGTGAACCGACGATCGATACCGATGTTGACCACGCCCGCGACGGCGCCCGAGCCCCAAGCCGCCGAAGCGCCGCCAGTGACCACATCCGCGCTGCGCACCAGAATCGACGGAATGCTGTTCAGGTCATTCTCGCTCGACACACGGCGGCCGTCGATCAGCACCAGGGTGCGGCTGATGCCCAGGCCGCGCAGATCGACCGGCGCGTTGCCTGCGCCCGTGTTGGTGCCGGTGGTCTGCGGCGACGAAGTCGCGCGAAACTGCGGCATGTCGTTAAGGGCCGCTGCAATGTTCGGACGTGCGCCGACCGACAGATCTTCGGCTGTCAGACGCACGGTCGGCGTCGGCGCCTCGAACCCGGCGCGATCAATCCGCGAGGCGGTGACGACGATCTCGTCGACCGACGAGGGCCCTTCGTCCACAGGGACATCCTGGGCCATGGCGCCGCCGGCGCACGCGAGAAGCGCCAGGACGCTGCTGCATCCGGTCAAACGAGTATTGAATTTGGACAAGTCGAAGTTCCTCATGGCGACGGCGTCCCCTCCCAAGGACAAGAGACCAGCGGCGACTGACGCGCCTTTTGACCGCCCCCGCTGTCATCGGGCCTGAGAGTTTCGGGTCGCCCCTTGCTCCTTCGGCGAGGCGCACCCGAAGGCCGCCTTCTCTCCAGCGTTTCCCGCGCAGCACGGTCCTTTTGCCTGAGCGTTTCCGGGGCGGTTGCGCCTTCGGCGTCGAAGTTCGATCTCTCCCGCGCTGCAAAAACCAGTAGGAAACCGCCTCACAAAGCCTGTCAAATCGACATTTTTGGCAATTTTATTGCTTAATTTGCACACACCACGCAAGCATACGCTAAGATTGTCCTTGCTCGACCTAATCGTGCGGCGAGGCGCGGGCCGCCTAGCGGCGCGGTGTCAGAAAGGTGACAGGAAGATGTCAGTAACCGCGCGCGAGAGTTATCCACAGGATTGCGCGATCGCCCGTCATGGCGCGAAGGGATCGTCCGGCGCCTGTTCCGCTCCGACCATCGCTGTCCGCCACTGGGCGATCAAGCGCCGACGTCGTAACTGATCGAGGTTGGCCAGAAGACCAGGACCGACACGGATGGACCTCAGCCCGGGAGAAGCGGCGATATCCGCCATATCCACACGAACGGGGTCCGCGCCGGTCCGGCTGATGAGTTCCTGGCCTTCACGCGAGAGAAGGAAGTCCAGAAACAGCCGCGCCGCCGCCGGATGGCTGGCGTTGCGCGGAATAAAAGCGACGCGCGACACGGACAGTCGATAGTCCGACGGCACGATCACCGCCACTTCGTCATGATCCGCAGCAAAGCCGACCGCGAAGGAGCGGTTGACGTTATAAGCGAACACCTTCCGGCCGTCGGCGATCTGGCCCAGCATTCTATGCCCCGATGTATCAAGGCGAGGCGCCGTACGGCCCAAGGCCTCCATCAACCGCCAAGCGTCTGGATAGGCCTGGATATCCGCAGACAACAACATCATGCCGACAGCGCTGCGCTCGACGTCATATAGGGTGGTCCGCCCGGCGAACACCTCGGGCTTCGTGCTCAGAAGACGCAGAAGCTCCGCGTGACTGCGTGGCGCCGCGTCCGCAGGCAACAGTCGACGGTTGTAGACGAAAACGATCGGGTCGGCGGTCAGGCCAAAGCCCTGACTCCGCCATATGGCGCCGTCGGGAAGACTGCGACGATGCGGTGAGCGATAGGTCTGGGCGTAGCCGTCATTGACCAGCTTGATCTGCTGATCCATCGCCGAGGACCAGACGAGATCGACCCCCGGTCGCCCTGCATCCGCCGTCGCCTTCACCTCCTCAGCGATCAGGGACGAGTTGCGATCCACGACCTGCACCTTGATCATCGGCCAGCGGTCCTGAAAAGCGTCGATGACCGGCTGCATCATGCTGGTGTTAGTATAGACGACCAGGCCCCCTTCGCGCTGCGCCCTCCAGCGGGTCAGCGGATCTGTGGCAGGCCCGTTCGGTTCGCGAACGCAGGTCGCAGTCGCCGCGACCGCCAGCACGACGAGAAGTCGTATCAAGCTCGCCGGCCAGTTCCACTTTGCGGCGCGCCGCTTTAGGTTCCGCAAAGTCACTCACTCCCACCCAGCCGGTCGCCATGAAAATACTGGTCGTCGAAGATGACAAGGCGCTCAGGCATTCTCTCAAGGCCAGTCTGGAAGCCGCCGGCTTCACCGCCTGCTGCACCGAGTATGGCGCTGAAGCCCTGACCCTGGAGGCGAACGGGGGTTTCGACGCGGCCGTTCTGGACATCGGCCTGCCCGATATCGACGGCTTCGAGGTCTTGAGCGCGCTCCGACGCCGGGGCTCGACCACGCCCGTGCTGATGTTGACGGCGCGCGACGGGCTGACCGAGAGGGTGGCGGGATTGGATCTGGGGGCTGACGATTATCTGGTGAAACCCTTCGCCCCCGTCGAATTGGCGGCGCGGCTGCGGGCCATCGCACGCCGTCGCCAGGGACGAACCGCAGAGACCGTCATGATCGGCGCCATGACCTGTGACTGGGAAGCCGGACGCGTCATGGTCGGCGACCGCGACCTGGCCTTGCGTCCCCGCGAATGGGCGGCGTTGCGGGTATTGGCTTCCCGCGTCGGCCAGGTCGTGGACAGGGACATGCTTGCGGCGGAGGTCTTTCCCCAGGACGAGGCGCCCTCGCCCAATGCCTTGGAAGTGCATATCGGACGTCTGCGCCGCAAATTGCAGCCCGACGGACCCGCCGTGGTCAATATCCGCGGTCGCGGGTATCGCCTCGATCTCTGATGGCCAGATCCCTCAAGCATCACAGCCTGATCAGTCGTCTGTTCCTGGCGCAGATCGCCCCCCTGACGGCCTTTGCTGTTCTATTTCTCGCCATTGGCATGTGGACGACCCATCGCGTGGTCGAACGAACTGCGGACCGCCTGCTCGCAGGCGCCATGCAGACCATCCTCGAAAGCGTCACGCTCGAGAACGGCGAGGTGATCGCGGAGGTCGAGCCGTGGTCGTTGGCCCTGCTGGACAACCCCGAACGGGACGCGGTCTTCTACAACGTGCGGGACAGCGGCAAACTGATCACCGGCTATGAAGAGCTCCCCCTGTTGTCAGGGCTGTCGACCGACCATCCGCGCTTCGCCTATCTGACCGCGCACAATGTTCCGTTGCGTATGGCTCAGCAATCTGTCGCCATTCCGGGGCGCGAGGGCGTCGTCTCCGTCTCGGTCGCTCAAAGTCTGGATTCACGTCAGGCGGACATGGCGGAACTGCACCGCAACCTCTTGTTGTTTCTCGCCATGCTCGTCGGGCTTGCCGCCCTGCTCATCTGGCCGAGTCTCACTTGGGGGCTAAGCGCCTTGCAACGTCTGGCCGATCATCTCGCCGCGCGCCCCACGGCGACGCCTCATGATTTCGCCCCAACGCCGACCGACTTGGCGCCGCGCGAATTGCTGGCCGTGATCTCAGCCTACAACGATCTTCTGGCGCGACTGGAACGCTCCACATCCGGGATCCAGCGCTTTGCAGCCGACGCCTCGCATCAGATTCGCACCCCGCTGACAGTGATCGCCGCCAATCTAGATTTGTTGGCGAGCTCGGACCGCAGTTGGAGCACAACGGAGCGGCGCCTGTTGGAGGACTCGCGGCAGAGCGCGGGCTACATGACCCGCCTCGTTCATCAGTTGCTGGCCGTCGCTCGCGCCGACGGCGTGCGTTTCGCGGGCGAAGCCGATCTCGGCCGCGCCGTCCGCACCGCCTGCCGCAGCCATTCTGGCGACGACCTTCGACTTCGACTCCCCCTGGAAACGGTTTTGGTTCGTGGAAACGAGGATCTGATCGTCGAGCAATTGACCAATCTGCTCGATAACGCCCGCCGTTACGGGCTCCCGCCGATCATGCTTCAGGTCAATGTTCAGGGCGATATCGCCCAGTTGACTCTATGGGACCATGGCCCTGGAGTGGCCCCTCAGGATCTACAGCGCCTGTCACAGCGCTTCTATCGGCCTAGCGCAACGCGAAAACCCTGTGGGGCGGGTCTGGGCTTGTCCATTGTCGAATCCCTTGCGCAAGCCCAAGGTGGCGGCTTCTCCATCCGAAACCGATCGAAAGGAAAAGGCTTGATCGTCACGTTGAGCTTCCAGCTTTCGTGACCTTACAGCTTCGCTGAGGGCTACCGGTGCACCGGCTGTGTTGCAGATGCAGCCGCTGGATCGAGATCGTTTCGGCCCTGACCGTAAATCATCGCCACCTAGCTCCTTGTATCCGGCCAGCTAGCGGCCCTACGCGACTGATGGGACCCCGCCAAGTTCCCTGTTCAGCGAGACTTCCGCTCCATCTCGTTACGGAGCGGAAGGCTCGGCGTCCCTCAGAAGCGCAAGCTCAGCCCCGCGACAATGCGGCGGTCCGTCAGACCATTATAGCACAGCAGAGCATCGTCATTGATGCAGTATTCATTGGCGTCTTCACGGGTCAGATTGATCGCCTCCAGACCCACGGCGGCCCAATTGTTGATCTCATAGTTGACGCTGGCGTTCAGTTGGCCGCGGTCGTCGCTGACGCGCGGAACGTCAAAGGCTGAGGTGAAGGCTTCCGTGTTGATGAAGTCGGAGCGCCACGTGTAGCGCATCCGGGCGCTCAACCCGCCCCGCTCGTAGAACAGCGTCGCATTGTAGGAGTACTTCGAGAGGTTCTCCAGCTCGACGCGATCCTGCGGCAGAGGATCGAAGCCCAGGTCGCGGGTCGTGTTCCGCGTCAGACCGATGGTCCGGTAGCTGTCAACGTTTCCGCCGGTCTTCTGATAGGTGAAGTTGCCGATAAAGCCGAAGCCGGACATCCAGCCGAGGCGATCCTCCCATTGCGACAGGTCGTACTGGAAGGCCGCTTCGACGCCCGTCTGGGTCGTCTCGCCATCCACGTTGAACATCGACGTCAGTGGAACGCAGATGCCGGTCTGCCCCTTGTCCGGGTGATTGACGTTGATGACCGCGATCGGGTTGTAGATGCCGCCGCCGGGGCAGGAAGGATCACGGCTTCGGTTCACCACGCCGTTCACCGCGTTGTCCGGCGGGCTTTCGGTGACGCTGGCGAACAGATTGTCGCGCACCTTGTGGAAGACGCCGAGGCTGATCAGGCTGGAGGGAGCGAAATAGTATTCGGCCGACAGGTCGAACGACAGGACGGTTTCCGGCTCCAGGTTCGGATTGCCGCGGTTCACCGCCGTATTCTCGCTGGTGGCGAAGGTCACCGAGGACGACAATCGGTTGAAGTCCGGTCGACGAATATCACGGGCGACGCCGGCGCGGATGATCACGTCCTCCCGCGGCTCGGCCACGAGGTTGAAGCGCGGCAGCCAGAATTCATAGGAGGTGTTGTGCACCGACCGGCTCGCGTCCGTGCCGCTGGCGACCGTATTGCCGACCGAGCTGAGGTCGGTGCTGACATAACGGACGCCGGCGTTGCCGCGCACAGGCATGCCGAACGCTTCGGTGTCGAAATTGGCCTGCAGATAGGCGGTGCTGGTCTTTTCGGTGATCTCGAAGAAGGCGCTCGCTTGCGACGTCGGCTGACCGATCAGCGGAATATTGGAGCCGTTGGCGGCGTTGCTGGCCGCGATGGCGGCGTTGATGTCGGCTAGGGTT
>PJUF01000825.1_pt1 | contig 18598 bp, 28 predicted proteins | sample 1512191 | NCBI WGS metagenome assembly PJUF01 (sample SAMN08177673, study PRJNA422409) | Feces metagenome, whole genome shotgun sequencing project. | isolation source: Chicken feces (3) enriched on wood chips | host: Gallus gallus | place: USA: Madison | collected 2015-01-15 | reverse complement strand
GCGCGCACCTCGCTCAGATAGTCGATCTCGCAGCGCGCGTCCGCCCAGCCCATGCCGGCGGACTGCGGGCGCGCCACCTCATCGAGCACGCGGAAGCTCGCATCGTCGAACATCGCGAGGTAGTGACGCGCATTGACGTGCCCGTTGCTGTCGCACATCCACGGATGTGCGACGCCGATAAAGCTGACGAGGCCCTGCATGCTCAAAACCCGACGTTGTCTCCGCCCTTGAGGTTGAGGATTTCGCGCGCTTCGGCCGGCGTCGCCACATCGAGCGACAGGTCGCTCAGGATACGCTTGATCTTGGCGACCTGCTCGGCGTTGCTCTTGGCCAGCGCGCCCTTGGCGATATAGAGGCTGTCCTCGAGGCCGACCCGCACGTTGCCGCCCATGATCGCGCCCATGGTGCCCAGCGCCATCTGGTGCTTGCCCGCCGCGAGGATCGACCAGACGAAGTCATTGCCGAACAGCCGCTCGGCGGTGCGGCGCATGTGCAGCAGGTCCTCGGCGTCGGCGCCGATGCCGCCCAGCAGGCCGAAGATCGATTGCACGAAGAGCGGCGCCTGCACCAGCCCGCGGTCGAGGAAGTGCGCCAGGGTGTAGAGGTGCGAGATGTCGTAGCATTCGAATTCGAACCGCGTTCCATAGGCGCCGCCCACCTCCTCGATGATCTGCTCGATCTGTTCGAATGTGTTGGAGACGATGCCGCCGCGCGTGTCCTCGAGGTAGCCCTTCTCCCAGTCGTGCTTCCAGTTCTGGTGCTTGCCGGTGATCTGGAACAGCCCGAAGTTCATCGAGCCCATGTTGAGCGAGCAGAGTTCGGGCTTGGCGGCATGCGCCGCTTCGAGCCGTTCGTCGAGGCTCATCGTGAGCCCGCCGCCGGTCGAGATGTTCATCACCGCGTCGGTCTGCTGCTTGATGCGCGGCAGGAAGTCCATGAACAGTCGTGGGTCGGGCGAGGGCTTTCCGGTCTCCGGGTCGCGCGCGTGCAGGTGGATCACCGAGGCGCCGGCCTCCGCCGCGCCGACCGACGCTTCCACGATATCGGTCGTGGTGATCGGCAGGTAGGGGCTCATGGTCGGGGTGTGGATGGAGCCGGTCACCGCGCAGGTGATGATGACCTTGGATGACGACAGCATACTATCTTCCTTTGGAGAGAGGCCCCGGGCAGGTGCGGGGCGAAACGATGGGCGGGGACCGCAGTCGGCACGGCGAGGCGTGCGCGCGAGGTCACGAGGGGACCAGCCGCCGAGTCGCGTGCGTTCCGTCGGCTGTCCGGCGCCGCGGCGGGGCCGAAGCGGAGCCCCGAACGGCAATGCTGCGCAGGATCACGTCGGCGGCGTCGCCGATGTCCGCCACGACCGCGCGGCGCGCGCGGCTGCCGTCGTCCCGTCGCAACGCATCGAGCATCTCGGCGTGATGGTTGAGGTCGAGGCCGATGGTCGCCCCTTCGCGAATGAGATTGAGCCAGGGGCCGGCCCTCAGCCACAGCCGCTCGATGATCGGCAGCATCAGCGGCGATCCGGCGGCGCGATAGATGGAGAAGTGGAAGTCGCGGTTGAGCGACAGGAAATCGCTGCTGTTGCCGCTTTCCGCGCAGGCCTGCATCTTGCGGTTGATCTCTTCGAGATGGGCGAGTTCGGTGTCCCCGATCGTCGATGCCGCCCATTCGGTGGCGGCCCCTTCGATGGTCGAGCGTATGCGCACGATGTCGGCGATCACCGCGCCGTCCACCTCGGGAACGATCACGCCGCGATTGGCATGATCGACCAGCGCCTCCTCGCTCACCAGGCGGTGCAGGGCTTCCCGCACCGGCATCGGGCTGGTCTTGAACCGCTCGGCCAGGACGCGCACCACAAGGCGCTCGCCCGGCAGGAACTCGCCCTTCATCAGCGCCGTCTTGAGCCCGGAATAGACCCGGCCATGGGCCGTGGGGGCTTGGGCGAGCGTGGGCGCCGACATTTCGATCAAATCTCCCACCTCCTGATCTCCATTTCAGGCGATTATAGATCGCCCATATTGATTTTCCTACTATCTTCGTGATATTTTTTGATCAAATCATGGCATGGGACGTCGTCGCTTCCGTCGACGGATGTCCCGCGCATCCATCGCGAAGGTCACAAATCCCATGCAGATCGCTCCCAACGACATCTCTTGGCGCAGCTTCTGGCTGCAGCAGGCGATCGCCGAAGATTCGTCGCTGGCGCCGTCGCTCGAGGGCGAGACCACCGCCGATGTGTGCATCGTCGGTGGGGGCTATCTCGGCATGTGGACGGCCATCCGGCTCAAGGAGCAGGCGCCCGAGCTGGATGTGGTGCTCATCGACAAGGACATTTGCGGTGGCGGGCCGAGCGGGCGCAATTCCGGCATGCTGCTGCCGGCCTGGCCGAAATTCAGCGCGCTCGCGGCCCTGCGCGGCCCCGAGGAGGGGCTGCGCGTCGTCAAGATGACGGCGGATGCCATCGACGGCATCGAATCCTTCTGCCGCGACAACGGCATCGACGCCTGGTTCGACCGCGTCGGGTGGGTGTGGGGCGCGACCTGCGAGGCGCAGGTGGGCGCCTGGGACGATGCGCTGCGGCGGCTGGCGCGAGTCGGCTATACGCCGGCCGTCCGGCCCGTCGGGCGCGACGAGATCGCCGCCCTCACGGGCTCGCGCGGCTATATCCAGGGGGTGCTCGATACCTCGTCGGCCACCATACATCCGGGGTTCCTGGTGCGTGGGTTGCGCCGGGCGGCGCTGGCGCGTGGCGTGCGCATCTACGAGAAGACGCCCATGCGCCGCTTCACGCGCCGCGATCCCATTCGCATCGAGACCGAGTCGGGCGCCATCGTCGCCGGCAAGCTGGTGCTGTCCATGAACGCCTGGTCGGCCATGGTGCCGGAACTGGCGCCCGCCATCTTCAATATCTCGAGCGACGACACGGTGTCGAAGCCGATGCCCGAAAAGCTCGCCGAAGTGGGCTATACGCGCGGACCCCTGATGAGCGATTGCCGCGTATTCGTTACCGGCCACCGGGTCACGCGCGACGGTCGGCTCAATGTCGGGGTCACCGGCGGCTATATCGGCTTCGACGGTATCGTCGACCGGCGCTTCAACAGCCCGTCGCCGCGCCTCGAGGACATGCGAAGATCGCTACGCGTCGCCCATCCGGCGCTTGCCGATTTCGTTCCCGAGAACACCTGGAACGGACCCATCGACCGCACCGATTCCGGCCTGCCGCTGTTCGGTCGCCTCGCCGCGAACCAGAACATCATCTATGGCTACGGCTTTTCGGGCAACGGCATCGGTCTCACCCATGTCGGTGGCCGGATCGTGAGTTCGCTGGTGCTCGGCAGGGACGACGAATGGTCTGGCTGTGCGCTGGTGCGGCCGGTGCGCCGCGGCTTTCCGCCCGAGCCTTTCCGTTTCGTCGGCGCCCATTTCGTCCGGGCCGCGGTGCGCCGGCGCGACGCGCTCGAGCATCTCGGCAGGCAGCCCGATCCGCTCACCGCGTGGTTCGCGGGCCTTGCCCCCTCGGGCGTCACGCCGTCAAAGGCCAACATCGCCCCCTGAGCGACACTGGCCCGGACATGTGCCGACCCGGCCGGACGATCAGCTCCCGGCGGGCGGGTCGGTGTCGGTGGTCCCCGCGCCACCCATGCCGCCGCCCCCCATGCCGCCTCCGCCCATGCCGCCGCCACCGCCTCCGCCGCCGGACCGCCCGGCTTCGCCGCCGCGACCGGCACTTCGTCCGCCGGAGCTGGACGGGCGGGTCGGGCCTTGCATGGGAATGGCGAGGTCGGTCGGGATCGGGTCCAGGTCGAGCGCTTTCCGGATGAAGGCGCGCAGGGACACGACGAGCTCATGGGTGTGAACCGGGTTCCCGGCGACGAGCTCACGCGCTGCGCGCTCGGCAAGGATCACGTGCTCCTGGGTGCCGAGCAGGATGATGTCGGCCAGCGCGGCTTCGACCGCATCGCGAATCCGCCGCCGGCGGTCCGAGGCCTCCTCGTTTGTCCGCGACAGATCGAGGACGGCGATTTCGGTCCCGTCCTCGAGCGCCGGCTGGGGCGCGTGCCGGAGCTGGCGCAAATGCTGGGGATCGACGGTCAGATCGCCTGTGAAGGATCCGCCCAGCACCTTGTAGGCCGAAATCAGCGTCTTGAGGCGCTCGTTGATCTGGCGGTTCACGCGCTGCTGGCGCTGCTGGATCGTCATCATGACCAGCATGCGGATACCGATGCCGATGAGCGTCACCAGCGCCAGGCTGATGACGGCGACGATCACGCTCTGCCACGATGAGAAATCAATGAAGCGCAGGGCGGCCTCCTCGGTCGCGGTTCGCCGTAGCGCAAAGCCTTTCACACATGGCGCGGACCCTGGCCCGGCATTCGACGGCAAGGCAAATGAAATATGACCGAGGGGCGGCAGTCGCCCGAGCTGCCGCCCCGCTGTCGCGTCAGCGCACGAACTCGTCGATCCGCCTGATGGTGACGCGGCGATTGCGCCATTCCTCCAGCGGCGTGTTGATCAGCAGGTAGTCTTCCCCATAGCCGACGGTCTCCAGTGAACGAGACGGCACGCCGAACTCCCGCACGAGCATCCGCTTCAGCGATTCGGCGCGACGCTCCGAAAGGATCTGGTTCGAGGCGCGCGACCCGACCGCATCGGTGTGACCCTCGATCAGGAAGCGCGCGCTGCGGTGCCGGCGAGAGAGCTGGCTGAAGGCATTGGCGATCTCGCGCACCTTCCGCAGCTCCGACCTCGGAATCTCGGCCGAGCCGAAGGCAAAGTTGATCGCCTGAATATCGATGGAAGGCGCGGCGCGGCGCAGGTCGGGCCGACGACGGAACTCCTGGAGGGTGACGCGATTTTCGGGCCGAATCCGGGTCCGCGGTGCCGCCTCCAGCTGGCGCAGGATTTGATCGGCCGACGGCCCCGAGCGGTCCTGGGCAAGGGCCAGGCTCGGGCTGGCGACGAGAAGGGCAAAGCCCGTCAGAAAGTGGCGGCGGTCCATGTGTGGTCTCCTAAAGCACGTCTACTACGCTCCCCTGACCGTGCGGCCTGGTACCTGAAGCTAAGCTGAACGAGGTCCGGGACGACGAGACGAGCCAATCGCTCCCGCATCGAGCAGCCGACCGACGCGTCCGCGCCCGCGCCCAAGCACGCGCTTCCCGAGGCCATGGCATACGAGCGAGAGAGGCAAAGAGGCTCGCCTTGTGATTCAACGACCGAAAATTCTGGTGACCCCGACGCGGTCGCTAGTTTTTCGAAGCGGCGTTGAATTTATTGGGCTTTTTGCCCTATTCCCGCACCACTACCCAAGGTGCGGGGAATGTTTGTTCACTTTTTGGGCTGCGTCCTCGTATCCGCCGAGCAGTTTTGCCGCGGCCGTGGCGCCCATCTTCTGGCGGTCGGCGGAGCGGGTGTAGAGGGTTGCCTGGGCGAGCGTCGTCCATCCCCACATCGCCATCAGTTCGCTCGCCGAGGCGCCGGCTTCGGCAGCCAGGGCAGGGCCAAGCTTGCGCAAACCGTGGGCACGCCCCGGAACCTTGGCGTCGATGCAACGCTCCTCGAACCAGTTGCCAAAGCTCGCGGCGCTCGCAAAGGGCTTGCCGTACTCGGTAAGGAGGAAAGCCATCGAGGCCATCGACGGCGTCTTGTTGCGCGCGTCCTCGCGTGCATCTGCCGTTGCGTCGATGGCGGCCTGTAATGGCGGCAGCACCGGGAAGGTGACGATGACCTCGCTGGTCTTGCTGGTCTTGGATGGCCGGAAATTGACCTGCCCGTCGCGAATGTGCTGCTCGCCGAAAATGGCGGCATCGCCGCGGCGGAAGCCGGCAAAGAGCATGATGCGCATGGCCAGGTTCGGCATCGTGCCCAGCGGCCAGCGCTTCTCGAATTTGACGACATCCTCGACCGTCCAGGCGAGCCGCGATCCCTTGATGGGTTTCACGAAGTCGACCTGCCGCGTGGGATCCACGTCGATCCATCCGCGCGACTTGGCGTAGGCGAACATCGGCTTGATCGCCTTGAGAAAGTTGTTGGCGGCGTGCCCCTTTCCGCCCGTACGCTTCTCCCGCGCGTCGATGATCGACTTCTCGCCGATGTCGACGATCATGGTGTTTCCCGACTTCACGGCCATCTGCCGGAAGAAGCTATCGCGGCGGCGCTGCGTGATCGGGTCGAGCCCACGGAAATGCAGCGACTTCTTGTACTCGGTGATCAACCACCGCAGCGTGCCTTGCCTGGCCCCGGCGTTTCGCGCAGGTGCCACGAACACCTTGCCGAGGAGGGCGCTACGATAGGCCTCCTCGAACTCGGGCGCTCCGAACTCGGGGAGCCGTAGCCTCGGTCCCCTGCCAACGCGATAGTAGAACACCGGCTTACCATGCCGGCTGATCTCGCGTGTGACGTTCGGCGGCAGGCGTGTGCGCATGCCGGCATCAAAGGTCGATGATCTTCTCATCGTCAAGGCTGCGCCGCTCGATTTCTGCCTGGCCGGTAAACGGCACGATTCGGATCGTGCCGTCGGGCGTGATCTCCACGACGCGCTGTGAGCCGCACTGATCGGCCGCCCGGATGGCCCGGGCGACGTCGGCCTGCGTTACCCTGGCCGGGCGCCGGCTCATGACGCGCCCTCCAGCAGTTGCCGCAGCGCATCGGCCGCCTTGATCGTCTCGCGCGACAGCAGGCCGCCGTTGCCGCCGACCAGATGCCCGCCCACGATGGAGCCGCAGTCGTCGAACGTGACGGCGTCGACCAGCGCCTTGGCACGCCGGCGCAGTTCAGCATCCGCCGCATGGGCGAGCGTGATGGCCGCATGGAGCGCAAACGGTTGAGGCTCCATGTCGCGACGCTGGGCCTCCTCGATGATCCACCAGTCGAGGTATTCACGCAGCGCGGCGACGTCCTGCGTGTTGGCCGGCACGGTGTCGAGCAGAACCGCGAGCGCTTCGGTTTCGGCGTCGTAGGCGGTCAGCGTGTCGGGATGGCGCTCGTCGGCAGGCGCTTCCTGAAATGCCTGCCATGCGGCCTTGTGGGCTGCGATTGCTGCGGGCACATCTGTCGGTTGCCTGCTCATAGCCACGGCTCCCGCGGCTCCAGGCTGGAGAGCGGGAGGAGCCCGACTTTGCGCTCCTCCCGGTGAATGATCGTCCAGCCGAGGCGGATCATGAGGATGGCAAGGCGGACGAGCGCACGCGAGATCGTCGCCTCGATCAACGACATGCCGGTGCCCGCGGCCGCGCGCGACAGGGAGCGCTGGGTAAGGTCAGGGCGCGTCATGCCGACCTCCGCAACGATTGCAGCTCGGCCTCAGCGGCAAGCGCCCGTGCCTTCATCTTCTCGAATTCACGGGACATGTCTCGCAGGGCCCGGTCGGCCGCTTGCGCCCGCTGCTGCCAATGCGCATGCGCTTGGGTTTCGCTGGTGACCTGGCGAATGAGCTGTTCGTACTTCCTCATGGCTGACGCCCTTCCCAGAGCATCCGCGGGCACCCAGCCGGCTCAGCCGTCCAGACGTACCAGGCGTGGTCCTCAGTCCCGCCGTGATCGCCGGGGAACCACTGGATGCGGTCCACGAGGGCGATTTTGGCGGCGAACCGCGGATTGTCGCGGAACAGGTGGCGGCGGGTCTTTCCGAAGTCGAACTTGGCCGTCAGCAGGAGGGCAACGAGGCGGGAACAGCGCTCAAGCGCCAGCTCGGCAAAGCGCACCGCGTCGCGGTTGCCAATGCCATAGGGCGGATTTGTGATGATCGCGTCATAGTCGTGGCTCGCGTGCCGCCCGCGGAGAAAATCCCAGACCTGATCGTGCTCACGGTTGTAGGTCGCAATGTCCGAAGTGAAGACGCTCGCCCCGGCTTCCCGCAACACGTCAGCCATCAGATGGTTGCCCGCCGCGGACTCCCACACCGAGAGTCCCCGCACCGGGAAGTGACGCAGCAACGCCTCCGTCGCCCAAGGCTCCGTCTGGTAGAGGTCGTTTTCCGCGCGGGCATAGGTGGAAGCAACTACGGTCATGCCGACCTCTGCGCGATCTCGTTGTGCGCTTCGATGGCGGCCATGAACTCGCTCTCGGGCATGGCCTTGAGCGTGTCAGGTGCCACATAGCCATCGCCTTCCTGCCTCGGGAGACGAAGGAAATAGCGCTCGCGCGGAAGGTGGATGCGCATCGCGGTGGCGAAGTAGATGCTGTACCCATCTGTGATGTGGCCGGCATCGCCATAGCCAAACTGGACGGCCAGTCGCTCGCCTCGCGGAGTGCGGGGCACCGCGTCAATCGCGGCATGGGCTGCCTTGCCGGCCTTGCTGCCCTTATGGGGCACCGCCTCGATCGCCTTGTTCTTCCCGAAGCCGACTTTGCGGAAGCCTGTAGGCATCTCTTTGAAGAACAGCGAGCGGATGCCTCCGGTAGGGCCGGGGCGGTAGCCTTTGGCACTGAACTGCTTGACCACCTTCCAATGCTCGCCTTCCACCCTGTCGACTTCGGCGAAGTGAGCTTCCGCCAGCTTCAAGCCTTCGCCGACGATCTCGTATGTCGTCACGAATACCTGTGTCATTTCTGGCCTCCGATCATGATCTCGACCTGACGCAACTGGTCGTGAAGAATGTTGGCGAAGCCGTAGATGCCCTCGGCCTTGGCGTTGATCTCGCCAGTGCTGGCGTTTGCAACCTCACCGGCGGCCATGCTGACCAACTCGCAGGCGCGCTGCATGTCGATGAGCTTCTCGATTGCCAGAGCGATGTCGCCGGGAGTGGGGAGTTTAGCCTGTGTCATGGCGCGACCTCCGGCTGGTCGGGCGACAGGAACTGGATAGCCGCCTCGCATTCCAGACGAAGATCGAGCAGTATTACCGCCGCCTCGCCGACCAATGCTTCGGCCGCTTCCTCGTGCCCCATGAACTCGTCCCGGCTGTACGACACCAGGACGTCGACCAGCGCCTCGATGATGAACAGCCGGTCACGCGCGGCCATGAACATGTCGACGGGATGCGTGCTCTTGAACGGGGTGGCGCTGGTCATGCTGCACCGCCTTCCAGCTCGCGGCGCAGGTCGACAGCCGACTGGACAACTGGCGCGCAGGGCTTGTTGCATGCGGTCATCTGCTGCAGCTCGGACAGGATGAAGTCCTTCACTTCTGGCGACGCGAGAAAATACGCGGCCATAAGCCTGTCATGGGCGCTCGGCACATGCGGCGCGGTTTCAGGAACGTGCGCCACGGTGGCGCGGGTGCTGCGGCTGGTCTTGCTCATGCCGCACCGCCTTCCGCGGCGGTCAGTTCCGCCTTGAGCCGGCGCCCATCCTCGCCGTCCCGAACATAGGCGGGGCAGAGGCCGAGAATGTCCCTGTAGGCGATGCCTCGCCCCTCACCTTCATCGAGAGCGTTCTGGCCGTAGGCGGACATCACGATCAGCTTTGCCGCGAGGCCCTGCGCTGTATGAGGCGTCGTCTTGCGTATGGCGCCCTCGATCTCGAACACGCGGGCGAGATTGGGGTCGTCCTTGATCTCGCCGTAGCAGACGGGATCGTTGTTCGCGCGGTCGCGCCATTCGTGCCACTGCTCAATCAGGCCGAGCAGCGTGGCATCACTGCACTCGACGTCGGGTTGCAGGTCGTCGAGATCGTACGTAGTCTGGGCCTTGCCCATGTGAGCCTCCAAAGTGAACTGGGTGAAGGCTCGGGGAGGCGTTGCATCGCTTGCCCGAGCCGCTTGTTTCAGGGGTTGGTCGTGAGGTCGGAGTAGCCGACCAGCCAAATGACGTAGGCGGTGATCGCGAAGATCACGAGCGCGACGACAACATTCGCAACGGCCACGAAGACTTGCTCGCGCGTGAAGTGGCAGTCCCTCATGCCGACCTCCTGGCCAGCGCTTTCAGGTCATCGCCGAAGGCGTTGAAGAACTCGACTTCGATATCCTGGTCGCAGCGCGGGATGTCGTCGGTGATGCGGAGTTCGCCACGAAGCACGTCGAACTTGGCCAGCAGCCCTGCCAGCGTCCTCGGGCGAGTCTCGCGAACGCGCGCGAGCAGATCGACTTCGTGCTGGGACGCGGCCTCGGCGACGTCCTCGGCAGCTGCCGCCCCCATTTCCGCGAACAGGGCGCGGCACGCGCCCCAGTTCTGGTCGATATTGAGGCCGCGCCGATCCATTTCCGCCCGCGCCGCGACGTTAAGCGGTGAGGCGATGGCCCATGCCCTGGCCGCTTCCTCTTGAGCCGCGCGAAACTCCGCGATGGTCGCGAACAACTCAGCGTCCGGTTCCAGCAGCGCGACAGGAGTGGTGCCCGAGCGCTGCTGCGTCACGAGGTACCGACCGAAGTCGAGCAGGTGTGCGCGATGCTTCAGAGGAAGCCTGTCGGCGATCTGCGCCAGTTCATCGGGAGCGGCTCGCACGGATGCGACGGCCGGCACGGCGAGCGCGGCAGAGGACGCAGCGGCGCCGAGCAATGCCGCTCGGCGGGTGAGTTTGGGTGACGACATGGTGACCTCCATCTCCGGCTCAGCCGGTGTTCGATGGCGGTGAGTAAAGCGAGGCTTAACCATGATGTCAAGTAGAATGTAAGCACGGCTTTATCAAGAATCGACTCGACATACCCTCCGTTCTGCGGAATCTATGAGAACGAAAGGAGAACAAAAATGTCCGCGGGGAAGCGCAAATTCGACCTCCATCTGCACTGCGCAAATTGTCAGAGGCCGAGCGTCAAACATGTAGAGCTGCCGGTGGGTGAGGGGGTCCCCAGCACGGTCGACGAGTTTGTCGATATGCTCGAATACCAGCCCGTGCCGTTCATTTGTCGGCACTGCGACAGCACAATCGGCACGCTGGTGGCGGTCACCATGGAAGGCGAAGAACCGCGCGCCGAGCCGGCGGTTGCAACGGCCTAGATTGGCAGGGGGCTGTCTATGGACCTGACGAGGCCGATGATCTCGACCTGGGTGCCGTCGTCGGCGCCGGCGTCGCGGTTGATCACGATCGGCTTGAAGCGGGCGTCTGTCGAACGAGGGTGCAGTTCTATGCGGTCGGCATAGACCTCTAATTGCTTCACCGTCCATTCCCGGGTCTGGCCGCCGTCACGGCTGCGTTCGACTACGACGACCAGGCCGGTGCGCATCTTCAGCTCATCGGCGATATCCTCGAAAGACACACAGACGACCCGGTCGCCCTCAAGAATGGGCCGAGGCTTGAGGGCATTCATCGAAGCTCCCTCGACGTCAAACATCATCCGACGCGCGCGGGGGAAGCGCTCGTCGATGGGCAGCCACACGCGCTCGGTCTCAGACTGGTCGAATTCGTCGACCTCTCGAAAGACGCCGGCGGCCGTACGCCCTGCTATGACGACCGGGGACAAGCGCGCGTCAACTGGCATCAGTTCGCCGCCGCGCTCTCCGGCGCTATCGCCAATCAGATCTTCACCGAGCGTCTCGGTCAGCGCTACGAGGTTGTCGTGGGTAGGAACGGTCTTGTCGTTCTCCCACTGGGAAATGGCCTGAGTCGTGAGGCCTAGCGTCGTCGCCACGTCGAGCTGCGACAGGCCCCGTCGTTTCCGGGCCGCCTTGATGCGATTTCCCAAGCTCATCGGACAAAATCCCTCATTCGTTCAGAAGGATAAAGCTCAGCTTGATAGGATGGAGGCAAGTGAGGCTTGCATTTTAGGTTAAGCGGTGCTTACCTTTGCGCCCATGCAGAACACCGAAAAACTCAGGGCCGGTCTCGAACGGGCCATCACCGCCGCCGGCAACCAGAGAAAACTGGCGGCTATTCTGGGCGTGACACCGCAGGCGATTTCTCAATGGGACTGCGTCCCGATCTCCCGCGTGCCCCGGGTCGCGGAGGCCACCGGCGTGCCGCGTCATGTGTTGCGGCCCGACTTCTACGAAGCTGAGGCCGCGGCATGAGCACCGACATGGCTGATTTTGACGATGCCGACCAAGCGGTCGACGTTACCGCCATGCTCGGCTCGCGCCGGGCGCAGCGGGCCAAGGAGCACGCCGGCGCCCAGCACTGCATTAGGGCGATGGTCGACTACCTCGCCATCTCGGCTCAGGTGACGGAGCCTCCGCGTCGCATTGGCGAAATCGCCTCGGTGGTGCTGGCACGTTCCGCGGCTATTGCGGCGGCGCGGCAGTTCATCTTGGACTGTGAGGCCGGCAATTGAACGACGACCTCGACGTTCAGTGCCTGCCCTACATGCCGCTGCAGATCGAGCGGCTGCGCAAATCCAAGGCGTGGCTCCGCTGCAAGCGCCGACCGGAAATGGCGTTCTACCTGATGAACCTTTGGATGCGGGCTTGGCATGAATTGCCGGCCGGCAGCATCGAGGACGACGACGACATCCTGGCGGACGCAGCGATGTGCTCGCCCGACGTCTGGACGTCGATCAAGGACGAGGTTCTCGTCGGCTGGGAACGCCGCAACGGCCGGCTTTTCCACAGCACTGTTACAGAGATTGCGACAGAGGCGGCGAGCAAGCTCCGCAAGAACCGCAGCCGCACGGCCGCTGCGCGCGAGGCGCTGCAACAGCGTCGTGACAGCACTGTTACAGAGATTGCGACAGAGGCGGCGACAAGCGATTTCTCTGTAACAGAGAATGTCACAGACATTGTTACAAGCCCCGAAGGGAAGGGAAGGGAAGAGAAGAAAGAAAGAATCCCTTCGGGGAGCGCCGGCGCTCCGCTTGAAGGGGACTCCGCCAACAAGACAATGACCTTGGAAGCGGAGGTCTACGCGTTTGGCAAACGGCTGCTGGGTAAGTCATCCGGCGGTGTCATCACCAAGCTCCGCCGGTACTGCCGCGGCGATCTCTACGAGGTGATGGCGGTTCTCAGGCAGGCCGAACCGAAGGCCGTGCCGATGGAGTGGATATCGGCCGTTCTGAAAGGCGAAGCCGAGGACGAACGTCGCGAAGCTGAAATCTACTCGGTGCTGCAGTGACCGATATCTCGACGATATCGCGGATGTTGGCGGATCGTGCGCAGTCCGTCGCCGAGCACCTGTTGCCGGGCGGCCGGAAGGAGGGCGCGGAATGGCGCGCCGGTTCGACTTCGGGCGGCAAGGGCGACAGCCTCGGCGTGCACCTGTCGGGCGCCAAGGCCGGGGTGTGGAGCGACTTCGCGACCGGCGAGGGTGGCGCCGACCTGCTCGACCTGTGGCAGGCGGTGAAGGGGTGCACGCTGGTGGAGGCGCTCGACGAGGCGCGGAACTGGCTCGGGATGAGCCGGCCGTCGCCGGAACGCGATCCACGGCCGAGCTACACCCGCCCGCCGAAGCCGAAGTGCACCCAGCCGACGCCGGCCGTGCTCGACTACCTGCGCCAGGTCCGCAACCTGCCCGACGCGGTCCTGGAGAAATACAAGATCGCCGCGAACGGCGACGAGATCATCTTCCCGTTCCTGCTGCCCGGCGGTGAGCTGGCGCTGGCCAAGGCGCGCAAGGCGGTGGATGGCTCGGCGCCCAAGCCGACGGCCGCCAATTGCGAGCCGATCCTGTTCGGCTGGCATGCGATCCCTGACGATGCCCGGACGGTGATTATCACTGAGGGCGAGATCGACGCGCTGAGTTGGGCGGCCTACGGCTACCCCGCCATGTCGGTGCCCTTCGGCGGCGGCAAGGGCGCCAAGCAGAAGTGGATCGAGAACGACTACGACAGGCTCGACCGCTTCGAGAAAATCTACCTGTCGCTCGACATGGATCCCGTGGGCGAGGAGGCGGCAGAGGAAATCGCGTCGCGGCTCGGTCGCCACCGCTGCCTTCGGGTCGAGCTTCCGCTGAAGGACGCCAATGACTGCCTTGTCGAGGGATACTCCGCCGAGCAGATGGCCGGCTTCATCGAGAATGCCGCGAGCCTCGATCCGGAGGGGTTGCATCGGCCGAGCGCCTATGCCGACCGGGTGGAAAAGCTGTTCTGGCCGGAGCCGGGCGTGCGGCTGGGCTACAGCACGCCGTACGGCAAACTGAATGGTAAGCTCTGGTTCCGGCCGGGGGACATGACGCTGTGGACGGGCGCCAGTGGGGCAGGGAAGTCCCAGGTGATCTGCGACTGCATCCCGCAATGGATCAAGGAGGGCGGCCGCACCTGCGTGGCGAGCTTCGAGATGCCGCCGGCGCAGACCCTGCGGCGCCTCGTGAAGCAGGCCGGCAACGTCGACCGGCCGACGCAATCCTACCTGCGGCGCACGTTGGCGTTCCTGGATGAGGGGCTGCTGATCTACGAGAAGGTCGGCAAGTCCGGCGTCGGGCCGCTGCTCGAAATATTCGACTACGCCCGCGCCAAGTATGGCTGCGACGTCTTCGTGGTCGACAGTCTGCTCCGGCTGGGCATCGCGTCGGACGACTACGCCGGGCAGGAGAAGGCCGTCTTCGCCTTGGTCGACTGGACGGTCAAGCACGGCGTCCACACCCACCTTGTTGCCCACGCGCGCAAGGGCGAGCGGGGCGGCGGCCCTCCCGAGATCGAGGACGTGAAGGGCGCCTCCGAAATCGGCGCGAACGCGGCCAACATCCTCAGCTTTTGGCGGAACCGCGACCATGAGGACCGTCTGGCCAAGGCCAAGACGGAAGCAGAGCGCGCCGAACTCGATGAGAAGCCCGGCGTCGTCATGAACGTTGCCAAGCAGCGGCACGGCGACTTCGAAGGCAAGATCGGCCTGTGGTTCGACCAGAAGACCTACCGCTACCACTCATCGCACGACCGGGGGCTCTGGGGCCGCCGCTACTTCGAGAGCGTCCCGGTCGACCAGCCATCCATGGACCCGGAGGATTTGATCCAATGACGGACACGTCGACCGGCACCAACAGCGTCGCGCAGGACCAGCTCCGCGAAATCGCCGCCGCCATCCGGAACGGGGAGGCGCAGTGACAGTCAGGAGCGACAGCTTCGACCGCGCGCTTCTAGCCGAACGGCCCGGGCTGCTTCGCTACGCGATGAAGCTGACACGAAATTCTGCCGCGGCCGAAGACCTCACCCAGACAGTCCTGCTGAAGGCAATCAGCAAGTGCGACCAGTTTCGCGATGGGACGAGCCTGCCAGCTTGGGTGCGGACCATTGCGCTCAACCAGTTCCTGACTGACGTCCGTCGGAAACGTGAGGTTGAGGATGTAGATGGCGAATCTGCCGCACGGATGCCCTCAGCGGAACGGCAATCTAGCACCACAGAGTTGCGCGATGTGCTGGTGCAAATCGAATCCCTGCCTCCCACGCAGAGGCGAGCCATCAACCTCGTTGGGATGCAGGGTCTTTCCTACGACGAGGCTGCGACTGAGCTCGGCGCGCCCATAGGCACCATCAAAAGTGCCGTCTTCCGAGCGCGCGCCTTCCTTAACCACAGCGGTGGTGCTGGGCCGAGTGCGGTCGTTCCGTTTCGCCCGCCGCCTCAACCCCGACCGCAGGCCGTAACGTCTGCCGCAGGACCCAGAAGGACACCGAAGATGACAGAAGATGGGCTACGCGACCCCGGCGAGCCGCCCGTGCTCGACTGGCTCGACAAGACCTTGATCGACGTGGATCCAGCCTACCAGCGCGAACTGGACGAGGCCCGCGTCCTTCGCATGCTCGAATGGTTCGAATGGAAGGCGTTCGGCGCCATCGTCGTCGCGAAGGCCGAAGACGGCCGCTACCACGTCACGGATGGCCAGCACCGGCTCGAGGCGGCGAAGCGGCACCCGGCCATTGACGTCGTGCCCGCGGTCATCATCGAGGCCGAGGGCACGTCGGGCGAGGCCGAGAACTTCGTCGCGATCAACAAGGACCGTCGCAACGTCACGCCGCTGCAGCTCTACTGGGCCGAGTTGGCTGCCGGCGATCCCGAGGCGCAGACCGTCGCCCAGGTGTGCGAGCGCGCCGGCGTCACCATCGTGCGCTACCCTGGTCCCGGCTATCGCGTCGGTGACACAGTGGCGATCTCGGCGATCCGACGTCTCGTCGATGCCCGGGGCGCAATGCGGGCGCGCGAGGTGCTGGAGATCGTCGCCAAGGCCGCGCTGGCGCCAATCCGGGGCGAGTTCATCCGCGCCGCCGAGATCATTCGCTTCGATGCCGAGTTCGCCGACCAGGTCGACGACGACGCGCTCTCCGACTCGCTCAGCGGCAGCGACGAGGAGATCGGAGCGGAGGCGAAGGCCTTCGCAAAGACGCACCGGCTAGGCGCCGCGAAGGCTCTGGCCAGCGTCTGGTTCCGACGGACGCGCAAGCGCAGGAGGGCGGCGTGAGCGTGCACGCCACCTCCCCAGGCATCATCTTCGAGACGATCGGCGGCGAGGTCAACTTGAAGCTTACCCGTCGCGCGGACCTGGCGGCTAATCGTATCTCTCTGCGCGGCGACCGTGAGATTGCGGCTATTGAGACGGCCAACTGGGATTTGGCGAAGAAGCTGCGCCGAGTGCTTGAGCGCGTGTTCGTCCCAGCGGGTGCTGGCGGGCTCATGACCCGTGCGCAGGCCGACGACGCCATCACCAGGTGTCGGCGCATGGGTTTCAGTGTGCACACCAAAGATGGCCAGGCACGCCGCAACGCGGCTTCTAGTTCGCGCAAGACAGTCATTGAGAAGCGACGCGTCCCAGACCCGATGATGAGCCGTGCCGAGATGCTGCATCAGCTCGAGCAATTCCCGGACGCGCGCTGGATCGGCTATATTCGGGCCAACACCAACATGTCGGAACTGATCGGCGGCATGTCGCGCATCCGCAAACGTACTGCGGTGCAAACGCAAGCAGCAGCCGAGTTCAGGACGCTTGCGGAACGCGCCATGCTCGGCGCCGGCGGCGCGATCGACTACTCAGTGCCTCGCGTGGATACCAGTCACGGCCCCGGCAATCCGGTAGCGGACAATGGTGAGGACGCTCGTCAGAGACTAGAGGATTTGCGCGCCAAACTCGGCAACCTGGCCGGCATAGCCGAGCGCATCATCATCAACGGAGAACTTGTGTCCGAGGTGGCTGCGTCTCTCGGGCGAGGGAAGGGCGGTGCATCTCGGGATCACGTCACTGCCATGCTGCTGAGGGCGGCCGACATCCTCGCGTTGGAGCTTGGCTTCGTCGCGCGTGGCCATCGGAAGAAGAGCGGTGAACAATGGGACGACGGAAGTCAAAAGGTATTCACTGGTGACAACATGCGCTCAGTAATCGCGAGCCGCTGTTTGTCATGATTTATAGTGATGGCATGACCGATTCGACAGATGATGACGAACTAGTCGTGCCGTCCTCCTGCTTCGAGGTAAAGGACATCTTCCGGGAGGAGCCGGATAGATCGGTCGTTAAGGAAATCCTCGACTGGGTACGAGAGACAGGGCGCCCTCACGAATGGCGCGGCCATACGCACACTAAGCCACCGGTCGGGTCGGTACCGAAATATCTCGACGAATTCGATGTCCCTACAAAGGGACGTATCCGACATGCCGTTGCGCCATGCCCCTGCTGCTCGCCGCTGAAGGCGAAGTACAAGCGCGGCGGGAAGATTGCTTGGTTCCAAGCGGAAGGTGTCATCCGGCTAATTGGGCCGGACTGCTTCGCTGCTCTCAATGCGGAAGGCCACGACGAGGCCGTGAAAGAACTTCGACGTAGGAAGCGGCGCGAGCAGGCCATTCGCTATCTGTCGGATAGTCTTCCCCGGCTGCATGCCACGCAAGGCGCCTTCAAGATCGTCCGGTCCGTGGCAGTTGCGATGGGAGAGTTCCGCGCGGAAATCCAGGAGGGTTTACGGGCGCAGGAAATACCGCTGTGGGATCACTGCCAAAGAGGCGAACTGTCCGTCTTCCGAGAGGAGCAGGATATTTCGATCTCCAGACAGGGAGAGATCGTGCGCCGCGATATTCAGGTCAAAGTGCCCTACGCGGTGTTGAGCGGGTATCGGATGCTAAACCCGGATGCCAAGCCGTTCGATCAGCGACTGGCCAACATTGATACAGGCCTATCTCGCATGATCGACCAGATCAATGCCGCACCCAACGTGGCCGAATGGACCGAAGAATATACTCGCCAGTCGCTATCCAGCTATAACCGCACTAGGCGCTCTCTTCTGTCGTTGGTCGCCGAGCTTCGTGACCTTCAACAATTCATCAGACTCGGCGTGCCTACCTTGCGTGGATGGGGTCGGAAGCCCGAAGCTACCTTGGCGATCTACGTGGAGGTCTCAGGGAAGGATCTTCGCATCGGCCTGGGCGAAAACTCATGGCGAAAAGCGTTCATGGGAAGCACTATCTCAACAGTCCTCCCTGATATCGACGCGATCGATCCGGGGGTCGATGCTGAGTAGCGAGTTGACAATTCAGGCAAATCAGCGCATGAAAGGTCCATGCGGCGTTCTGCGTCCGCAAGAACGGCGCCGGGAGTGATGCTCCTACGGCGCCGAATTTGTTTCCAGAGTTTGAGGCGAGCGCTATGCGCCGGCGAACGTCGTGCTGAGCCGGAAGAGCTTATCGCAGCGTAGAATGCAGAGACGCTCGCCATGTGCTGGACAGGTCGGACAGTCGCAGCCACGATAACAGGCGCAGCAACTGGAGAGCGCCTGAATGCTACTGACCCCGCTCCTGCTGGTATCCGCGATCGTGTCCGTGATGCCGGCCCCCATCGAACCAGTGGACCTCGACGCCGCGCTGCGTGAAGCGCTGGTTGCGTTCGTTG
>PJUF01000813.1_pt1 | contig 18898 bp, 21 predicted proteins | sample 1512191 | NCBI WGS metagenome assembly PJUF01 (sample SAMN08177673, study PRJNA422409) | Feces metagenome, whole genome shotgun sequencing project. | isolation source: Chicken feces (3) enriched on wood chips | host: Gallus gallus | place: USA: Madison | collected 2015-01-15 | reverse complement strand
GGTTGCCTTGATTGCCGTCATACCACTCCGTCTCCTTGTCGCGCGCCCGGCGGACCGAGATCAGCCTTATATTGTCGCCTCGCAGCGTGAATATTGCCGCCCAGAGCTTCCCGCCGATCCTGCCGATCGTCACGACACGCCGCTCGCCGGCCACGCGCGCATCGATCTCGATCCGGCCGGCGTCCTGCCAGAGCGCCTGGGCCGCCTCGAAATCAAGGCCATGCTTGTCCTTTTTCGACGCACTCTTGCGCGGATCATATTCAAAGCGCATGGGGCGATATAGTATAAAAACTATATCATTCCAAGCCGGTCAGCGCTCCAGGTCGTCCAGCGCCTGCTGCTCCTCGGGGGTGAGGGCGGGGGCGGGGCTGCGCCGGCGGCGGGCGGCGAAAAAGACGAGGACGATGCCGCCGACGAAAAGCGCTACGGGCGCTGCGGCCCAGAGCAGGATGGTGTGGGGCGCGATGACCGGGCGCAGCAGCACATATTCGCCGTAGCGGTCGACGAGATACTGCACGGCCTCGGCGTCGGTGTCGCCGGCCAGCAGGCGCTCGCGCACCAGAAGGCGGATCTGCCGCGCCAGGTCGGCATCGCTGTCGTCGATGGATTCGTTCTGGCAGACGAGGCAGCGCAGCCCCTCCGAGATGGTACGTGCACGCGCCTCGAGCGCGGGGTCGGCCAGTATCTCGTCGGGGTTCACGGCAAGCGCCGGCAGCGCCAGCAGCAGCGCCAGCAGCAGGGCGGCAAGCGCCCTCATTCGGCGGCCGCCGCGCGGGCGGCAGGACGCGGGGCGCCGACGCGCCGGCGCCTGTCGGTGAGCGACAGCGTTCCCGCTGCGGCCATGGCGAGCGCACCCAGCCAGATCAGCGTGACATAGGGCTTGAACCAGGCGCGCACGACATGGCTGCCGTCGGCGCCGATCTCGCCGAGCTGCAGGTAGAGCTGCGAGAAGCCGTAGGTCTCGATGGCCGCCTCGGTGGTGGGCGTACCGCTGGCGGGGTAGATGCGCCGCTCGGGCGTGAGGACGTGCGCCCGGGCCTCGCCCGGATGGGTCACGGTGAAATGGCCCGTCTCGGCGACGTAGTTGGGGCCCTGGATATCGGTGGCGCCCTCGAAGGCGATGGTGAAGTCGCCGATCGCCTGCGTCGTGCCCGGCTGCATGGTGGTGACCAGCTCGAGCTGCCAGGCGGTAGCGGCGACGATGCCGATGACGGTGATGCCGACGCCGAGATGGGCGAGCGCCGTCGAGAACGCCGCGCGCGGCAGCCCGGCGAGGCGGCGCAGGCATAGGCCGATGGCCATGCGGCCGAAGCCGGCGCGGTCGATCAGCTCGGCGATGGCGCCGAAGCCGACCCAGAAGCCGAGCAGCAGGCCGAGCGGGGCCAGCGAGATCGGCGCCCCGCTCAAGGCGAAGATGAGGACGGCGGCGAAGATGGCGGCGCCCGCGGCGCCGGCGAGGCGCTGGGTCACGGCGATGAGATCGCCGCGCTTCCACGCGAGGAAGGGGCCGAAGGGCAGCACCACCAGCAGCGGCGCCATGATGGCGCCGAAGGTGAGGTCGAAGAACGGCGCTCCAACCGAGATCGTGCGGCCGGTCAGCGCGTCGAGCAGCAGCGGATAGAGCGTGCCGGTCAGCACCGCCGCCACCGCCGTCGCCAGAAACAGGTTATTGAGGATGAGCGCGCCCTCGCGGCTTATCGGTGCGAACAGCCCCCCTGCCCGCAGCGTCGAGACGCGCAGGGCGAAGAGCGCGAAGGCGCCGCCGATGAAGGCCGCCAGCAGCCCGAGGATCACGAGGCCGCGCGTCGGGTCGGAGGCGAAGGCGTGCACCGAGGTGAGGATGCCGGACCGCACCATGAAGGTGCCGAGCAGGCTCAGCGAGAAGGTGATGATGGCGAGGAAGATCGTCCAGATCTTGAGCGCGTTGCGCTTTTCCATCACCAGCGCCGAGTGCAGCAGCGCCGTGCCGGCCAGCCAGGGCATGAAGCTGGCATTCTCGACCGGGTCCCAGAACCACCAGCCGCCCCAGCCCAGCTCGTAATAGGCCCAGTAGGAGCCCATGGCGATCCCGAGGGTGAGAAACACCCAGCTCACCAGCGTCCAGGGCCGCACCCAGCGCGCCCAGGCGGCGTCGATGCGTCCCGAGATCAGCGCGGCGAGGGCGAAGCTGAAGCAGACCGAAAAGCCGACATAGCCCGCATAGAGCAGCGGCGGATGGATGGCGAGGCCGATGTCCTGCAGGATCGGGTTGAGCTCGCGGCCCTCGAACGGCACCGGCGACAGCCGCGCGAAGGGGTTCGAGGTGAAGAGCGTGAAGCCCGCGAAGGCGGCGACGAGCAGGCTCTGCATGGCCAGCACCAGCGCCAGCAATTCGCGCGGCAGGCCGGAGCCGAACATCGCCACGGCCGCGGCCATGCCCACGAGGATGAGCACCCACAGCACCATCGAGCCTTCGTGATTGCCCCACACGCTGGTGAACTTGAACAGCAGCGGCTGGGCCGAATGCGAATGCTCGTAGGCGATGGCGAGCGAGAAGTCCGAGGCGACGAAGGCCTGGATCAGCGCCGCGAAGGCGGCGGCGACGAGCAGGAACTGCAGCACCGCGCCCTGGCGCAGCACCAGCGCCACGCGGTCGCTGCGGGTCCAGCCCCACAGCCCGAACAGCGCCGACGCCGTGGCGATGGCGAAGGCCAGGATGAAGGCGAAATGGCCGAGCTCGATGGCCATCAGCCGCCGGCCTCCTGGCGCTGCCACTCGCCGGTCGCCTTGAGGGCGTCGACGACTTCCTTGGGCATGTAGTTCTCGTCGTGCTTGGCCAGCACGTTGCTGGCGGCGAAGGTGCCGGTCGGCGTCAGCGTGCCCTCGACGACGACGCCCTGCCCTTCGCGGAACAGGTCGGGCAGGATGCCGCTGTAATGCGTCGCGAGGTCGGTCGCCCCGTCGGTGACGACGAAATCGTTGGATTCGCCGTCGCGCGTCCAGCTGCCGTCCTTGACGAGGCCGCCGAGGCGCACCGGCGTGCCGGCGGCGACGGCCTTCTCGAGAATTTCCGTGGGCGAGTAGAAAAAGACGATCTGGTCGCGCAGGGCGACGAGGATGAGGGTCAGCGCCAGCGCGAGCACGGCGCCGAGCCCGGCGATGACGGCGAGGCGCTTCTGCTTGCGGGTCATGGCGCCACCAGCCCGTTGTCGGCGGCGAGCCCGTCGAGTTCGGTCCGCACGGCCGGATCGGGATAGGCGGCACGCGCCGCGTCATAGGCCGCCTGCGCCGCCGCGGCGCGGCCCTGCACCAGCCGCGAGCGCACCAGCCGCGTCCATTCCTCGATGCTGCCGCCCTCGGCGAGCAGGCGCGTCTCGAGGCCGTCGACCATGGCGTCGATCTCCGCCGCGTCGGGGCCGGCGGCGGTGTCGCCGCCCGCCTCGGCATAGGCGAGCGCGTTCTGCGCCGTCACGACCCACGGCTCGTTGCCCTCGGCCAGCGCCAGCAGCGCGGTCCAATCGCGGATGGCCGCGTCGAAGGCGCCGGTGCGGGTTTCCTCGCCGGCGATGTAGAACAGCGAGCGCACATGCGCGGGCTCGAGCGCCCGGGCCCGGCGCAGCAGCTCCAGCGGCTCGCCGGCGACGCTGCCGCCCGCCTGCATCATCAGCGCCTCGGCGAGGTCGGTGAGGCTGTCGGCGGTGGGGGGCGCAAGCTCGTTGATGCGCCGCTGCGCCCGCGCCGCGTCGGCATAGCGGCCGAGCTGCATGTAGGCGGGCGCGATGGCGCGCCAGCCGCGCAGGTCGCCGGGGTCCTCGGTCAGCCGCGCCTCGATCGTCGCCACCGCCCCTTCGAGGTCGAAGGCGCCCTCGGCGGCAATGTCCCTGTCGGCCAGCGGCGCGGCCGGCAGGTCGGGGCTGCCGAGCCAGCCATAGGTGCCGAGCGCCAGCACGGCCACCAGCCCGAGGGGCACCCAGAGCGGCACCCGGCCGGTGCGGGCGATGGGGGCAGCCGCCTTGGCGCGCAGCACCTCGCGGGCCAGTTCGGCCTTCGCGGCAACCGCCTCGGCGGCGCCGAGCCGGCCCATCGCCGCGTCGGTGTCGATGGCGCCGAGCTGGGCGCGGAAATGCGCCGTCGTTGCATCCGTCGCCGGACCGGCCGCGTTGACCCCCCGGCCGGCGCCCGCATAATAGAGCGTGGCACAGGCGATGGCGGTCAATATCAGGGCGAACAACCAGATGGTCATAGCCTCAGCGGGGTTCGAACGGGGGGCTGCCGCGGCATCTATAGAGACTTTCGGGCAAAATATGCAGCGCCCCGATCCCCGATGGCAGGCGCCGATTGCCGCAGTCCGTCATGGCTGAGGTCGATTTCGCCGTCTACGGCACGGGTTTGCTGCCCACGCTTCTCGCCGGCCTCCTGGCCCGCGACCACGGGCGCCGCGTCGTGCGCGTCGGGCGGCGGCGCTCGTCGCAGCGCCTGCCGCGCGGTCTCGACCTCGGTTTGCCGCTGTCGGTGCATCCGGCGAGCTGGCGGCTCGTGCGGCAGGGCGAATCGGAGATCGCGCAACTCATGCGCGGCATCGGCGCCGCGCCGGGCCTGGCCACGGCCGAGGTCGCCCTCGTCGCGGACCAGCCCGACAGCGCCGCGGCGCTCGACCATCTCGCGCATGTCGCGCTGGGCCATGGTCACCAGCTTCGGCGCGTGCCGAAGGGCTGGGCCCTGCGCCGGATCACGCAACTGCATGCCGAGACGCTGGGCGACTTGCTGGCCGACTGGCTCGCCGCGGCGGGCGTCGCGACGGTCGAAACCGGGCCGGTCTCCGCCACGCAGACGATTGTCGCCGACGACGCCGCCCTGCTCGAGCATGTGGCCGAGGACCGCCGGCCGCCCGATCTCGTCGTCGAGGCGATGACCGCCACGCTGCTGGCGGCGCCGCGCGGCTTGGCAGCGCCGATCCTGCTCCATCCCGATCGCGGCGTGACGCTGCTGCGCCGTCCGGACAATACGGTACTGGCGTTGGCGCGCGGCGCGGCCGATGTCGAGGCGCGGATCGCCTCGGCCCTGGCCGGCCCCTTCCCCGTCAAGCGGCTCGCGTCGACGCGCTACCGGCGGCTCGTCACGCGCGACGGCGCGCCGCTCATCGGGCGCATCAAGGGCGCCAGGCTGTTCGCCATCGCGGGGCTGGGCGATGCCGGCGCCTTCCTCGCCCCGGCGCTGGCGCGGTTTCTCGCCGGCACCGCCGTGCCGGACGAGAAGCGCTGGGTTGCCGCGCACGCCCCGGCCCGCTCCCGCGACGCCGTCGCCGATTTCGCGCCGTTCCTGGCGGCGGCGTCATGACCCGGCTCGCACCGGACGCCGCGCACGATTTCGGCGGCATCGCGCTCGACCGCCGCCGGCCGCTGCGCTTCCGGCTCGACGGGCGCGTCGTCCACGGCTTTGCGGGCGACACCGTGCTGTCGGCGCTGCTGGCGGCGGGGATCGATGCCTATGGCCGGCTCGGCGATGCGCCGCTGGGGCTCGGCGACCGTTTCGCGCCGCTGGTGAAGGCGCGTGGCGGTGCGCCGCTGCCGATGGCGCGGCTGCCGGCCGCGAACGGCCTCGACCTCACCAGCGTCGGCCGGCGCCGGCTGGCGTGGCGCCGCGGGCCGACGCTGGGTCACATCATAGACGGCATTGCCGAGCCGCCCTGGCTCGGTGCCGCGGCGGAAACGACGCTGGCGACCGATCTGCTGGTCGTTGGCGGCGGGCTCGCCGGGCTCGCGGCGGCGGATGCAGCGGCGCGGGCCGGCCGCACGGTCGTCCTGGTCGAGCGCCGGCCATGGCTGGGCGGCGATGCGCGCTACTACGGGACCGTCGGCGACGAGGAGAGCCCCGCGACGACCGAACAGGCGCTGGTCGCACAGCTCGCGGCGCAGCCCGGCGTCACCCTGCTCACCCACGCCGACGCGTTCGCGCTCGTGGGCGGCACGGCGCAGGTGCACCAGATCGAGGACGGGCGCGGGCGCGTGCTGGCGATCAGCGCCCGGCGCGTGCTGCTGGCGACGGGCAGCATCGAGCGCCTGCCGGTCTTTGCCGGCAACCGGCTGCCGGGCGTGTCGGGCGCCATTGCCGCCTATCACCTCGCCAAGCGCTACGGCGTGGCGCGCGGCAGATCGGCGGTCGTCGCCACCGGCAGCAATTTCGCCTACCGGCTGGCGCTGCGGCTGCACGATGCCGGCCTCGCCCTCCGGCGCGTTGCCGATCTGCGGGTCGATCCGCAATCGCGCTTCGTCGATTTCGCCAAGGCCAGCGGCCTCACCCTGTCGGGCGGGCAGGTGCCGGCGAGCGTCACGCCGCTCCGCCACGCCCTGCAGATCGCCTTCGCGACGGCCGGCACGGCGGAGACGGAGCTGACGCTCGAGGCCGACGCGCTCATCGTCGCCGGCGGGCTGCAGCCCGATCTGGCGCTGTGGATGCGGGCCGGCGGCGGCACGCTCTGGCAGGAGGGCCAGTTGCGGACGCGCGGCGCGCTCGAGCATGTCGCACTCGCCGGCGCGGCGGCCGGCTGGCGCTCCATGGACGCCGTGCTGGCGAGCGGACGCGCCGCGGCAGCAGAGCTCTTCGGCGATGCGGGCGAGTCCGTCGCGGACAGCGAGATCGGTGCGGCCTTCGAGACGCCCGCCGCGCCCACAGCGATCGGCCCCGTCCGCGCCGGCGCGCCGGCCTTCCTCGACGCGGGGCCGAGCCTCATCGTGCGGCCGCTGCCCATGGCCAGGCCGGCGCTCACCGCCCACGCCCATGCGCCGACGCTGGGCGATGTCGCGGCCTCGGTGGAGCTGGGGCTGGTGTCGCCCGCCGATGCGGGCGCGGTGGCCGAAGAGCGCGGCGCCCCCGGCGCCGATCTTGCGGCATCGGCCTGGACGCCCCCTCCTCTCGCCGCCACGGACATGCCGGCCTGGCTCGCGGCGCGCCTCGGCGCGGCGCCGGTCCGCCTGCATCTCGTCGTCGACGGCAGGCGGCGCTTCGGGCGCGGTGCACTCGTCTACGCCAATACGGCGCCGGCCGACCCGATGGCGGCCATCGGTGTCATCGTCGCCGACGCGCCGGACGGCGACGCGGGCGGCATCGCGCTCATCGCGAAGGCGGCGCGCGGCACGCCCGACAGGTTCATCGTGGAGACGCTGGAGGGGCCGGCCCCGGCGCGCGCCCGCCGCGATCCGATCTAGCCGCGGCGGATGGCGGCGTCGCGCGCCCGCCGCATGGTTTCGGCATAGTCGGGGCTGAAGCGGATCTCGGCCATCTTGAGCGCCGCATCGAGCCGCGCCAGCGCGGCGGGATCGGCAGGCGTGCGCCGCAGGTGATCGAGGTGGCGCTCGATATGGATTTCGAGCGCCTGGCCGGCCTGCGACCAGACCTGATCGAACACCGCATTGACCGCCAGCGAGTCGCGGCTGTCGCGGACGGTGGCCAGCAGGTAGACGCCGTTGAGCGCCGACAGGATCTGGTCGCCGTCCACCTTGTCGGTGCCGTCGCGCCGGCGCAGCGCCTTGTTGAGATCGGGTGCCACGTCGCGCAGCTTGGGCTCGATCCGCTCCGAGGCGGCCTTGGCCAGCGCTGCCGCGATCATCGCCCAGCGGCTGGAGCGGTTGAGCTCGACATAGCCGGTGACGGCCCGCAGCAGCCGGTGGAAGCGGTCCACGGCGCGGCAGACGAGGTCCATGTCGGCGAAGGTGCCGATCTGGTCGAAGGCGGGAATCTGGTTCTGGGCGTGCGCCAGGATGGCCTCGAGCATCGGGCCGAAGCCGGCGCGCTGCAAGGCGCCCTCGGAGGCCCCGCCGGCAATGCGGATGGCGGCGGTGACGAGCCGGGTGGGGTTGGCCACCTGCCCCACCGTCGCCTGCATCAGCAGCGCCGCGACCGGGGCATCCTGCAGCGGCATGGATTGCAGCGCGAGGCCCAGGGTCGCGTCGTCGCCCATGCCGTTGGCGGCGCGGCCGAACCCCTGCGCCTTGGCGAGCAGCTTGCGGCAGCGCAGCGCGTTGAGCACTGTGGGCAGCTTGTCCCACGCCTCCTCGCTGCCGAGCTGGGTTCTGAGGCGGCGGCCGATCTCGGTGCTGGTCCCGGCATCGGCGAGGCTTTTGCGCGCCCGCCCGAGCAGGTCGGGCATCAGCGCCTCGAGCGCGGCGAGGTCGTCGGCGGACCCGCCCACCGTCTCGATGTCGATGAGGTCGGGCGCCAGGTCGCGCACCAGCCAGGTCCAGGCCGCGGCCGCCTCGTCGAGGCGGATGGCGCCGTCGAACGCGAAATCGGCGGGCATGCCGACGATCACCGCGTCGATCATGCCCAGAAACGGCTTCCCGATAGGAGTGCGCCGGACGGCGGGGGGCGCCGGACGGGCAGTGGCTTGGGCCATGCGAACCAGGAGAAAGTCAGTCGATGACCGACTTTAGCCCTGCCGGGTAAACAAAGATTTTGCGTGCCCTTGCGGGACTCAGCCGATGGCCGAGCTCACCGTCCAGCTGCCGTCGGCCTCGCGGCACGCCGTGCCCTTCCTGACGAAGTTCTGGCTGGCGATGGTCACCGTGTGGGTGAAGTCGCGGCAATCGATAAGGTTGACGCGGACATAGGGGCCGACGATCACGGCGCCCGACTGGCCGCTGTCGCCGGTCCAGTTGCGCGGCGCGCCGACGCGCCCGTATTGCAGGGCATTGAACTGCGCACCGGCGGCCTCGGTCTTCGATCGCTCCGACAGCTGCGCCAGCGCGGTGGGGTCGATGAACGACGACACGTTGGTCATCGAGGTCGCCGCGGCGCGCGCCTGGGCGGGAGCCGCAAGCTGCGCGGGATCGATCGTCGTCAGCGCCGGCGCTGTCGTCACGGGCGCGAGGCTCGGCGCGGTGGCGCAGCCGGCGAGCGCGAGGGCGGGGAGAACGAGAAGGGCGCGGGTGAAATTGTGCATTGTTGTCCCGAGGTTCGTGGCTTAGCTGAGCGGCATAACTGCGGCGGAGTTAAGTCAGCTCCGGACGAGTCCGCCGACCTTGGCCGCCGGCAGCTTCAGCTCGGCGAGGACGCCGCCCAGAACCGAACGCCTCATTTGCAGGCTGCCGCCATAGACGTCAACAAGTTCCTTGACGATGTCGAGCCCGAGACCGCTGCCGGGCGTCTTTTCGTCGAGACGGACGCCGCGGCGCAACACTCTGGCCGCTTCCTTGTCGGTGAGGCCCGGTCCGTCGTCCTCGACGCGGATCAGCAGGTAGCTCTGGGCCGGCGTGCGCTCGGCCACCATGGTCACGGCGATCTTGCCGTGGCTCCACTTGCAGGCATTGTCGAGCAGATTGCCGGCCATCTCCTCGAGATCGCCCTCGTCGCCGCGGAACCAGGGCAGCGAGGCGTCGGGGCGCTTGAAGGCGATGGTGACGTGCGGGTTGAGCTTTTCCATCACCCGCACGAGGCGCAGCATCACCATCGTGGCGTCGGCGCGCTTGCCCACCACGGCGGTGCGCGCCGCGAGGCGGGCGCGGTCGAGATAGGTGGCGACGAGCTGCGTCATCTTCTCGGATTCCGAGGCGACGACGCGCGCCAGCGGGTCGTCCTTGGCGGCGCCGGCCTCGTTGCGCAGCACCGCCAGCGGCGTCTTCAGCCCGTGGGCGAGGTTGCCGACGGCGTTGCGCGCCCGCTCGATGATCTGGGTGTTGGAGCGCAGCAGTTCGTTGACCTCCTCGGCCAGCGGGGCGATCTCGCGCGGATAGGTGCCGGTGATCGTCTCGGCCTCGCCCTCGCGCACGCGCTCGATGGCCTGGCCGAGCCGGTCGATGGGGCGCAGCGCGAAACGCGCCACGATGCCCGACATGATGGCCAGGGCGATGCCCACGGCGCCGAGCACCGTCAGCGTCTGGCCGCGGAACTGGCTGACGAGGGCGAGGCTCTCGCCGAGATTGCCGGTCACCATTATGTGCAGCGGCCGGCCATTGCTCGTCGTCGCCCGCTCGATGGCGCGCAGCCGGTTGCCGGCCTCGTCGACCAGCACGTCGCTACGGTAGTTGTCGGCGCCGAAGGCGCCCTCGATCTGCGGCATCAGCATGCCCACGGCCGAGCTCGAGGTGGTGAGCAGGCGGCCGTCGCCGTCGCGGATCACCCAGTACCAGCCGGTGGCGACGCGGCTGAAGCGCGGATCCTGCACCCGCACGTCGGCATAGCCGCGCTCGGTCGAGTCGAGCGTCGCGCTCGACAGCGTGTCGATGTTGAACTTGAGCTGGGTGGTGAGGCTGGTGTCGAGCGCCCGCGAATAGAGGTCGCTCAGCAGGAACGCCGTTCCCGCCAGCGCCACGATGAGCCATCCGGCCGAGAGCCAGAAGAGCGAGAAGGCGATCGAGCCTTTCCTCACCTCATTCCTCGAGGATCTGGTACCCCAGCCCGCGCACCGTGTGGATCACCTCGTCGGGCAGCTTCTTGCGCAGCCGGCCGACGAAGACCTCGATCGTGTTGCTGTCGCGGTCGAAGTCCTGATCGTAGAGATGCTCGGTGAGCTCGGTGCGGGAGACGACCTTGCCCTTGTGGTGCATGAGGTAGCTCAGCAGCCGCAATTCGTGGCTGGTGAGCTTTATCGCCTGGCCGTCGACGGTGACCTTGCCGGCCTTGACGTCGAGCCGCACCGGTCCGGCGGTGATCTCGTTGGAGGCGTGGCCCGCGGCGCGGCGGACGAGCGCGCGCAGCCGGGCGAGAAGTTCCTCCATGTGGAAGGGCTTGGCGACATAGTCGTCGGCGCCGGCATCGATGCCCTGCACCTTGTCGCTCCAGCGGTCGCGGGCGGTGAGCAGCAGCACCGGCATGGTGCGGCCGGCGCGGCGCCATGCCTCGAGCACGCTGAGCCCGTCCATCTGCGGCAGGCCGATATCCAGCACCACGGCGTCATAGGGTTCGGTATCGCCGAGGAAATGGCCCTCCTCGCCGTCGAAGGCCACGTCGACGGCATAGCCGCCCTCGATCAGGGCGTCCTTGATCTGGCGGTTCAGGTTGGTGTCGTCTTCGACAACGAGAATGCGCATGGCCTGGACCCTCAGCCGATTTATAGCAGTTCCTGCGTGCCATCTACGGCATTGAGGACGATTTTCGATGCCTCTCCTGCCGGCGAGACGACATTGAGGATGTAGTAGGGGACGTTGCCGATCAGGCAGACCTGCACCTGCGAGACTTCCTCATAGGCCGAAATCCCGGCCAGGCGCTTGATCCTGGGCCAGCTCTGGATGGTCCCGGATTCGATCGCGGCCTGGATCTGCCTGTCGCTGAGGCAGTCCGTTGCCCGCGGCGCCCGCTGGGCGGACGCCGGCACGACGCTCGCCAGCACCAGGCCGGCCACCGCCATCACGATGAAAATGCTGCGAAACCGTGTCATGGGACCACATCTACGAGGGGGTCGGTGAATGCGGGATGAATGGGGAGCGGAGGGTACGCCCCGGCCCGCTCATGCGGCCAGCCCTTTTTCCGCCTCGGCGCGAACGAGCCCCGCGAGATTCCCCTGCGCGCCGGGTCCCGCCGCGGCGCCACTGCCCACGGCCCGGTTGATCGCCCGCGAAATCCGCGCGTTCACAACCTCTTCCAGCGGCAGGTCGCCGTGCCGATGCAGCCAGGTCGAGACCTCGACCCAGTCCCAGAGCGGGTTGGACGACGTGATCCGCGCGTGCGGGGGCGGGAATCCGGCCCCGCGCTCGCCGTTGACGTAATGCGTGATCGCCGCCCGCGTCACGTTCGCGCGTTTCGCGATCTCGGAGCGGCTGACGAGAAAATCCGGCTCGAAGCGCTCGACCGTCGCGCCGGTCTTGAGCACATCGGCGTGGGCCGACAGCACCGCATGCGAGAAATCCCCCGCCTCGCGCACGAAGCAGACGGCGACGAGGCCGTTGACCAGCATGAGCGTCGCATCATCGCATCCGGCTTCGAAGAACCTGTCCTCGAAGTCCGACGCATGCGGGTCGACGCCCGACACCACGAACGTGAACTCGTACTCACTCATCTTCGTCACCATGCGGACATTTCTCGATCAGGCGAAGGATCGAGCGGGCGTGATTGCCCGCATTTCGTGGCGTGGACCAGACGGACACCACGCAGCCCGAGCGATCCGCATGGGGACACAGAAGCCTTGCCCATGCATGATTGTTGCCGGCAACGACGCGCCATCCCCGCGCTTCGGCATAGGCAACGGCCGCTTCCACGTCCTTGTCGGGGTGCCGCGACCTAGCGGCCGGTGTCGGCGCGGCTGCGCCGCACCCAGCCCAGCGCGATGTCGCCGCCAGCCAGGCGTTCGGCCCTGAGATGCACCGGCCGCAGCGGCAGCATCGGCGCGAGCCCGATGCCGGCCGTCGCCGCCACGCCCTCGCCATCGGTCGGCCCGGCGAAGCTTCTGAGCTCCGCCTGCGCGCCCAGCCAGGCCGGCGGCACGGGCAGCGATGCGGCGCGCGCGTCGAGCAGCAGCACGCGATTGCCGGCCGAGGCGCCGCCGACGGCGTGGTCGGTGCCGTCTTGCCCGCGCAGCAGCCGCGTCAGCCGGTAGGCCGCGGGGGCGACGAGATCGGCGGCGGCGAAGCCCACGATTTCCCACGCGCCCGCATCGGTCTCGACCGCCAGGCGGTTGGCGCCGCCCAGCACGTCCGCCTCGTCGCGCGACGACAGATGGCCGCCGGCGAGCGTCAGCTCCAGCGCGTTCCTACTGTCCCAGGTGAAGATCGAGCCCGCGCCGAGCGGCGCCGTCAGCACGCCCATCGTCGCCGCGCGGCCGAGGCGCGCCAGCGTCGTGCCGCTCCCCTCCTCTGTGACTTCGACCTCGCCCGGCCAGGGCCGCGCGAAGGCGCCGAGAACGAGGCGCGTCCGCGTCAGGTCGTCGGGCAGCGGCGGCAGATGCGCGGCGGCCAGCACCGGCAGCGCGCGCCGCGCCGGTGCCGTGCCGGCCGGCGGAGGCCGGTCGGCGGCGAAGGCCACCGTCAGCTCGGGCAGGATCGCCCGGCCGGCGACACGGCGCGCCAGCCCGTCCCTGATCTCGGTGATTTCGAACAGCGTGCCGTCGAGCGCGAGGCTGTCGCCGACCTCGAGTTGCGCCTGCGAGGGCGGCAGCGTCAGCTCCACGGTCTCGCGGGCGCCGTTGCGTTCGATCAGCAGCCGCTCGGCCGCGCGCCGGGCGCCGCCGATGTCGAGCACCATGCCGGCAGCGACCGCCTCGAGCGCGCCGCCGCTGTCGGCAATGGCCGTCACGGCGCCCGCCAGATAGTTGCGCTCCCTGTCGGCATAGCTCAGCGCCACCTGCCCGATGGCCTCGCCCGGGTCGGGCCGGCGGCGCGAGACCAGGGGCCCCTCCCCCGCCACCACCTCGTCAACCACAAGGGCCGCGCTGCCGTCGGCGCGGCCGACGCACAGTCCGTCGACGCCGTCGCGGATGGCGAGGCCGCCCAGCGCCAGCACCGGCTCCAGCGCCTGGCGCGCCGTCATCGGCGCCTCCAGCACATAGCCGTGGACGAAGGGCGGCTGCGCCTCCACCGCGTCAAGCGCCACGCCGTAGTCGGCGGCGACGGCGCGCAGCACCTCGTCGCCGGCGAGGCCGCCGAGACGTCCCGTCAGCCAGTGGCCGGTGGCGTGGTTGGCACCGTCGCGCCACACCTCGAGAAGGCTGGGGAAGGCCGGATAGGGCCGTGCGTCCCAGGTCCACAGCGCGAAAGCCGGATGCCCGGCGCTCACCGTGCAGCGCGCATCGCCGGGCACGGCGTCGCAGAGCGGCGCGTAGAGCCGCCCGCGCACCCGGTTCAACGCCTGCTGGCCGCTGCGCAGCTCGGCGCGGAACTGGCCGTCCTCGCGCACGATTTCACCAATGCTAGCGCGCCGCTGCAGCAGGCGCTGGCTCACCTCCCGCCAGTTGACGCGCCAGATCTCGACCGTCGCGCCGTCATAGCGGCCGGCGACGATATCCGCCTCGGTGATCGCGTCCGAGCGCAGCACGCCGATGGCCTCGGCGGTGTCGACCTGCGGCCCGAGCCGCGCGCCCGTCTCGCTGCCGTCCAGCATCGGGCGGTAGTCCGTGCCGGCAAAGCTCAGAGGCTGGTCGTGGTCGGTGAAGCCGAGCACGACGGCATCGGTGCGGATCAGCTTCCAGCAGGTCGCCAGCGTCGTGGCGCCGCTCTCGATATGCGCCGCAAAGCCGATATCGAGCGTTCTCATTCGCGCACCTCGAGCAGCGGGATGGAGGGCGCGTCGGCCGCATCGAAGCTCGCGAGCTCGATGTCGAGCCGGTCGGTGTCGAAGCGCACCGGCACGTCGAACGCGAAGCGTGCCGTGAGCACCGCGCCCAGCTCCGGCGGCGTGTCGAAGGTGACGATGCCGGTGAGATCGTCGAGCGTGAACGCGGTCGTCGCCGCGCCGTCGACGAACACCTGTCGCGGTGCTCGTACCAGTAGGCGACGAGCGTCAGCACGGCCTGCTTCAGATCGGCCGGCACGTCGGCGGCATCGCCATAGCCGGCGGTATAATCGAGCGTCAGCGTCTCGATCTCGGCGGCCAGCTGCACGGCATCGTCCGCGAGCACGGCGCCCTCGGGCGCCTCGAGCAGCGCCTGCGCCGGCACGACGGGCAGCGCCACGCGGCGCGGCGGGCGGTGCAGCACGAGCCGCCAGGTCTGCGTCACCAGCGCCCGGCCCGTCGCGCCTTCGACATGCAGGCGCGCGGCGGCGATGAGCGCGTCGACGAGGGCGTCCTCGTCGGTGCCGTCGATGCGGCAGAACGCCTTCGCCGCGGCGAGCGAGACCGGCTCCTCGCCCGGTCCGGCGATGAGGTAGGAGGTCATGGCAGTGTCCTTGTGGAGGGGTCCCGGCGCGGCCGGGGAGGGCAGCCGCGCCGGGTGACGCGTGCGCCTTACGACGCCGCGAACTTCAGCAGCTTGATCGCGTCGAAATCCTGCACGCCGCCGCCGACGCGCTTGGTCGTGTAGAACAGCACGTAGGGCTTGGCGCTGTAGGGGTCGCGCAGCACGTTGACGCCCTGGCGGTCGACGACGAGATAGCCGCGGCGGAAATCGCCGAAGGCGATGGAGAGCGAACCCGCGCCGACATCGGGCATGGCCTCGGCCTCGACCAGCGGGAAGCCCATCAGCGTCGCCCTGCCGTCGGCGCTGGCCGCCGGCTGCCACAGATAGTTGCCGCCCTCGTCCTTGAGCTTGCGGATGGCGCCCTGCGTCTTGCGGTTCATCACCCAGCTCGCATTCTGGCGATAGCCGGCCTTGAGCGCATAGACGAGATCGACGAGCACGTCGCTCTGGTCGGCGTCCGGCCAGGCGCCGGCCTTGCCGGTCGCCACATAGCCGAGTTTGCCCCAGGCCCAGCTCGCCTCGGCCACGGCGGTTTCGGCGAGGAAGCCGCGGGGCTTGTTGGTGCCGTTGCCGGTGACGAAGGCGATAGCTTCCTGCTGCGCGAAGGCGGCGTTCACCTCCTCGGCGATCCACTGGGCGACGTCGACGGCGGCGTCGTCGAGGAAGGCGGCGGTGGCCGCCGGCATGGCGTAGAGTTCGGCGGTGGGAAAGCTCAGCGCGTCGATCACCTGGCTGTCGGTCTCGGGCCGCGCCGCCGTCTCGGCCACCCAGCCCGCCTCCGGGCCGGCCTTGGTCACCGGCTTCCTGTAGGTGCCGGTCGAGACCTGGCGCACGCCGGCGATGGCGCGGATGGGGCTCAGCGCCGCCATCAGCCGGCCGATCTCGGCATCGGTCTCGCTCGGCACGAGATAGCCGCCATCGGGGTTGGAGCCGATGCTCAGCGCCTTCTCCTCGCCGCGCTTCACATAGGCGGCGAAGGCATCCTTGTAGTCGTCGCCGGCGTCGGGACGCCCGCCCTCGAGCTGCGGCCGGGCCTGCTCGAGGCTGGCCCTGTCGATGGCGCTGCGGGCGCCGTCGAGCGCGGCGTTCAGCCGCTCGAGCTTGTCCTCGGTGAGCGCGTCGGCCGTACCGCGCCGTTCGAGCTCGGCGAGGCGCGCATCATTGGTGCGCTTGAACTCCTCGAAGGCGCCCATGAACTCGCCGAACAGCGCGTCGGCGCCGGCATTGGCCTTGTTCTCGAGGCCGCTTGTCGCTTCAGTCATCGTGATCCTCAGTTGCTGAAAACGGAGATGGCCGCCGCGAGCGACCGTTCGAGCCGGCTGCTCCGCGCCGGCGGCTGGCCCGGACCGATGCGGGCCAGGGACATCATCGGGAAGGTGACGATGGAGATCTCCCACAAATCGACCTCCCACAGCTTGCGGTGGCCCTCGCGGCCCGCCCGCGTCGCCTTGATCGTGCGAAAGCCGATGCTGAGCCCGTCCACCGCGCCCCGCGCGATCAGCCGGCGCAGCGCTTCGGCGCGCGGCACCTCGGGCACCAGCCGGCCCTCCACATGCAGGCCGAACGCGTCCTCGCGGATCGCCTCCCAGGTGCCCACCGGCTCCTTGGGGTCGTGCTGGAACAGCATTTTCACGCGATGCCGGCCGCGCAGGGCGAGGCTCCTGCGGAAGGCGCCGGGCATGACGATGTCGCCACCGTCGTCGGGCCGGCCGAAGACGCTGGCATAGCCCGAAAAGCGCCCGTCCGCGTCGATGGGCAGGGTGTCCATCAGCGCCTCTCCCGCGGCCGCGGCGGCGGCGATTTGGGCACGGCAAGCTTGCCCGCGAGGTTCCAGGCGAACTGCCTGAAGACCTCGGCGGCCTCGATCCTCGATTTGCGCATGTCAGTCCTTGCGTTTGAAAAGCTGGTTCAGCGCCGCGATTTCCTTGACGAAATCCTCGAAGCGCCGGTTGGCCGCGGCGAGCTCGCGCAGCGCGAAGACGAGCAGCCCGCTCGCCCCGCTGGCCCACAGGAACAGCGCCAGATGCGCCAGGTCGCCGCGCTCGGCGACGGTTTTGGTCAACTCGTCCATGTCTGACTCTCCAGGGCCGCGGCCCTCGGCGGCCCCCTACTCCGCCACGCCGAGCAGGCGCCGCTTCTCCTCGTCGGTGAGGAAGCCGGCAGCGCCGATGCGGCTCCATTTGCTCGCCTGGTCCTCGGCCAGCGCCTCGACGCCGTCGAAGTCCGGCGCCAGCGACACGCGGCCGCCGAAGGCCGGCGCCAGCCACAGGCCGAGCTCGTCGGCGACGCGCCGCACCAGCGGCACGATGGTCTGGCGCCACAGCGCCCGGTTGGCTTCCATGAGGTTCGAATAGGTGTTGTCGCCCGGAATGCCGAGCAGCATGGGCGGCACGCCGAAGGCGAGCGCGATCTCGCGCGCCGCCGTGTTCTTGGCCTCGATGAAGTCCATGTCGCGCGGGCTGATGCCCAGCGCCTTCCAGTCGAGCCCGCCTTCCAGCACCATGGGCCGGCCGGCATTGGCGGCCCCCTGGAACGCCGTTTCGAGCTCGCCCTTCAGCCGCTCGAACTGCTGCGTGGTCAGGTGGCCCGCCCCCGCCGAATAGACCAGCGCGCCGCTCGGCCGCGCCGAATTGTCGAGCAGCGCCTTGTTCCAGCGCGCCGCGGCATTGTGCAGGTCGAGGCTTTGCTGGGCCGCCTCCAGCGGCGCCAGCCCGTAGTGATCGTCGAGCGGGTGGAACAGCGCCGCGTGCAGCACGCTCGGCACCGGCCGCGTGTCCTGACGCAGCGTCGTCGTGCGCCCGCCCACAGTATAGGCATAGGCCTCGGCATAGCCGTCGCGCCCCGGCACCGCCGCCATCCTGTCGGGCCTGAGCCCGTAGAGGCCCTTGACCTCGCCCTCGGCGATCACGGCGTGGAGATAGGCGTTCCCCGCCGTCTGCAGATAGGCATAGACGGCCTCGAGCAGCTCGCCGCCCGACTGGCGCGGGTTGGGCCGCGCCAGCAGCGCCAGCAGCGGATGCTCGGCCAGCCGCCGCCCGTTCTCGCGCGCCACCAGCGGCACGCGCGTCGCCGATTCCGCGATCAGCCGCACGCAGCGATGCACCACCGGGTTGCGCATGTAGCCTTCCTGCGCCAGCGCCGGAAAGCTGCGCCGCGTCCAGTCCGGCGCCCCCAGCTCGCGGATCGCCATCAGCAGCGGCGCCGACTTGGCTTCAGGCACGACGGATCCACCGCCGAACAGGCGGGTGAGCAGATTTGGCATCTTGTTTCCCTTTGGGGTCGCGACCGGCACGCCGCCGGTGCAGCCCGGCGGCTTGACATCAATTCGATCGTTAGCTAATTAACGAAACATGAGCCAGGTCTTCAAGGCACTTTCCGACCCGACCCGCCGCCGCGTGCTGCAGCTGCTGCAGAAGGGGCCGCTGAGCGCGGGCGAGCTCTGCAAGCACTTCGACGTCTCCAAGCCGACGATGTCGGCGCACTTCGCGGTGCTGAAGGAGGCCGACCTGATCCATGCCGAGAAGGCCGGCAAGTTCATCATCTATCACCTGAAGCTCTCGGTGCTCGAAGAGGCGCTGCTGGGCTTTGCGCAGTCGTTCGGCCTCGGCACCGAAGCGCCGCCGGCCAAATGGGAGACGGCACGATGAAGCGAGAACTCATAGGGGCCCTGGCCTGGGGCGGCGGCATCGTGGTGGTGGCGCTGTGTGCATCGTTTGCGCGCAATCAGGGCTACATCGACCAGGATACGGTGCTTCGGATCGTCATCGGACTGAATGGGCTCATGATCGCCTGGTACGGCAATCGCGCCCCCAAGATGATCGCGCCGAGCGCCGCTGCCCGGCAGGTCACGCGGGTCGCCGGCTGGGCGTTCGTGCTGAGCGGTCTCGTCTACGCCGGACTTTGGGCCTTCGCCCCGATACAGTTGGCCAAGACGGTCGGCACCGGCGCGGTCGCGGTCGGCATGATCGTGACGCTGGCCTATTGCATCCGGCAGGCGCGCGCCGCGAGACATGGCGACAGCGCGTAAGACAGCGCACCGCGACATCGCCGCGCGCTCACGGCGGTGCATCCATCCTATATCCCCCTGACCCGCGGCCC
>PJUF01000810.1_pt1 | contig 18940 bp, 18 predicted proteins | sample 1512191 | NCBI WGS metagenome assembly PJUF01 (sample SAMN08177673, study PRJNA422409) | Feces metagenome, whole genome shotgun sequencing project. | isolation source: Chicken feces (3) enriched on wood chips | host: Gallus gallus | place: USA: Madison | collected 2015-01-15 | reverse complement strand
AGAAAGATAGCAAGAGCTGCAGGTAGTAAACACCTGCAGCTCTTGTGCTTTTTACAGGATAATGAAACCGAATCAGCCGCTTCAAACCATACAATCTGAACCTTAGAATAAGGGCCACAAACCAGACCTATTGCCAAAGAGGATTGCTGGGTTGTTCTATTTTTGGGGATGTGCCTTTTCTGGTAAATAATCCAAAATACTACTAAATCTAAAGAGCATATCAGCTTTTGGTTGTAAATAAGGCTTCTGCCGCTAATCTTTCAGTGCTTTGATCTTAGCATTGAATATGCTAACACAGAGGTGTAACTGATATTAATTTCTTCTTCTTTAGATTGACTGAATTATTTGCTTAGTCCAAATTTTGTATTTGATCCTGGAGCAGTGGCAAATAAGTCACAGTCATTGCCGTGAACTCAATTAACTATAACCCACAGCCTTCTTCACTTCTGGTGCTACTTTAGTTCCGAATAATTCAATAGCTTTCATTATGTCTTTATGTGGTGCGCCGCCAACATCTATATGGGCTAGAAAGCGAGTTAAACCAAATATGTCCTGAAGGTACAAAATTTTGTCGGTTACCTCGGCAGGATCGCCTATGAAAAGAGCGGCTTCTTTTTTCCTGCCGGCTTCAAACTGCTCTTTTCTAAACGGTGGCCAGCCACGTTCTTGACCAATTTTATCCATTTGTGCGGCATAGTAAGGGTAATAATTGTCTGCGGTTTGCTGGCTGTTCTCTCCAACAAAAGTATGCGAGTGCACTCCAATGCTCATTTTTGAAATATCATGGCCATGTTTAGCGTATTCTTCTTTATATAGCATTACAAGTGGTTGGAACTGATAAGGGTAACCACCAATAATAGCAATAATTAAAGGCAAACCCAATCTAGCCGCTCTGATAACAGATTCTGGTGTGCCACCAACGGCAATCCAAATATCTAAACCTCCGTTTAAGGCTCTGGGGAATATTCTTTGGTTATTTAAAGAAGCCCTTAGTTTGCCTTTCCAGCTTACTAATTCATTCTTATTAATTTTAAGCAGTAAATCCAGTTTTTCTGTAAATAACTCGTTGTAATCACTTAATTGATAGCCGTATAAAGGGAATGATTCTATAAAGCTTCCACGGCCCACCATAATTTCGGCCCTACCATCGGAGAGTAAGTCTAAGGTGGCAAAGTCTTCATAAATCTTTACAGGGTCGGCAGAACTTAAGACGGTTACCGCACTGGCAAGCTTAATATTTTTAGTTACTGTAGCTGCTGCAGCTAAAATCATTTCGGGGCTGGAGACTGCGTAATCTTCGCGGTGGTGTTCGCCCATGCCGAAGACATCGAGGCCCACTTCATCAGCCAGTTTAACCTCTTCAATAATTTCTTTTATACGCTGGTGTGCGCTTTTTTGTATACCGGTGGATATGTCTTTAGATACATCGCCAAACATGCCAATTCCTAATTCCATAAATGAAGTTTAATGTTTTAATTTGTTCATCATCAGAAGATAAACTTTTTTTTAAATAGCTTATTGAATTTCTTGCCACCATTTTTTAAATACGTGAGCGCTGTCTTTTAGATGTACCAGTTCGCCAATCATAGGAGTAATCACTTTTCCGCAATAAATGTTTGTTTGTTCAGATATTTTTTTCAGCGGCTCGTCCCAGCTATGTAAAGCCAAAGCAAATTTTGCCGAATGTACGGGTAAAAGCATTTTGGATCTTAGGTCTTCTGCGGCTTGCAAAGTTTCTTCTGGCGTAGTGTGTATATATTTCCATTTCCAGTTATACTGACCATTTTCCAGTATGGCTAAATCGAAAGGGCCGTATTTGTCGCCAATTTCTTTGAAATGTTTGTCGTATCCGCTGTCTCCTCCTATAAATATTTTATAAGAAGGAGTATTGAATACAAAAGAAGTCCATAAAGAGGTGTTGCGTTTGAAAGTTCTGCCAGAAAAATGACGAGCAGGGGTGGTAACAGATTTAAAACCCGGTTCTAATTCGATAGTATCAAACCAATCTGTTTCAAATATTTCTGCTTCTATTTTCCAACGTCTAAGGTGAGAGGCAAGGCCTAAGCCGCAGATAATCTTATCAACCTTTCCATTTAATTCTAAAACGGTTTCATAATCCAGATGGTCCCAATGGTCATGCGTTAGAAAAAGATAATCTATATGCGGAAGCTGACTGGCTATATAAATATCAGAACCGTTAAAGGACTTCATGGTAGCAGGAATGGGAGAGGCGTTGCCACTAAAAACCGGGTCGACCAGAATATTCTTCCCATCTAAACGCATAAAATAGGAGGAATGCCCAAACCAGACTAAAATATCATTTTCTTGTTCTAAGCTTAGTAAATCTGTACGTACGGACGGAATGTTGTCTATGGGTTTGGTTTTGAATTTCGGACTAAAGAAGAATTCTTTAAAAACATCATAATAGGTTACACCTTCTGCAAAATCTGGCGTGTTACTTTGGTTCTGGAATTTGCCATCTTTATAGTTGGGAGATTTTTTAATCAGTTCTAAAGATTGTGCATCTGGCTGGCTTCCAAACTTAGGATGCTGCAAATAGGCTACGGTAACTATAGCCAGTAAGGCTACCAGGGCTATAAATGCTATCATTAATCTATTTCTTCTTTTACGTTTACGAGACACTATTGCTGATTGAAACTAAATGCTGGAAAAGATAAATATAAAAAAACACAGCATTTAAAGCTTTTAGAGAAATGGTTTTGATATGACTTTAGGAAATTAAGAATGCCAAGAGAAGGCGTTTTAGTTTATTTACGATTTTACCATTATCGAGTTAGAGAAATTAAGTATGGTTTATCTAAATTTCATTACTTATGATTTCCTATATAAGCGGTTGATAGTAAGAATTTTTTAAGTCTCCGTAACGATTGCATTAATATTTTTTTGCAAAAAAAAGCGTGAAATATGCTGATTCTTGAGTATTTTCGGGACTTCTGTTATTTTTTAAACAAAAATAAATGCTATTTATTGTACTGTCAGGATTATTAACATCGTGTCTTTTAATTCCTTTTGGAAGGATATTCAAGACAAAATGGAGTGTCTTATTAACCCTGTTGCCAGTTCTATTGTTTAGCGTTTTTATGGCGCATATTCCCTTTGTAATGGATGGGGATGTTATTTACGATAGCTATAAATGGGTGCCTTCTTTAGCCATCAATTTTGATTTCAGATTGGATGGATTGTCACTGCTGTTTAGTTTACTGATTACAGGGATTGGAGCGCTGATTTTCTATTATGCCAGCTCTTATTTAAAGAACCACGAATATCTTGATAGGTTTTACGGCTATCTATGCTTATTTATGTCGGCAATGTTGGGCGTAGTGCTATCAAATAATGTGCTTTTGTTGTTTGTGTTTTGGGAGCTTACCAGTATTAGTTCTTTCTTCTTAATAGGGTTTAACAATAGTAATGAAGATTCCAGAAAAAGTGCCTTAACAGCACTAGGAATTACCGGTTTAGGAGGTTTCTTCCTGTTGGCAGGTTTAATACTGATGAGCCAGATAGCGGGTACTTTTTCTATCACTACGCTAATGAACTCGGCAGAGCTAATTAAGAACCACCATTTATACCCGGTGGTATTAGGTTTGGTGTTTATTGGTGCCTTTACCAAATCAGCACAGTTCCCTTTCCATTTTTGGTTGCCGGGAGCCATGAAAGCGCCAACGCCGGTATCTGCTTACCTGCACTCTGCAACCATGGTAAAAGCAGGTGTTTTCTTATTAGCCCGCTTTACGCCAATTCTGGGCAATACACCCGAGTGGTCTTATACTTTAATGATTGTAGGCGGTTTTACCATGTTGTATGCTGCTGTTCATTCGCTTTTCCGTACAGATTTAAAAGGTATTCTGGCGTATTCTACCATTGCCGTTTTAGGTGTGCTAGTTTTTCTGATAGGTTTAGGAACCCGGGAAGCCTTAATCGCGTTGAGTACTTTTATTTTAGTGCATGCCCTGTATAAAGCAGCACTTTTCTTAATAACAGGAATTATAGATCACGAAACCGGGACCCGGGAAATTACCAGACTGGCAGGTTTAAGAAAGGTAATGATGCCGGTTTTTATTGCCGGATTGTTGGCTGCACTCTCAAGTGCTGGTTTGCCATTATCTTTCGGTTTTATTGGCAAAGATCTTATATACGAAGCAACGCTACATGCCGATAAAAACCTGTTTCTGTATTTAACCATATTGGCTGTAATTACCAATATTTGTTTGGTGGCAGCAGGTTTTATGGCAGGCATTAAGCCCTTTACCGGCAATTTACCACAAGAGTTTAAGAGTGTACACCTGCCTTATCTGTCTATGTGGTTGCCTCCGCTAATTTTGGCAGTGTTAGGTTTTGTGTTCGGCTGTTTTCCTGCTACAATAAGCAATGCCATTATATCGCCAACTGTAGCCGCTTTGGCTAATGAGAGCGTAGATTTTCAGCTAAAGATATGGCATGGCTTTAATCTGGTATTGTTGTTAAGTGTGGCTACGCTGGTAGTAGGAACAATAGTCTATGTTTCTAACAAACCTAAAGAACAGAAATTAGCCTGGCTAGGAAAATTTCATAGGGCATCTCCGGAAACTATTTTCAATAGCTCAAAAAAGAAGTTTCTGGAGTTTTCTACCTGGTATTCAGATAAAATGCACAATGGATACTTGCGTTCTTATTTGTTGAAGATTATCATCTTTGCGGAGCTGCTGTTAGGTTATGAGTTAATCATGAGCGGTCCTATTTATTTAGACTATAGCAAGCTTTCGCCGATAAGTATTTACGAAGGGGTGAACGTAGCTATTTTAATTGGCGCTATTTATTTAACAATTACTACTACATCCAGACTCACGGCCGTTGTAGGTACAAGTGTCATCGGCTATGCCATTTGTTTAATATTTGTTTTTTACGGTGCCCCGGATTTAGCAATTACGCAATTTACCATAGATACGTTAACGGTAGTATTGTTTGTATTTGTGTTATTTAACTTACCATCATTTCTGGTAGTTCCTGGCAATAAAAAAATTATAGTAAGTCGTGATGCTTTTGTAGCCTTAACTTTCGGTGCTATACTTTCTATGATTGCTTTAAAAGTATTGCAAGTGCCAGTAGATACAGAAATAAGTAGGTTTTATGGCAATTTTGCTTATACATTGGCTAAAGGTAAAAACGTGGTAAATGTTATTCTGGTAGATTTTAGAGGTTTTGATACCATGTTTGAAATTGTAGTATTGAGTATTGCAGCTTTGGGAGTATACAGTTTAATACAACTGAGATTAAAAGCATCAGAAAAAGAATAATTAAAGAGATTGCTTTAGCTGCAATGCTTTAAAAAGAGAAATGAATTAAAGAGATTATTATGAGAAGTATGATATTACAAACAGCATCAAGGTATTTACTACCAATTTTGCTGCTGTTTTCTGTGTTTTTATTGCTTCGCGGACATTATTACCCTGGTGGAGGTTTTGTGGGCGGTTTGGTCGCATCTATCGCGTTTGTATTGCACAGTTTTGCCCACGGTACACATGCTACTATGAAAATTTTGAGATATAAACCATTGACGCTCATTCCTATGGGTTTGATTATCTCTACCTTAAGTATGTATTTACCCACGCTTTTGGGGCAGCCGGTAATGACAGGTCTATGGTTTGAACAGCCTATCCCAGTAATAGGCATGATAGGTTCTTCTTTATTTTTTGATTTAGGAGTTTATCTGGTAGTAATAGGTGTGGTATTAACTATATTATTTACCATTTCTCTAAATACACATTAATATATGGAGCTGATACTTGTTATATTAATAGGATTTTTATATGCTGGGGGGGTGTATCTTATCTTGCGAAGAAGTATGGTTCGTCTGCTTTTGGGAATTATATTTTTAGGAAACGGAACCAATATCCTTATTTTTCTGATGGGAAACATTACCAAAGGAAAACCGCCAGTAATAGATGCCAATCTTAAAGTGTTTGCAGATATTTACGCAGATCCTATTCCACAAGCCTTAATTTTAACAGCCATTGTTATCAGCTTTGGTTTAACATCTTTTGCCATTGTTTTGTTAAAGCGTGTTTATGCTTTATTGGGTACTGATGATCTTGATAACTTAAATACTCCGGAAGAAGAAGATATATGATAGACAACCATATTATAGCGCCAGTATTAATTCACCTGTTTACTGCACTATTGCAATTGGTGTTTTGGAGAAAGACCTTTACTCAGCGCATTATTAGCGTAGCAGGCAGTGTTATTGGCGTCTTATCAGCTGTTAATTTATTTGCGAAGGTATATAGTGGCAGCATATTAACCATGAATGCCGCAAATTGGAAAGCCCCCTTCGGGATTGTTTTTGTAGCCGATACGCTTAGCGTAACCCTGGTGTTGCTTACTTCTATTGCAGCCATTTCTGTTTCTTTGTTTTCTTGCATAGGTGTAGGAAGAGCCAGAATGCTTTATGGCTATTTCCCTATATTCCACTTTCTGGTGATGGGCTTAAACGGAGCATTCTTAACCGGAGACATCTTTAACCTTTACGTATGGTTTGAGGTGGTGATTATATCTTCTTTTGTTTTACTTACTTTGGGCGGACGGAAACCGCAGTTGGAAGGTGCTGTAAAGTATATGGCCATGAATATTCTGGCTTCTACTTTCTTCTTAACAGGCATCGGTATCTTATATGGATTAACAGGTACGCTCAATATGGCCGATTTATCCTTGAAAGTTCCTATGGTTCAAGACCAGTCGCTGGTAAATTTGACTGCCATGTTTTTCTTAATTGGTTTTGGTATTAAATCGGCCGTTTTTCCACTATATTTCTGGTTACCATCGTCTTATCATACACCACCTTCGGCTGTTGCAGCTACATTTGGTGGTCTCTTAACCAAATTGGGTATTTACGCCTTATTCAGGGTATTTACACTAATCTTTGTTCCGGATGATTTCATGAAAACAGTATTTATGGTACTGGCTATTATGACCATCTTAACCGGAGCTTTTGGCGCCATTATTAAAACCAACGTACGTCGTATGTTTTCTTACCTTATTGTATGTCATATTGGTTTTATGATTGGAGGATTGGGCTTGTACACCAAAGCAGCTATACTGGGAGCTGTTTTTTATCTTATTCATGATATTATGGTAAAAACCAATATGTTTTTAATTACTGGCTTAATCAGGCAATTAAGAGGTACTATGAATATGGAAAAGCTGGGCGGTATTTATGCAGAATATCCTAAGATATCGTTGCTGATTGCCATTGTACTGTTTTCTTTGGTGGGTATTCCGCCTTTATCTGGTTTCTGGCCTAAAATTTATCTTATAGAAGCCGCATTTAGTCATAATAGTTATTTTTATGTGGGAGGCTTAATTCTAGGAAGTTTTGTGACATTATATGTGATTGCAAAATTGTGGGCAGAAGTGTTCTGGAAAGATACGGTGCAGGATGATTTGGTGGTAGATAATTTTAAATTGTTAGATAAACCTAAGCAATTGCTGTTAGTGCTACCAATAGGTATTTTAGGTGCGGTAAGCTTATTTATCGGTTTAAATGCAGAGTTTATTATTCAGGTAGCCGATAAAATTTCTACAGAGATGATAGATACACGTTTTTACATACAAGCCGTTTTAGGTAAATAATAAGGAGATAAGATTATGGTAAAACACTTTTTAATGAATCTGTTACTGACCTTTATTTGGGTGGCGCTTACGGGTTCTCTTTATTACTCTAATTTCTTATTTGGTTTCCTGCTCGGTTTTTTCATCCTGTGGGTAATGAACCGGAATGAGACCGATCAGCGGTATTTTTTTCGTGTACCAAAGACCGTTGGGTTTGCACTTTCTCTCCTGTATGAAATGATAGTTGCCAATGTACACGTGGCTTATGACGTGATTACACCAAAATATTTCTCTAAGCCAGGTATTGTACGCTATCCGCTGCAGGCTGTTACAGATTTAGAAATTAACCTGCTTTCTACCATGATATCTTTAACGCCCGGAACGTTGATTCTGGATATCAGCGAAGATAAGAAATCTATATTTATACATGTGATGTACCTGAATGACAGGGAGAAATTCATTACGCAGATTAGAGAAAGATTTGAGAATAAACTTTTAGAAGTAATGCGATGACATTAGAACAATATTTTGATTATATTATCTTCCCTATATTAACAGTATCTGTAATACTGATATTTATACGCTTGTTTAAAGGTCCGGAAGTTTTTGACCGCGTAATAGCATTGGATCTATTAATTACTTCTGGTATTGCCATTATTACCGCCTATAGTATTCGATCCGGGCAACCTATTTTTTTAGATGCAGCCACCATATTTGCGCTTATTGCATTTTTAGGTACTATAGCCTTCTCATTTTATTTGGATAAAGTTAAAACTAAAGGGAATAACAATGACTAAAATTATTATAGGCCTGCTGAGCACTATAGGCGCACTATCTATTTTGTTTGCATCTATTGGCATTGTAAGAATGCCCGATTTTTACTTACGTTTATCTGTAACCGTAAAAGCAGCAACATTAGGCGTAGGACTGTTTTTAGCTTGTGCCGGCGTGGTGTTTCCAGATGTATCTGTAACTACAAAGGTAATAGCAATAGCTTTCTTTTTGATTCTTACTGCCCCTGTGGCAGCACATATGATTGCCCGCACAGCTTATCGTAAAGGCGTTCCAACCTGGGAAGGTACTGTTTTAGATGAATTAAAAGATGAAAGAAGAGAGGTGGAAGAGCGTAATGCTTTGGAGAATAAGGATGAGGAATAAGATTTAGATTTATGAAGACCGAATAAGGAAGTTTATTAAATCTTAATGCCGGTTTTCTGTGATTCGAGGCATTCTTAGCAATGGTTATGCTTTTATTTTTTCTACTCTTTGCTTTTCATTAATCTACTTTAGCAATCAATAAGCTAATATCCTACAAAATAAAGAAAATTTATCATAGAGAACACTGTAGCCCAGCATATATATTTGTTTTAAACCAGTTGGTAAATCTAAAAACCACCTAAAATGGATTTATTTGTTAAGACAGAAAATACAAATTTCTCACTATAGAAATCAGTAGATTCGATACCATTTCTTAGCAATGTTAGATTAACTGGCTTTTTTAACGATTATAAACAAATATATAATGAGCGAAAAGTTAAGTTTAGGAGTAATTATTGGCAACCGCGATTTTTTTCCGGACAGGTTGGTAGCAGAATGCAGAACCGAAATCATAGATGTTCTCTACAGACAAAATATAAATCCAATTTTATTAGAAGAGGCAGATACTAAGCTGGGCGGCGTAGAAACTTTTCGAGACGCACAAAAATGTGCCGAACTTTTTAAAAAGCACCGCGACAAAATTGCGGGTGTATTGGTAGTGCTTCCAAACTTTGGCGACGAAAGAGGTGTTGCTGAAACTTTAAAGCTTGCCAACTTAAATGTCCCGGTTTTAATTCAAGGTTACCCAGACGATTTAGATAAATTAGATGTTGCCAGAAGACGCGATTCATGGTGCGGAAAAATTTCTGTATGCAATAATCTGTATCAATACGGCATAAAATATACTTTAACAACTAAACATGTGGTGCATCCGGAAGATCCTTCTTTTTTGCAAGACCTGTCTGATTTTGTAGCTGTTTGTCGTGTGGTAAAGGGGCTGCGCAATATGCGTATTGGCGCTGTAGGTGCAAGGCCTGGTGGTTTTAATACGGTACGCTACAGTGAGAAAATATTGCAGCGTCACGGAATTTCCGTTACTACAGTAGACCTTTCTGAAATATTGGGCAATGCTTCTAAACTAAATGAAAACGACCAGATAGTAAAAGACCGATTAGAAAAGATAAGAAATTATGCTTCGGTTGGTTTAACACCTCATGAAGCTTTGGTGCAGATTGCGAAGCTTGATGTTGTTTTAAACGATTTTATGGATGAAAATTCCTTAGATGCAACAGCTATTCAATGCTGGACTTCTTTGCAGAAAAACTACGGTTGTAATGTTTGTACCAGTATGAGCATTATGAGCGAAAATATGTTGCCAAGTGCCTGCGAAGTAGATGTTACCGGTACTCTTACAATGTATGCCATGCAGTTGGCATCAGGTTCGCCAAGTGCACTGGTAGATTGGAATAATAATTATGCTAATGATGAAGAAAAATGTGTGTTGTTCCATTGTGGTAACTGGGCAAAATCGTTTCTGCCTGATATCGAAATAAGCAATGCGCCAATTTTGGGAACAACTGTTGGTGTAGAAAACACGTATGGAGCTTTGGCAGGAAGAACACCAGCCATGCCGCTTACTTACGGGCGCATTAGTACAGACGATACCAAAGGGGTAATTAAAGCTTATTTTGGCGAAGGGGAATTAACTAACGATCCATTAGATACCTTTGGAAACAGAGCGGTTGCTCAGATAAAAGATTTGCAGGGGCTTATGCGGTATGTATGCAGAAATGGTTTTGAGCATCATGTGGTTATGAACGCTTCTAAAACAGCTCATATCTTAAAAGAAGCATTTGGTAATTATTTAGGCTGGGAAATTCATCAGCATTAAAAAGCAACGCTTATGACGGTACAGGAATTAGAACTAAAATCTGTTGAATACAGAAGGAAGATACTGAAATACATCTATAAGGCAGGTGCCGGACACACAGGCGGCAGCTTGTCTTGTGTTGATATTCTAAATGTACTCTACAATGAAGTGCTAGACGTAAATCCGCATACTTTCTCTTCTCCTGATAGAGATAGGTATATCCAAAGCAAAGGACATTGCGTAGAGGCGTTATTTGTGGTGTTAGCAGATCAGGGGTTTTTTCCGGAAGAAGAGCTTTTCAATTTGTGCCGGTATCAATCACATTATATTGGTCACCCTACCAGGAAAGTACACGGTGTAGAGCAAAATACAGGTGCATTAGGACATGGTCTGCCCATTAGCGCCGGTGTAGCCATTGCAGCTAAATTAGATGATAAACCATATCGGGTTTATACACTTTTGGGAGATGGAGAGTTACCGGAAGGATCTAATTGGGAAGCAGCTTTAACGGCAGCACATTATAAACTGGATAATTTATGTGCGATTGTAGACTCAAATAAATTGCAGATATCCGGTACTACGGCAGAAGTTTGTAATACAGATCCTCTGGATAAAAAGTTTGAAAGCTTTGGATGGTCAGTTAGAGAAGTAGATGGTAATGATATTAAGCAGTTAAAGGAAGCTTTTGCGGGGTTGCCTTATGAAGCAGGAAAGCCTAGTTTAATTATAGCGCATACTACCAAAGGAAAAGGAATAAGCTTTATGGAAAATACGCTGAAATGGCATCATGGTGTGCCTTCTGAAGCAGAATATGCAGTAGCTTTAGAAGAATTAGAGAAAGCAGAACAATTGTTGACAATCAAAACAGTATAATTTGGGAACGGTAATAGAAAATAATGCAGTATTTGGGCTGCCTAATCTGGAAGTTTTTTCTGCCACTTTACAAGATCTTGCATCTGCCGACAGAGATATTATTGTAGTTACTAGTGACTCGAGAGGCTCGGGAAAGTTAGTGCCCTTCGCACAAAAATATCCTAAGCAATTGGTAGAGATTGGTATAGCCGAACAAAACTTAGTGGGAGTTGCTGCAGGTTTGGCATCGGCGGGTAAAAAGACATTTGCGGTATCACCGGCCTGTTTTTTAACGGCCAGATCTTTTGAGCAAATTAAGAATGATATAGCTTATTCAGACAATCCGGTAAAATTGATTGGTATTAGTGCAGGAGTTAGCTATGGAGCGTTAGGAAGTACACACCATAGTTTGCATGATTATGCTGCATTACGGCCTGTAAATAATATCATGTTAGTAGCTCCGGCAGATAATTACGAAACCCGACAATCTATCACATTAGCTGCAGATTTAGCGCATCCGGTTTATATTCGTTTTGGAAAAAAAGCAATGCCACATTTGCCCAATCCGAAAGGGCATGCTTTTGCTTTTGGTAAAGGCAGGGTAATAAAAGAAGGAAATGATTTAACTCTAATTGCCACGGGTGAGACAGTTTATCCCGCTTTGCAAGCCGCAGAAAAGTTGCAGCAAGAAAAGCAGTTGCAAGCCGCAGTAATTAGTATGCATACCATTAAACCTCTAGATTATGATTTAATAGCAGCATATGCTGCAAACCGAAGTCCAATTATTACGGTAGAAGAACATAGTGTTTATGGCGGCTTAGGAGAGGCTTGTGCTTCTTTTTTACTGGAAAATGGTTTTAGAAATCCTTTTAAAATTATCGGAATACCAGATGAATATACGGTAACGGGCTCGCAAACAGAAATTATGAATCATTATGGTATTTCTGAAGAAGGGATAGCTGCCGTGGCTTTATCGCTGTTATAAGGCTTCAATAATAAATTGTAGCACAAACTTAAATTATAGTATTTTTAGACATACTGTAACAAAAAATTGTAAACCTTACGGCCAACCTAATAGCCGGAAAATCAAATGAAATGAATAGAAGCATAAATATTTTTTTGTGTCTGATGGTGCTTTTGTCTTTGTTTTCTTGCACACAGAAATCCAAAGAGAACAAGCCTAAGAAAATAGCAGTTATTGTTTCTACGCTTAACAATCCATGGTTTGTAGTGTTGGCGGAGGCAGCAGCAGCTCAAGCTCAGGCATTAGGCTACGAAACTAAAATCTTCGATTCGCAGAACAATACTGCTCTAGAGGCAGATCATTTTGAGAATGCCATCACATCAGGCTATGAAGCTATTCTTTTTAACTGTACCGATGCTGATGGTTCTATAGTAAACGTAGCAAAAGCAAAGAATGCCGGGGTAGGGGTTTTCTGTATGGATAGAGAAATTAATTCCAACGAAGTGGCTACAGCGCAAATTCTTTCTGATAGTTACTCGGGCTGCATTGCTTTAGGGAAATATTTTGTAGAGCAGCTTAATAAGAAAGGAAAATATGTAGAACTGTTGGGCTTGGTTGGTGATAACAATACCTGGAGCAGATCTAAAGGCTTTCATAGTGTGGTTGATAACTATTCTGGTTTAGAGATGGTTGCGCAGCAAAGTGCAGATTTCGACAGGAATAAGGCCATGGAAGTGCTGGAATCTATTTTACAGGCACAGCCAGATATAGATGCTGTTTTTTGCGGAAACGATGCCATGGCTATGGGGGCTTATCAGGCACTTACGGCCGCCGGAAAAGCACACAAAGTAAAAGTTTTTGGTTTTGATGGAGCCAATGATGCTTTGCAATCTATACAAGAAGGAAAAATAAAGGCAACCAGCATGCAGTATCCTTTGCTAATGGCAGAAACAGCCGCCAATTACGCACATGAATTCCTCAATGGAAAAACAGATTTTCCGCAAAAAGTTCCGGTTTCGGTAGAGTTGGTAACGGCCATGAATATCAAGAATTATGTATCGGGCAAATAATCTCAGCACATGTCAAAAAAAACTATAAAATATTTAATAGCTACTGTGGTTTTTCTGTTTTTAGCTTATCATTCGGTTTATTTCCGGAAACTTGATGAGGTGAAAGCAGCCACCTCTGGCAATTTTGATGCGGAAGCTTATATAGAAAATTTATGGAATAAAGAGCTTATGCCTTCTTTAGCACAGGCCGTTCGGCTAGATTCGTTATTGGCGCAGCTTAAAGCCCAACCAGAAGAAGCATTTGCAAGACATAGCCATGCATTGGGTATTGGGAACATTCGTTACTTCATGGTGCAGGCAGAAGCAGAAGTGGTAAGCAGAGACGATAATTTTATATCGGTAAAACTAGCTAATATTCCACAAGCGGAGTTTAAAATCGCCACAGAATATATCTACGGAAATGAAGTAAGAGATGCCTCCAATTTGATTCCAATGACTGAGTTTAAGAACACCATGGATTTTAATAACATCTCAGCATCAATTAACAAAAAGATAAGAAATGAGGTGATTCCGGTTCTTAAGAAAGATGCCGAGACAGGGAAGCGTATCAGGTTTTTTGGAGCCACGGAGCTCAATCAGAAATATGTGGAACTGAATAACATAGAAATTATACCAGTTAAAGTAGAGTTTTTATAATAAACGTAGGTATGCTAACAGTTGAAAATATTAGTAAAAGATTTTCTGGGATTGCTGCATTAGAAAATATCAATATGCAGATAGAAGGTGCAAAAGTTACGGCAATTATTGGCGAAAATGGTGCTGGGAAATCTACTTTAATGAAAATTCTGAGCGGTGTTTACAGCGAATATGAAGGGCGGATTTTATTAAACGGAGAGCCGGTTAATTTTTCCAATCCAAAGGAAGCACAAGCTTACGGAATCGCAATAATTCATCAGGAACTCACTTTAATTCCATATTTAACGGTATCAGAAAACATCTTTTTAGGTAGAGAAATTGAAACCGTATGGGGAGAGCTAGACAAGAAGGCTATGCGTAAAAGAACGCAGGAACTATTGCAGAAATTACGTTTAGATATAGCGCCAGATACGCCGGTTTCTAATTTAAAAGTTGGCCAACAGCAAGTGGTAGAGATAGCAAAAGCTTTACTTACAGATTCTGATGTAATTATTATGGATGAGCCTACTTCTGCCATTAGCGATGCGGAGGTAAATGTGCTTTTTGAGATTATTAACGATTTGCGTCAGGAAGGGAAGGCCATTATTTACATTTCGCACAAGCTGGACGAGCTTTTCAGAATTGCAGATGCTTACATCGTTCTGCGTGATGGGAAAATGATAGAAAGTGGCAATATGAAAGGCATGCAGGCCGATGATATTATTCAGAAAATGGTGGGGAGGGAAATTAAGCTATTACAAAAAGAAAAATGTTGCGATAATGAAGAAGAGTTGTTAAGAGCAGAAAATATCAGGCTTAAACATCCGGAAAGAAAACAAGATTATTTATTGAAAAATGTATCTTTTTCTTTGAAAAAGGGCGAAATTCTGGGCGTTTTCGGTTTAATGGGGGCGGGTAGAACTGAATTATTGGAAACCCTGTTTGGGCAACACCATAAATTTGCCGAAGGCGAAATCTGTGTAGAGGGAGATTGTATTAATATAAAATCTGCTGCAGATGCTGCTAAATACGGTATAGCATTGGTTCCCGAAGATAGAAAGAAGGATGGTTTGGTGCTGGAAATGGATGTTCAGAAAAATATATGCCTTACCACTTTGAAAGAAATGGAATTTGCCGGCTTACTAAATTCCAGCAAAGAGAGCAATCTGTCAGATAAATACGTTAAGGATTTGCGAATTAAAACTGCCTCTGTAAAACAAGATGCTGGTAGTTTAAGTGGAGGAAATCAGCAAAAAATTGTGATAGCCAAATGGTTAGCTACCAATCCGAAAATTCTTTTGCTGGACGAGCCTACCCGCGGAATAGATGTTAACGCCAAGAATGAAATTTACAAGCTTATTGTAGAGCTGGCTGCTAAGGGTATGGGAATTATCATAGCCTCGTCTGAACTTCCTGAAATCTTAGCCGTTTCAGACCGCATATTGGTAATGGCAGAGGGAAGCCTAACTGCTTGTTTTTCTGCAGCGGAGGCCAATGAAGCTGCTATCTTGAAGGCTGCTATTCCAAAATCTATTTAAATTATTAAACAAAGACTTATCCGTATAAAAATAAAAAAATGGATTTTAAACTTTATAAACCTTATTTGCTGAAATTTCAATCGCTGATAGCACTGTTTATTCTCTGTCTGGCCATCAGCTTATTATCTGATAAATTTCTTACCGTAGCCAACGGGTGGAATGTGATGCGCCAGATTTCGGTTAACGTTTGCATTTCTGTAGGGATGACTTTGGTAGTGCTTACTGCAGGAATCGACCTTTCTGTAGGCTCTGTGCTTGCTTTCGGTGGTGCGGTAACAGCGGGGTTACTACGTAACGGAATAGAATTAGCATCTACCAATACGTTTATAGGTTTTACAGTATTGGGAGCCATATTAGCCGGGTTGCTTATTGGTGCTGTTTTAGGTGTTTTTAACGGATGGATCATTACCAAATTTAAAGTCCCTCCATTTGTAGCCACGTTGGCTATGCTAACCATTGCCAGAGGTTTAACTTTACTTTATACGCAGGGTTTTCCTATTTCTGGTTTAGGCAGCAGTTTTGCCTTTATTGGCACAGGCTGGTTTTTATCAGTTCCGGTTCCTGTTTGGATTTCGGCCTTTGTGGTATTAATTGCCGTAGTAATTACTAATAAAACCCGTTTGGGGAGATATATTTACGCCATTGGTGGCAATGAAAATGCTTCAAGATTATCCGGAATAAATATTAAGCAGGTTAAAATAATAGTGTATGGTATAGCTGGGTTTTTAGCTGCTTTAGGAGGCATTATGGTAACTTCCAGATTAGATTCTGCACAGCCAAATGCCGGTATGAGCTACGAATTAGATTCTATTGCTGCGGTTGTAATAGGAGGGACATCACTCTCCGGTGGGCGTGGAACCATTATGGGGACCGTTTTGGGGGCTATCATTATCGGTGTGTTAAACAATGGTTTGGTGTTACTCAATGTATCGCCTTTTTGGCAACAAGTGGTAAAAGGTGCGGTAATACTTTTAGCGGTTATTATTGATAAATCCAATTCAAAAAGCGAATAATATGAATCGATATATATTAGCGATAGACCAGGGAACCAGCAGTACAAAAACCATCATTTTTAATGAAAGGGGAGATGTCTTATCCAGAGCATCTGTGCCCTTGCATACTAGTTATTTTGGAGATGGTTTTGTAGAACAAGACCCTGAAGGGATTTATCAAAACGTACTGGAGTCTATTAAAGCTTGTTTAGATATTTTTAAAGCAAATGGAGGTAAAACCGAAGATATTAAAGCTTGCGGAATTTCTAACCAGCGAGAAACTTTTGTATTGTGGGATGAGAAGGGGCAACCTTTGCACAATGCCGTGGTGTGGCAATGCAAAAGATCTGTTGCTATTTGCGACAGGCTAAAAGCGAAAGAAGGTTTTGAAAATCTGCTGAAAGCGAAAACAGGCTTATTGGTAGACCCATATTTTTCTGGAACAAAATTGCTGTGGTTATATGAAAATGAGCCCTCAGTAGCAGCTGCTATAAGAAATAACAACGCATATTTTGGCACCATAGATAGTTGGCTGTTGTATAAATTTACCCATGGTAAGACCTATAAAACAGATTATACCAATGCTTCCCGAACCATGTTTTTTAACCTGCAAAATTTAAGCTGGGATAGGGATATATTAGTGAAGCTTGGGTTAGAGAATTTGAATTTGCCGGAAGTTCAGGTATCGTCCTCCTATTTTGGAGAGACGGATTTCTCTGGATTATTAAAGAATAAAATAGCGGTTACTGCATTAATTGGCGATTCGCATGCAGCAGCATTTGGCGAAGGGTGTTTTGATACAGGCAGTGCAAAAGCCACCTTAGGAACCGGTTGTTCTATATTAATGAATACTGGAGAAAATTTACAATTCTCTAGAAATGGAATGGTGAGTACCATTTGCTGGAGCACAGAAGAAAAGGTTGCTTATGCTTTTGAAGGGGTTATAGTTTCTTGCGGTTCGCCAATAGAATGGCTAAAGAATGAACTTGGCATATTAAAAAATGCTACAGACGCAGAAGAAATGGCCTTATCGGTAGAAGATAATGGAGGCGTATATCTTATTCCTGCTTTTAGTGGTCTTGGTGCTCCGTATTGGGATATGAAAAGGAAAGGCGAGATTAAAGGACTGACTTTTTCGAGTAATAAAAAGCATATCATTAGGGCGGCCTTAGAAGCTATTCCATATCAGATAATGGATGTAATTACTGCAATGGAAAAGGATGGAAATATTTCTTTAAAAGAGCTTAGGATAAATGGAGGTATTACTTCAAATAACTTTGTAATGCAATTTCTTACAGACCTATTGCAAAGACAAGTTTTAAATATTGATTTTCCTGATATCTCTGCTTTGGGAGCTGCTTATCTGGCCGGATTAAAAGCAGGAATTTTTAAAGATATTGATCATTTGAGGATGCTTAAAGAGCACCAGTTAACATCATTGTCTGCAGATGTGTTTAAAATTGAAAAAGCATATCAAGGATGGTTAAAAGCTGTGGCTAATAATTAACTGCGTTTTTTTATTTCAGTAGTGAAAAAAGCAGGTCGGATTTAGACCTGCTTTTGAATTTTATAGGGTTAAATAACCACGAAATCCTCTGGCGGCATAATAAGATTCTGCACCATTATGATAGAGAAATACATGTCCATAACGCCAATCTCCAAACAAAGCACCGCCTAGTTCTCTAATGTCATCTGGAGTTTTTATCCAGCTGGATGTTTTAGTGTCAAATTTCCCTAGTTTTTGCAGGGCTCTATATTGTTCTTCTGTTAATATTTCAATACCCATTTCTGTAGCCATCCCAACAGCGCTATGTTTAGGCTTATGCTCTTTTCTAGATTCCAGAGCTTCCGGGTCATAACAAATGCTTCGTCGTTCTTTCGGGCTTTCCGCCGAGCAATCGCAGAAAGTGTATTCATCCGCTTTTTTATCATAGGCAATAACATCAGGTTCTCCTTCAGTTTCTTCCATTTCATTAAGAGACCATAGTTTTTGTGAATTATTTTTAAGTTTTTCTTGAACTTTCTGCCATTCCAACCCCTCATGGCGATGCATGTTTTTCTCAAATCGCTTTTTTAAAATATCAAATAGCTCTGCAATTCGTTCTTCTGGCAGATGGTGACTTTTCATAACAGTTTTGATTTATTTTTTGTGGTATTTGGTTTATATTTTCTATTTTACAACCCAATTCTTTTGGTAATTGTTTCAGCACATTTCTTAAGCTCAATTAAGATATTTTCATTATTCGCTATTTTCTCCATATTCATTGTGGTAAGTTTAGAAATGGTTAAACAAGCAATAATTCCATTATGCGTTATACCCACCGGTACACTTATGTCAACAACACCCTCGGCAAGGTGGCTGTTTCTAATGTAATATCCATTTTGTTTAATCTGTT
>PJUF01000809.1_pt1 | contig 18973 bp, 20 predicted proteins | sample 1512191 | NCBI WGS metagenome assembly PJUF01 (sample SAMN08177673, study PRJNA422409) | Feces metagenome, whole genome shotgun sequencing project. | isolation source: Chicken feces (3) enriched on wood chips | host: Gallus gallus | place: USA: Madison | collected 2015-01-15 | reverse complement strand
GGCGTGTTCATCAGCGCTTCGACCAAGATCGTCGACCGCGCCACGGGCGAGGTATTCGTCGGCCGCGTGCCGCCCTATTCGGTGGTCGTGCCGGGCAATTTGCCGGGCCGCCCACTGCCCGACGGCAGCCTAGGCCCGTCGCTCTACTGCGCGGTGATCGTCAAGCGCGTCGACGCACAGACCCGCAGCAAGACGTCGATCAACGAGCTCTTGCGCGACTGAGCGGTCCTGGCCCACAGTCCGGCATGGGAGGGGCGCCCATGTCGAGTGCACTGGACGGAGAGCCGCAGCGCGGCACCACGCTGACCGAGCAGGCCAACGCGCAGCGGCTCGGCCGCGCCATGTTCATCGGCCATACGGCGGGATGGCTCGTGATCCTGGCGGTCATCGTGGCGGGACTGGCCTATGCCGGCCTCACCCGCCCCGTGAGCTACGAGGCGGTGTTCGCAGTCACGCCGCCGCTCGTGCTCCGCTTCGACTATATGGGCCTGCACCCCTACGCCACGCTCGGCCTCGCCGTGCTCGGCTTTCTCGTCTGGACCGACCTCACCGTGCGCCGCCGGCGCGACCGCAACCGCAGCGGCACCGATGCCGTGATCTGGCAGATGCTGCTGCTGGCGAGCGTCATCATCCACACCTTCGCCGAGGCGCCCGACATCGTCGGCTGGCTCGACGCGGTGCTCGTTCTCGGCGGCCTCTACCTGTTCGTCGTGCTCGCCGTGCTGCCCGGCGACAGGGCCGGGAACCGCTACGGCCCGCCGCCGCGCCACGACTAGTGGCCCCGCTTCCCCGATTCACCCGATTCCAGTAAGCTCGGCGCCGGCTTCCGGTTGCGAGGGGCGGCCGGGCCCGCTCTGTTGTTGGGGGACAGACATGAACACTCTCATCCAGAACTACATCGGCTTCGAGGGCCGTCTCAACCGACAGCCTTTCTGGATCGGCGCCATCGTGCTGACGGTGATCAGCGTCATCATTTTGCTGCTGATCCTGCAACTGATCGGGCTCAACCTCATGCCCGGCCTGCCGATGATCGGCGGCGAAACGAATACGGCCGAGATCGCGGCACTCGTCAACGCGGCCCAGGCCAAGGCCAGTTGGGTCAACCTCGTGCTGCTCCTGATCTTTCTCTATCCAACGGCCGCGATCTGCATCAAGCGCCGGCACGACAGGAACAATAACGGGCTCGACGTGTGGGTCTATTTCGTGCTGGCCGCGATCGCGCAGGTCATCTCGGCGCTCGGGATCGGCATGACGACGATGGATCTGGCCGGCACCACGGTGCCGGTTCCGGGACCGGTCACAACGACGGCGGCCGTCATCCTGGGCATCTACAGCATCTATCTGCTGGTCGTGCTCGGCTTCCTCAAGGGCACGGTGGGGCCGAACCAGTACGGCGCCGATCCGCTGCAGGGCTGACACCGGGACGGGATATGGCAACCACATCTTCGGCGGCCGATCCCGTCGCATTGCTGCAGGACCTCATCCGCTGCGCCTCGGTGACACCCGCCGAGGCCGGCGTTCTCGGCGTGCTCGAACGCGCGCTGGTGCCGCTGGGCTTCGCCGTCACGCGCCTGCGCTTCGAGGGCGGCGGGTCCTATCCCGTCGACAATCTCTTTGCGACGCGCGGGACGGCGGGGCGGCACCTGCTGTTCAACGGTCACACCGACGTCGTGCCGCCGGGCGACAGGGCCCTGTGGACGCATGATCCGTTCGGGGCCGAGATCGTCGGCGACAGGCTCTACGGGCGCGGCGCGGCCGACATGAAGTCGGGCATCGCGGCGTTCGTCGCGGCGCTGGCCGCGGCGCCGGCCGCCGGCCGCATTTCGCTGGCCATCACCAATGACGAGGAAGCGGACAGCGTCAACGGCACGGCCCGCGTGCTCGACTGGGCGGCGGCCGCGGGGCACCGCTTCGATTTCGCCATCGTCGGCGAACCGAGCGCCACCGCCCGGGTGGGCGATTCGATCAAGATCGGCCGGCGCGGCTCGCTCAATGGCCGCATCGTCGTCACCGGCGCGCAGGGGCACGTCGCCTATCCCGACAAGGCGCGCAACCCGCTGCCGGTCGCCGCCCGGCTCGTCATGGCGCTGTCGGGGGCACGCAACCCGGCCAGCGCCGATTTCCCCGCCTCCAATCTCGAATTCACCTCCATCGACGTCGGCAACGTCACGACGAACGTCATTCCAGCGGCGGCGACGCTGGCCTTCAACGTGCGCTACAATGACGGCTTCACACCCGAAAGCCTCGAACAGGCGCTGCGCGACAGCATCGCGGCCGTCGACGCGGGCGGCACGACTGTGGCCTTCGAGGTGGTCGGCACGCCCTCGCGCGCCTTCCTCTCGCCACGCTCGGGCGGCGTGGACCTGCTGGCGCAGGTGATCGCGGCGGAAACCGGCACGCCCCCGCAGATGTCGACCGGCGGCGGCACGTCCGATGCGCGCTTCGTCGCGCTTTATTGCCCGGTGGTCGAATGCGGCCTGCCCGGCCCGACGATGCACAAGGCCGACGAGCATGTCGCGCTGGCCGATGTGCGGGCGCTGACGGCGCTCTATGCCGCCTTCCTGCGGACATTCTTCGCGTGAACCCGCTGACCGAGCTCAGCCTCGCCTGGCGGGGCACGGCGATGGTGGTGGCCGGCCAGCGTGACGCGGCCGGCTGCTTCAGCCGCACGCCCATGGGGCTCGCCATCTCGCTGGGCTGGTTCGTGCTGGCGCTGCTGCTCTCGGCTGCGGCGCAGGCCGCCGCGCTCGGCATGCCGCGCACGGAACAGGTGGCGCTGGGTCTCGCCGTGCAGGGCGGCGCCGTCGCGGCACTGGCCCTCGCCATGACGCAGAGCCTGCGCTTTCTCAAGCTCGACGTGCCGGTGCTGGCCCTGCTCGTGCCCACTGTCTACTTTGTCGCGCTGGTGCAGGTGCTGGCGATTCCGCTGGCGCTGCTCGGGCCGAATGCCCAGCTCATCGCCGTTTTCGTGCTGGCGCTGCTGATCTGGCGCATGGCCGCGGTGATCGGGCACATGCGCTCCGGAACGGCCATCGCATTTGCGCTTCTGGGCGTCTTGGTGCTTGTGGTTGTGCCAAACGCTCTCTACATCGTCTTCCTGCACGTTCCCTCCCCCGCCTGACGAGTTTCCCGAGTTGGCGCAGCAATCGACATTCATCGAGGAGATGATGGCCGCGGGCCGCGGCGTGATCGCGCTGTTGGTCGGCGACCGGCGGGCGGGCGGCTATTTCGATTTCGGCCAGCGCGGGCTCCTCGGCAGCTTCATCGCCGTGCTGCTCATCACCGCGCTCAACGCCGTGATGCCCATGCTGCTGGGCCTCAAGGGCGACGGCGTGGCGCGCGGCATCGTCATGGTCGTCATCCTGTTCGGGCTGCAGGTGGGCTTTTCCGCCATCGTGCTGCGCCAGCTCAAGCGCCTCGATGGCTTCGTGCCCTATCTCGTCGCCGACAACTGGGCGACCTTCTTCATGACGCTGATCTCGGCCGCCATCGCGGCGGCGGGCGTCGCCAACGATTTCACGCTGATCGTGCTGGGCATCGTCGTCATCATCATCGAGGTGAACATCGCGCGGCTGATCGTCACGCTCTCGCCGCTGCAGATCGCCATGTTCCTCGTCGCCCAGCTGGTCGGCGTGTCGATCGGGCTGGCGCTGATCGGGCTGATCTTCCCGCTTCCCGACGAGGTCCTCGCTCAGCTCGTCGTCTCGTAGTCCACCCGCACGAGGTAGAGTCCGCCTGGCGGCGCCAGCGGGCCGCAGCGGGCGCGCTCATGCGCGTCGAGCGCGGCGCGGAATTCGCGCACCTGCCATTTGCCTTCGCCCACGAGCTTCAGCGAGCCCACCATGGAGCGCACCTGTGAGTGCAGGAAGCTGCGCGCGCCGGCGCGTATGACGATCATTTCGCCCTCGCGCGCGACGTCGAGCCGGTCGAGCGTCTTGACCGGCGATTTCGCCTGGCATTCGGCGGCGCGGAAGGTGGTGAAGTCGTGCTGACCGAGCGCCAGCTGCGCGGCCGCGTGCATCGCGTCGGCATCGAGCGCCACGGGGCAGTGCCAGACGCGGCCGTCCTCGAGCGCCGGCCGCGCGCGGCGGTTGAGGATGCGGTATTCGTAATGGCGGGCGCGCGCCGAGAAGCGCGCCTCGAAGCTGTCGGGCACCCGCCCCGCCTCGACAATCGCCACGGGATGGGGCTTGGTGTGGAAATTGAGCGCCTCGCGGATGCGGAACGGGTCCCACTCGCGCGACAGATCGAAGCTCACCACCTGGCCGAGCGCATGCACGCCGGAATCGGTGCGCCCCGCGGCCTGCACGGCGACCGTCTCGCCGCTCATCTTCTCGATGGCCTCCTCCAGCACCTGCTGCACGCTCAGCGCATCGGCCTGCCGCTGCCAGCCGGCGAACGGCGTTCCATCATATTCGAGCTTCAGGCAATAGCGGGGCACTAGCGCGCCGTCTCCGGCAACGGTCCGGCGCCGCGCAGGAAGCTCGCGGCGTCCATTGCCGCCTTGCCTTCGCGCTGTACGGAGACGAGGCCGACGGCGCCCGCGCCACAGGCGATCGTGAGGCCGGGCAGGATCGTGCCCGGTGCACCGGTTCCCTCGGCCAGCGTCGAGCGCAGCGCCTTTATGCGCACGGTCTGGCCGCCCAGCTCCAGCTCGAACCAGGCGCCCGGAAAGGGCGACAGGCCACGGATATGGTTGTGCACCTCCTGCGCCGGACGGCTCCAGTCGAGGCGCGCCTCGGCCTTGTCGATCTTGCTGGCGTAGGTGACGCCCGCCTCGCGCTGCGGCGTGAAGGTGAGCGAACCGCGCTCGAGCGCGGCGAGCGCCCGGCCCATGAGATCGGCACCGACGCGCATCATCTCGTCATGCACGTCGCCGGCGGTCATGTCAGGCCCGATCGGCATTTCGTCGACCAGCGCCACGGGACCCGTATCGAGCCCCTCGTCCATCTGCATGACCATGACGCCGGTACGGGCGTCGCCGGCCATCACGGCGCGCTGGATAGGCGCGGCGCCCCGCCAGCGCGGCAGCAGCGAGCCATGCAGATTGAGGCAGCCGAGGCGCGGCGCCTCGAGGATCGGGAGGGGCAGGATCAGCCCGTAGGCGACGACGATGGCGACATCGGCATCGAAGGCGCCGAAGGCGATCTGCTCGGCCTCGCTGCGCAGCGAGCGGGGCGTGAGCACCGGCAGGCCGAAGCCCTCGGCGGCCAGATGCACGGGCGATTTGCGCTCGGCCTGGCCGCGCCCGGCGGGACGGGGCGCCCGCGTATAGACGACCGCCACCTCGTGGCCGGCGGAGACGATCTCGGTGAGGGTGGGCACGGCGAAATCCGGCGTGCCCATGAAGATGATGCGCATCAGCTCGCCTTCTTGGCGAGCCTCTCCGCCTTCTGGAACTTCTTGAGCACCCTGTCGCGCTTCAGCCGGGACAGGTAGTCGATGTAGAGCACGCCATCGAGATGGTCGATCTCGTGCTGGATGCAGATGGCGAGCCGGTCCTTGGCGTCGAGCTCGACGGATTTGCCGTCGAGATCGGTGTAGCGCACCGTCACCTCGGCCGAGCGGTCCACGTCGTAATAGATCTCGGGGATCGACAGGCACCCTTCCTCGGTCGTCACCGTGTCGTCGGAATATTTGAGGATTTCCGGGTTGACCATGACGATCGGGCCGGGCGTCTCGCCTTCCTTGGCGAGGTCCATGACGACGACGCGCTTCATCTCGCCGAGCTGGGTGGCGGCGAGCCCGATGCCGGGGGCGTCGTACATCGTCTCCAGCATGTCCGCGGCCAGCACGCGCACCGATTCGTCGATCGCGTCGACGGGATCGGCGACCCCGCGCAGGCGCGGATCGGGCAGCACAAGGATTTCGCGTTTCGCCATCTGACGGTCGGCCTTTCCGGGGGTTCCGGGCTCAATATGGTATTTGCCCGGCCGGGGTCAACTGTGGAACAAAGCGGAAACCGAATCGGATAGGCTGACCCGATGGACAAGCTCCCGTTCTCGCTGGGCGGCACTGCGGTGACGCTGGAGACCGCGCTCTATGCCGCGGCCGCCCTGGTGGCGGCGCTGCTCGTCGCGGTGCTTGCCGTCTCGCTGCATGCCGCGCGCGCCCGCGCCGCCGAAGCGGAAGCCCAGCAGGCCAAGGCCGCCGAGGCCGAAAAGACGCTCGCGCACCTGCTGCAGGTGCAGAGCGAGATGACCGGACGCATGCAGACGATGGCCGAGATTTTCGGCTCGCGCACCAGCGACCTCGCCCGCCTCGTCAACGAGCGGCTCGATGCCCAGGGCCAGCGGGTGGGGCAGGCCATCGAGCAGACCGGCAAGAAGAACGAGGAAAGCCTGGCCAAGCTGGGCGAGCGGCTGGCCGTCATCGACAGGGCGCAGTCCAACATCACCGAGCTGTCCAAGGACGTCGTCACGCTGCAGCAGATCCTTGCCAACAAGCAGACGCGCGGCGCCTTCGGCCAGGGGCGCATGGAGGCCATCGTGGCGGATGGGCTGGCCGCGGGCAGCTTCGCCTTCCAGCACACGCTGTCGAACAATTCGCGGCCGGACTGCGTGATCTTCATGCCCAATGGCGCACCGCCGCTGGTCATCGACGCGAAATTTCCGCTCGAGAGCTGGCAGCGGCTCGGCGGCGCCCCCTCCCCCGAGGAGGTCAAGATCGCCGAGCTCGGCTTCCGGCAGGACATGCAGGTGCATATCCGCGCCATCTCCGAGAAATATCTCATCGCCGGCGAGACGCAGGACACGGCGTTCCTGTTCGTGCCGTCCGAATCGATCTTCGCCGACATCCATGAGCGCTTCGAGGACGTGGTGCAGCGTGCCTCACGGGCCCGCGTCGTTGTCGTGTCCCCTTCGCTGCTGATGCTGTCGATCCAGGTGGTGCAGGCGCTGCTGCGCGACGTGCGCATGCGCGAGGAGGCCCACAAGATCCAGAAGGAAGTACGCGAGCTGCTGCTCGATGTCGGGCGGCTGGACGAGCGCGTGCGCAAGCTGCAGCAGCATTTCCAGCAGGCCGGCACCGATATCGGCGACATCCTGATCTCGTCGGGCAAGGTCACGCGCCGGGGCGAGCGCATCACCGCCATGGAGTTCGACGAGCCGGAGGCGGCGCAGCGCCTCGCGGGCGAATAGCGGCGCATCGAACCGAAGCGGCGATGCGGCGTTGTATCCTTCACGCAGATGGAGGATTTCGCCATGTCCCAGGCCCATCCCGGCCGCGTCCTGCCCCAGGATGTCGTCTCCCAGGACGGCTGGGACGACATGATGACGGCCCTGCCCATCAGCCAGGCGGAGATCGAGGACCTGCTCTACGGCGATGACCGCCCGGCGGCCGAGCGCATCGAGCGGCTGAGCGAGCTGGCGCAGAGCCTGCGCAACCGCGCGCCCGGCGATTTCGGCGACAACGATCCGGGCCTGCTGCTCGGCGAGATCGACGAGGCCATCGCCCGCCTCAATGGCGGGCTCGACCAGGACCCCGCCAGCGACGCGCCGACGCTGGACGACGATCCGCTCGGCCATCGCGAGACGCTGGCGCCCGATTCCGAGGAGCTCGAGGAGATCGAAGCGGCGGACGAAGCCTCGCTCACCGACGACAGCGAGCCGCTCGCCGACGAAGTGCTCGACCCGGAAGAATGGAGCGAGGACGATTTCGACGTGACGCGCGGGGTGAAATGAGCGACCGGCGCCTTGCGCGCCGGCTCACATCGCCGTGCGCGCCTTGAGGGCCTGGCTCAGCGTGCCCTCGTCGAGATAATCGAGCTCGCCGCCGACCGGCACGCCGTGGGCCAGCCGGGTGATCCTGACGCCGGCCTCGTGCAGCCTGTCGGTGATGTAGTGAGCCGTCGTCTGCCCCTCCACCGTGGCGTTCACGGCGAGCACGATTTCGGTGAACTCGGGCGCGCGGCGCACCAGCGCGTCGATGCTGAGATCGTCCGGCCCCACACCGTCGAGCGGCGACAGCACGCCGCCCAGCACGTGGTATTTCACGGCGCCGACCCCGGCGCGCTCCAGCGCCCACAGATCGGCCACGTCCTCGACGACGATCAGGATGCCGCTGCTGCGGCGCGGATCGGCGCAGATCTCGCAGGGCGAGCGCGTGTCGACATTGCCACACACTTCGCACACCTTCACCGTCTCGACGGCGCGCTCCAGCGCCGTGGCGAGCGGCACCATCAGCGATTCCTTCTTCTTGATGAGCTGCAGCACGGCCCGCCGCGCCGAGCGCGGCCCCAGCCCGGGCAGGCGCGCCAGCAGCTGGATCAACTGCTCGATCTCGGGTCCACCGGCCATCAGACCATCGCCCTCACTAGAAGGGCAGCTTCATGCCGGGCGGCAAAGGCAGGCCGGCAGTGGCTTCGGCCATCTTCTGCTGCATCATCTGCTCGGCTTTGGCCTTGGCCTCGTTGTGGGCGGTGACGATCAAGTCCTCCAGCACCTCGACATCGTCCTCGCTGAACAGCGAGGGGTCGATCTTCAGCCCCTTCATCTCGCCCTTGCCGCTCAGCGACACGGTCACGAGGCCGCCGCCCGAACTGCCCTCGACGAGGGTGCGGTCGAGCTCGTCCTGCATCGTCTGCATGTTCTTCTGCAGCTCTTCGGCCTTCTTCATCATGCCGAGAAAATCGACCATCTACTCGTCCTCACGCTCTTCCATGAACGCCTCTTCATAGGCGGCGTCCGTCACCTCTTCCTCGCGCAGCGTCACACTCACGCTGGCACCCGGGAACGTCTCGAGAATGGCCTTGACCAGCGGGTCCTCGGCGGCTTCCGCCTGCGCCTCGGCCTGCTGCCGGTTGCGCATGTCGCGGATGGTCGGGCCTGCCGCCGGCACGCGCGACACCGAAATGCCCCACATCTGCCCCGTCCACAGCTTCAGCCGCGCCGAGAGCATCTGGATGATGGACGGGTCGGCCCCCTCGACCAGCGCCACCTCGATCGCCTGCTCGCGAAAGCTCACCGGCCGCATCTGCGTTTCGAGCGCGGTCTTGAGCAGGATGTCGCGCTTCTCGCCGGCGAGCGTCACCAGTTCGAGATAGCTGCGCGGGGCGGCCAGCGGGGCCGCGGCGGGCGCCGCCATCGGCATGGGCTCGGCGCGGCGGACGGCCTGCGCGCTGGCATTGACGGTGCCGCGATAGGGTACGGCGCTGGGGCCGGCCGGCGGCGTCGCGGGGGCGGCCGGGGCATTCTGCAGCCGGCCGATGAGATCGTCGGGCGTCGGCAATTCGCTCGCATAGGCGAGCCGCACCAGCACCATTTCGGCGGCCTGCAGCCCGTTGCCGGCGATCTTCACCTCCTCGCCGCCCTTGAACAGGATCTGCCAGGCCCGGCTCAGCGCCCGCATGCCGAGCGCCTGGGCCAGGGCCGGGCCGCGTGTGCGCTCGTCGGGGGTGAGCGACACGTCGTCCGCGGCGGCGGGCACGATCTTGAGGCGGGTGACGAGATTGGTGAAGTCGGCGAGGTCGCCGATCACCGTTTCGGGATCGGCGCCGGCGTCGTAGAGCTCGCGCAGCACGGTCAGCGCCGTGGCGATCTCGCCGCGCATCAGCGCCTCGAACAGATCGATGCTGCGCGCCCGGTCGCCGAGCCCGAGCATGGCCTTCACCGTCGCCGCGGTGACGGTGCCGTCGCCATGGCTGATGGCCTGGTCGAGCAGGCTCTGGCAGTCGCGCACGCTGCCCTCGCCGGCGCGCACGATCATCGCCAGCGCCTCGGGTTCGTACGCGATGGCTTCCTTGTCCAGCAGCTCGACCAGATGCGCGGTCATCGTGTCGGGCGGCACGCGGCGCAGATCGAAGCGCATGCAGCGGCTGAGGATGGTCACCGGAACCTTGCGGATCTCGGTGGTGGCGAAGATGAACTTCACATAGGGCGGCGGCTCTTCGAGCGTCTTCAGCAGCCCGTTGAAGGCCGCCGTCGAGAGCATGTGCACCTCGTCGATGATGTAGACCTTGTAGGGTGCCGAGACCGGCCCGTATTTCACCGAATCGATGATCTCGCGGATGTCGCCGATGCCGGTGTTGGAGGCGGCGTCCATCTCGACCACGTCGACATGGCGGCCCTCGATGATGGCGCGGTCGTGGAGACCCTCCCTGTCGAGATCGAGCGTCGGGTGCCGGCCGGTCTCGTCCTCGAAATTGACGGCCCGGGCGAGGATGCGCGCCGTCGTCGTCTTGCCCACGCCGCGGATGCCGGTCAGCATGAAGGCATGCGGGATGCGGCCGGCGCGGAACGCATTGCGCAGCGTCTGCACCATCGCGTCCTGCCCGATCAGCGTCGCAAAGCTGGACGGGCGGTATTTGCGCGCCAGAACGAGATAGGGCGCCTGGGGCGCAGCGGGGGCGCTGTCGGGAAAGAGTGCATCGGCCATTGCGCACATATAGCGACCGCGAGGGCGGACCGCAAAAGCCGGCGACGGATTCATGTGGGAAGTGAGAGGCTGGCAACGACCCGTGAAGGTCTCGTTGGGGCTGCTTCCTTCCGGACCTGACCCGGTTGGCGAGGAACACGTCCGCGCCAACCTCTCGCCCCCTATATCGGACAGGCCGCCGCCCGGCGCAAGGGGCGGCCGCGCGGCCCGCCGGGCTTGACTCGCCAGCGGCAATGTTCTTGATTTGTTCGCTCCTGCCCTCCGGATGGCGCGACGATGCAGGCGGCGGCCACGATCCTTCATGCCGATCTCGACGCCTTCTATGCGTCGGTCGAGCAGATGCTGAACCCGGCGCTGCGGGGTCGGCCGATCGCCGTGGGCGGCGGCGTGGTGCTGGCGGCCTCCTACGAGGCCAAGGCGTTCGGGGTGCGGGGCGCCATGCCGGGCCGCGAGGCGCGGCGCCTCTGCCCCGAGCTCATCTTCGTGCCGGGCCATTTCGACGCATATCGCCGGCTCGGCGATGCCGCGCTCCGTATCCTCGACGACTATACGCCGCTGGTCGAGCGCATCTCGATCGACGAGGCCTTTGCCGACCTCGCCGGCACGACCCATCTGTTCGGTCCGCCCGCCGCGGTCGCCGAGGCCGTGCGCCGGCGCGTGCGCGACGAGGTCGGGCTGCCGATCTCGATCGGCGTCGCCCGCACCAAGCACCTCGCCAAGATCGGCTCGCAGGTGGCCAAGCCCGACGGGCTGTGCGTCATCGAGCCGGCGCGCGAGCTGCAGTTCCTCCACGCGCTGCCGGTCGAGCTGATGTGGGGCGTGGGGCCGGCCACGCGGGCCCGCCTCGCCGGCCTCGGGGTGACGACCATCGGCCAGCTCGCCGCGACGCCCGGCCAGTCGCTCGAAAAGCTCCTCGGCAGCGCCGCCAGCGAGAAGCTGCGGGCGCTCGCCTTCAATACCGATCCGCGCGCCATCGAGGTCGGGCGCCGCGCCCGCTCGGCGGGGGCGCAGGCGGCGCTCGGGCGCAGGCCCGCCACCGCCCAGGTCATCCGCCCGACCCTCCGCCTTCTGGCCGACAGGATCTGCTCGCGCCTGCGCGCCCGGCAGCTTGCGGGCCGCACCGTCACCGTGCGCGTGCGTTTTGCCGACCTGCGCGCCGTCACCCACGCCGTGACGCTCGAAGCGCCTGTCTCGGCCACCGGCATCGTCACCGAGATCGCCGAGGAACTCGTCCACCAGGTGCTGGGCGCGCATCCGCAGGAGGCGGTCGTCTCGCTGCTCGCCATCAGCGTGTCGCATCTCGGTTCGCAGAACGGGCTGCAACTCGAGCTGCCGCTGGGGCTCGCCGGCGAGGCGCGCCGGCCGGGCAGCCGCGCCGGCGCCTCGCGCTGGCGCGCCGACAGCGCCATGGACGCGATCCGCCAGCGCTTCGGCTGGAACGCCATCGGCTACGGTTCGGTCGTTCTCGAAGGCCCCGGCAGCGTTCCCGACGGGTTCCGCGCGCTGGCGGAAAAGGAGTTGTAGCTACGGCTTGGCGGCGGGATAGACGCCGAGGATCGAGAACCTGTCGGTGAAAAAGCCCAGCTCCTCGAAGGCGAGCTGCACGTTGCGATCGTCGGGATGGCCCTCGATGTCGGCGTAGAACTGCGTCGCCGTGAACGAGCCGCCCAGCATGTAGCTTTCGAGCTTGGTCATGTTGACGCCGTTGGTGGCAAAGCCTCCCATCGCCTTGTAGAGCGCGGCGGGCACGTTGCGCACGCGGAACACGAAGGTCGTCTTGACCGGCGCCTTGGTGCGCCGCGGCGTCTTGGCGGTCGGGCTGATGACGAGGAAGCGCGTCGTGTTGTGCGCAGCGTCCTCGATATTCTCGGCCAGCACGTCGAGCCCGTAGACCTCGGCGGCGAGGCGGCTGGCGATGGCGGCGACGGATCTGTCGCCGCGCTCGGCGATCTCGCGGGCGGAGCCCGCCGTGTCGGCGCCGTTGATCGTCTTCAACTTATGCTTGCGGATGAACTTGCGGCACTGGCCGAGCGCCACGCTCAGCGACTGCACCGACCTTATATCGGCAAGGGCCGTGCCCTTGAGGCCGAGCAGGTTCATCTCGACGCGCAGGAAATGCTCGCCGATGATGAACAGGCCGCTGTCGGGCAGCAGATGGTAGATGTCGGTGATGCGCCCGTAGAGCGAATTCTCCACCGGCACCACGCCGAAATCGGCCCGGCCGTTCCGCACCGCGCTGATGGTGTCCTCGAAGCTGGCGCAGGGCACCGGCACGCCGCGCGGAAAGAGCGCATCGGCCGCCGCATGGCTGAAGGCGCCGGGTTCGCCCTGGAAGGCGATCTTTGTGGCCATGGTTTGCCCCACTGCAACAGTGGGCGCGTCTATGAACCTGCGATACGGGGGAAGTCAACCAAACCCCCGCGATTCCGCCCGAATCCGGCCCTATGGGGAATTGTCGCAGGCGCCGTGTAGCGGTTGCGGCAGGCGGGGCGTCGGACTATGTTCGCGCCGCTTTGGGACGGGGGTCTCGTCGCTGCGGGTCCGGCGATTGCGGCCTTGCTGCCCCTCGTCTATACGCGAGGCGGAGAAGGCTGAGAGACCACGATGGATTCGTTCGAACTCAATAAGATCATTGGTGCCATCCTGGGCACGCTGCTGTTCGTCATGGGCGTGGGCTTCCTTGCCGAAGCGATCTATCACCCCACCGGCACCGGTCCCGGCTATGCGCTGCCCGAGCCCGAGGTCGCCGAGGGCGGTACGGGCGGACAGGAAGAGGCGCCGGCCGTCTCCATCGGCACGCTGCTCGCCGCCGCCGATCCCACCGCCGGCCAGGCCGCCGCGCGCAAGTGCCAAGCCTGCCACGATTTCAGCGAGGCCAACACCAACAAGACCGGTCCGGGCCTCTACGACGTGGTCGAGCGCGTGCTGGGCGACCATCCCGGCTTTGCCTATTCCGACGCGATGATGACGCATCACGCCGCCGGCGACACCTGGACCTACGAGAATCTCGACCACTTCCTGCTCTCGCCCAAGGGCTTCATGCCGGGCACCAAGATGACCTTCGCGGGCGTCAAGAACGACCAGGAGCGCGCCGACATCATCGCCTTCCTCGCCACGCTGTCGGCCTCGCCCAAGCCCTTCCCGGCGCCCGACGCGGCCGAAGAGGACGTCGCACCGCCCGCCGACCAGTTGACCGACGCCACCTCCTCGATGGAGCCCGGCGACGCCACCGAGACGCCGGACACCACCGACGAGCCGGCTGCGGACGCCGACGAACCGGCGGCCAGCTCGGCCGCCCCCGATGCCGACGCCGCCGCCTCCGAGGCGCCCGCCGCCGCGCAATAGCCGCACAGGAGCGCCGCCATGACGACGCTGCTGCTGCATCTCGCCGATGTCGATGAAGCGGGCTGGGCCCGGCGCTATGCCGAGGCCCTTCCCGGGGTGCAGGTGGTGCGCCACGGCGACGCGTTCGATCCGGCCGCGGTCGACTACATCTTTGTCTGGAAGCCGACCGCCGACGCGTTCGACGGGCTGGTCAACCTCAAGGCCGTGCTGTCGCTCGGCGCCGGCGTCGACGCGCTACTCCAGCACCTCGCCCTGCCCGACCGGCCGATCGTGCGCTTCATCGATCCCGACCTGACGGCGCGCATGAGCGACTATGTGGTGGCGCAGGTGACGATGCACCAGCGGCTATACACGCGCTACCGGCGCGACCAGGCCGCCCGGCGCTGGGACCAGCTCTATCCGCCGGCCGCGGTGGAAACCAATGTCGGCGTCATGGGGCTGGGCGAACTCGGGCGCGACGCGGCCGAGAAGCTCCGGGCGCTCGGCTTCACCGTGCTGGGCTGGAGCCAGTCGCAAAAGCAGATCGCCGGCGTCAGGACCTTCGCGGGCGACGCGTTCGACGCCTTCCTGAGCGAGACCGACATTCTCGTCTGCCTACTGCCACTGACGCCCGAGACCACCGGCATCCTCAATGCCGATACGTTCGGCAAGCTGCGCCGCCGGCTCGAGGGCGGCCCGGTGATCGTCAATGCGGCGCGGGGCGGCCATCAGGTCGAGGCCGACATCGTGCGCGCCCTCGGCGACGGCACGCTGGGTGCCGCCAGCCTCGACGTGTTCGAGACCGAACCGCTTCCCGCCGCGAGCCCGCTCTGGGCGCTCGACAATTGCTATTTCACCCCGCACATCGCCGCGATCAGCAGCGTCGAGGCGGGCGTGCGCTATTTCAGCGCCATCATCCGCGCCCACGAAGCCGGTCAGCCGCTCGTCAACGTCGTCGACCGCACCCGCGGCTACTGACGCAGCCTAGCTATAGCGCTGCTTCAAGACGCCGTAGACGGCGCGGATACCCTGGTCGGTGCCGCCGGCGGGGCGGCCGGGCCGGGCTTCTGGGGCCCAGGCATAGATGTCGAGATGCGCCCAGGCCTTTGCCTGGCGCACGAAGCGCTGGAGGAACAGCGCGGCGGTAATCGAGCCGGCGAAGCTGCCGCCGCTGATATGGTTCACATCGGCGATCCTGGACTTGAGCATCGCCTCATAGGGCGCCCAGAGCGGCATGCGCCAGAGCGGATCGTCGGCGGCGAGACCGGCCGCCATCAGCTCGGCCGCCAGCGCGTCGTCGGTCGTATAGAGCGGCGGCAGCTCCGGCCCGAGCGCCGTGCGCGCCGCGCCGGTGAGCGTTGCCATGTCGATGATCAGCGCGGGCTTTTCCTCGTCTGCCAGCGTCAGCGCATCGGCGAGGATCAGCCGCCCCTCGGCGTCGGTGTTGCCGATCTCGACGGTCTGGCCCGAGCGCGAGGCCAGCACGTCGCCGGGCCGGAAGGCCGCGCCGGAGATGGCGTTTTCGACCACGGGAACGAGCACGCGCAGCCTGACGCGCAGGCCGGCATCCATTATCGCATGGGCAAGGCCCAGCACGTTGGCGGCGCCGCCCATATCCTTCTTCATCAGCAGCATGGCGGCGGCCGGCTTGATGTCGAGCCCACCGGTATCGAAGGTCACGCCCTTGCCGACCAGCGTCACCCTGGGGTCGCCGGCCCGCCCCCAGCTCATGTCGACGAGCCGGGGCGCCTCGGCCGAGGCGCGGCCCACGGCATGGATCATGGGGAAGTTCTGCTTCAGCAGGTCGTCGCCGGCGATCACCTTCACCTTCATTCTGTGCCTTGCCCCAAAGGCGCGGATTTCCTTTTCGAAGGCATCGGGGCCGAGATCGTTTGGCGGCGTGTTGACGAGGTCGCGGGCGAGATACGCGGCCTCCACGAGACGGGTGACCTCGGCGGCGTCCGCGCCCCTGGGCAGTACCAGCTCGGGCCGTGCCGCCGGCTCGCGATAGCGCTCGAAGCGATAGGCGCCGAGGCGGAAGCCGAGCGCTGCCAGCGTCGGGTCGCCCACGGCGCCCTCGAGCCGGTAGCGCCCCGGCGGCAGCGCGGCGGCGGCAAGGCCGGCGACCAGCACCGGACGCGACGATGCCGGCCCCGTGCCCAAGAGATGGCCCGCAAGCCCGCCATTGTCCCCCGGCAGCGGCAGCAGCCGGCCGCACTGGCCGGTGAAACCGTTGGCCGCGGCCCATTGCGCCTGGCGCCTGTCCAGCCCGGCAGCGGCGATGGCGCCCTCCTCGACGAGGACGAGGGGCAGGGTCTTGGGCTGGGCCATCATGTCACCGGAGAGTCGCTTGAGGAGGGTTGCAGGCCGAGCCTTACGCGCCGCCACGCCGCGTCGCAACGGCGAGCTTAACTCCCCATTAGGGTTAATCAATTATTGCTCGGCACCGGCGCAGCCCGCGCCGGACGAAACGAGTGTTCGATTGGTTGTGCGTGTCCGCCCTGCCCTGAGGCCGTTCCGGGCGCTGCTGCTCGCAGGAGTAGCGGCGCTGGCGCTCGGTGCGTGCGCGTCGAACCGGGCCAGCATAGCTCAGCCCGATTTCGCCGGCCAGCCGGTGGCGGCGACGCAGCAGGCGCTGGCCGATCTCGCGGCGCGCTACAAGGCCCGCCCGCAGGACAAGGCGACCATCATCTACTATGCGGCGGCGCTGCGGGCCGTCGGCCAGCCCGAGCAGGCCGTGAGCGTGCTCGAAGCGGGCATCGCCGTCCACAAGAACGACATCGACATCAAAATCGCCTACGCCAAGGCGCTGACGGCGGCCGGGCGCTTCGCCCAGGCCCTCAACGTCGCGCAGGACGCCATCAACCCCGCCGCGCCCGACTGGAACGCCCTGCTCGTCAAGGGCGCCATCCTCGACCAGGTGGGGCGCAATGCCGAGGCGCGCGAGACCTACACGCAGGCGCTGCTGATCGCGCCGAACGAGGCGTCGCTGGAGGCCAATATGGGCCTCTCCTTCGCCATGACCAACGACCTGCGCCAGGCCGAGGCGCATCTGCGCAAGGCCGTCGCCATGCGCGGCGCCACCGGCCAGATCCGCCAGAACCTGGCGCTGGTCATCGGCCTGCAGGGCCGCTTCGACGAGGCCCAGGCAATGTTCGCGCGCGAGTTGCCGCCGGCACAGGTCGAGGCCAACATGGCCTATATCCGCGCCCTGCTCACCCAGCAGGACCGCTGGGACCTGATCAAGGGCGCGAGCTAGGTCGTCGGCAGTCGGCAGTCGAATTGTCTTAGGACGCCGCCTGCCCGCGATTGCCGCCCCTACATATTCCCGAACGCATTGAACGAGCCCTGCTCGATCATCTTGATGATGGCGGGGGCGATGATGACGATGAACAGCACCGGCAGGAAGAAGATGATGAGCGGCACGGTGAGCTTGGGCGGCAGCGCGGCGGCCTTCTTTTCGGCATCCATCATGCGCGACTCGCGCCCCTCCTCGGCCATGACGCGCAGCGAGGTGCCGACCGAGGTGCCGTAGCGGTCGGCCTGGATCAGCGACGTGGTGACCGACTTCACGACGTCGAGGCCGGTGCGCCGGCCGAGATTGTCATAAGCGCGCGTGCGGTCTTCGAGAAAGCTCAGCTCGGCGGTGGTGAGCGTCAGCTCCTCGGCCAGTTCCGGGCTTTGCAGGCCGATCTCCTTGGCCACGCGCTTGAAGGCGTGCTCCACCGACATGCCCGCCTCGACGCAGAGCAGCATCAGGTCGAGCGCATCGGGCCAGGCCCGCTTGATCGATTGCTGCCGCTTGGTGGTGCGGTTCTTGAGCCAGAGCGTCGGCAGATAGGCGCCCACCAGCCCGAGGAAGACGGCATAGATCGCGTTGTTCCAGGCCGGCTTGTCGGCGAAGATCGTGAACTGCAGATAAAAGAACGACAGCACGAACAGCACGAAGGGCGTGATGAAGCGCGCGAACACATAGGCGTTGAGCGGCGCCTGGCCGCGCAGCCCCGCACGGGCCAGCGATTCGGCCGTGTTCTCGTCGGCGAAGGCCTTCTGCAGCGAGAAGCGCTCGACGACGTTCTGCACATATTGCCGGCCGGCGACACGGCGGATGGTGCCGCGCTGCTCCTGCTGCTCGCCGCGGCCGCGCAGGCGCGCCATCTCCTCGGCCCGCATCTTCTCGCGCTCGAGCGCCACGCGCTTGATGCGCTGCTTGACGGTGTTGCCGCTGCGCCCGAGCAGCGAGTACCCCAGCGTGAAGACGACGGCGGCGGCCGAAATCGCCGCCAGCATGGCGATCAGGAATTCGCGGGTCATCAAGGATTCGATCGCGCCCATTGCCCCGCCTCAGAAGTCGAAGGAAACCATCTTGGCCATGACCCACACGCCCACCGACATGAGGACGGCCGCGATGCCGAGCCAGATGAAGCCGAGCGTCGTCGTGAACATCGGCACCATGTAGCTGGGCGTCGTCAGGGTCACGAGCGTGCCGACGACGAAGGGCAGCGAACCGATGATGCCGGCCGACGCCTTGGCCTCGGACGACATCGCCTTGATCTTCTGCTTCATCTTCTTGCGGTTGCGCAGCACGCGGGCGAGGTTGCCCAGCGCCTCGCTCAGATTGCCGCCGGCCTGCTGCTGCACGGTGATGACGACGACGAAGAAGTTCACTTCGGGCAGCGGCATGCGATCGTAGAGCACCTCCACCGCCTCGGAGGTGGACTTGCCCAGTTGCTGCTGGTCGAGCACGCGCTGGAACTCGGTGCGGATCGGCTCCTTGGCCTCCTTGGCGACGAGCCGCATCGAATCGTTGAGCGGCAGGCCCGACTTGACGCCGCGCACGATGGCTTCCACGGCGTTGGGCAACTCGTTGAGATAGGCGGCCTCGTGGCGCTTGCGGCGCTGGCTCATCCACAGCTTAGGCAGCAGATAGCCCGCGGCGGCACCGAAGACGAGCGCGAGATACCACGGCACCTGCAGCAGCCAGATGGCCAGCGCCACGAGGATGCCGAGGACGATCTGGTTGCGCACCCAGTCGCGGGCGCTGATCTTCATGCCGGCCTGGAAGATCTGGTCCTGCAGCGCAACCTGGCGGCGGGCCCGGCCGAGCGCCTCGTTCTGGGCCTTGAGCGTGTCCTGGATCTGCTTGCGCCGGCTGTCGCGCGTGCGCTGCACGTCGGCATTGCGGCGATTGGCCTGGATGTCGCCCTGCAGCGCCTTGATGCGCTTGTCGGCGCGGCTCGAGCCGAGCAGCGCCGGCACCAGCGCGAAGCCGGCG
>PJUF01000798.1_pt1 | contig 19379 bp, 15 predicted proteins | sample 1512191 | NCBI WGS metagenome assembly PJUF01 (sample SAMN08177673, study PRJNA422409) | Feces metagenome, whole genome shotgun sequencing project. | isolation source: Chicken feces (3) enriched on wood chips | host: Gallus gallus | place: USA: Madison | collected 2015-01-15 | reverse complement strand
TTTAAAAGAAGGTACTTGAACATCTTGATAGGGCTCTCAGCTGTACGACCATTAGTATGGCAGTACTTCGTCAAAAGCTCGTCATAGATAAAACTGAAATCGATAAGATCGTTGATTTTTCGAAGTAGATTGTCTTTTGGAACAATGATATCGTACAAACCTGAATAGGAACTGAACTGTATTTTTTGTTGGTTAGAAAGCATCCTAATGTCCGTTAAAGCCTACTTTAAGATACGAAAAAGGAGTAGAAAACTGTTGTTTTCCACTCCTTTTTTTAGCCCTATTTAAAGGGAGACTTTTTCAGTGCCCTCCGAAAAGGCTAGAGGATTTTTTGATAGAAAGATAAAGTTATATTTGGTATTAAGATTGTTTTATGGTAAACATGACGCTAATGACAACTAATATACTGGTAGCTTTTTCTTTTCTATTGTTTTTTGTAAGCACCGTTAACATATACGGGCAAAACAGTGATCGTGAAAACAGAATTTGCGGGTTATGGATGTCTACAGAAAAAAATCTCGCTGTAAAGATTTTTAAACAAGCAGGAGATTTTAAGGCAAAAGTAGTGTGGTTTAGAAATAAGGATAATCCTGATAAGGATATTAACGAATACAAAGACACGAGTAACCCAAATCCAGACTTAAGGAACAGAAAAATATTAGGTATGGAATTGGTTGATGGCCTTTCCTACAGAAAAGAATCTGATTCCTGGGAAAAAGGTAAGATATACGATCCTTATCATGGCCGTTTTTGGGATTCTGCCGCTTACATCACCAAAGAGGGTTTGCTAAAAGTTACGGGCTATTGGAAATTTAAATGGATAGGAAAAACAGTAGTATTTGAGAGAACAAATTACGATACCATAGCGAGTAATTTCTAAACTCTTTTCTGGCTGATATAAAGCCCCAGAATTACCAGCGCAGTACCAATAAACGTAAATAAGGTAATTGGCTCATCCATTAGCCACCACGCATATAAGAACCCGAATAAAGGGCATAGAAACAACCATAAAGAAGCCCTAACAGTATCCAGCCTGAGTAGGTAAAACCAGCAAACTAAGCCCACAACTGATACTGCCAGGCTAAGCCATAAGACCGATAGCCAAAACCTGTTGTCTAAATGAATTTGAGCTGTGTCTGTAAGTAAAAAGGTAAATGGGAGCAAAAATATTCCACCCAGCGTAACCTGCCATCCGTTAATAAGAATATTAGATAATTTCCATCTCACTTTTGCATAATAAACGCTGGCAAAAGAAACGGCTATCATGCTTAGCGAAAGTAAAAACATTCCTAAAAGTGTGGTATGGCTGCCTTTTAGCAAAGGATAGGTGGCAATTGCTATACCTGCAATACCCAAAAAAATGCTTATCCATTCTTTGGTAGCGGCTTTTCTTCCGATCAGCCAGTTAGAGATAAGCACAATTAACAAGGGGTTGGTAGAAACGGCCAAACTTCCAATACCTGCGGCTGTATACTTCATAGCATAAACATACAAACCCAGATAGAGCGTTGTATTTAAAAAACCAAAAACAGATAGATATTTAAACTCTTCTTTGTTAGGTAGCCAATGATTCTTTTTTTTATTGTTAACCAGAAGAGCATAAATTAACAGTACAGAACCGGCAATAAAAAAACGAATATTTCCTAAAAAAAGGGGAGGAACAGATAATACGCCAAACTTAGTTGCTACAGAAGCAGAAGCCCATAACATAGCAAATAATACACCAATGCAGATATTCTTCATTTACTGATGCAAAGTTACAAAATAATGGCTTCGCAGATTTATTATAGCATATTATTTGCTGAATAAGCTTGAGATAATAAGTAGTTTTGTAGAGTATGTCTCTTTTCCGTTTTAAAGAATTTGTGGTTAACCAGGAGAATTGTCCTATGAAAATAAATACCGACGGTGTTTTGTTAGGGGCTTTAGCAGATGTTGATGCAAAAGATACAATATGCGACATAGGCACTGGTACAGGCGTAATTGCTTTAATGCTGGCTCAACGAAACCATTATGCCCTAATTGATGCTTTAGATATAGATCATCATGCTGTAGATGCCGCTACGCTAAATTTTAAAACTTCTTTATTTCACGAACGTTTACATTGTTATCAGCATTCTTTTACAGAATTTTTTGAATTAAATCCTCAAAAGAAATACGATTTAATAGTTTCTAATCCTCCATTCTTCTTAAATGCATTAAAATCTGCTACCGAGAGGAAAAATTTAGCCAGACATACCAATGAGATTTTTTTTATTGATTTATTACGTTTGGCTGCTAATCATTTAAGTTTTAGTGGAGTCTTGCAATTGATTGTTCCGGTAGAAATTTCTGTTTTTTTACAGCATTTGGCTAAAGATTACCATTTATGCATTTCAGAAATTATTTCGGTAAAGTCTTTTGAGGAGAAAGAATCTTTCAGGCATATTCTTAAATTTCAAAAACAGCCATGTACAACTTTTAGTGAGACAAACTTTATCATTTACGCTAAAGAAAAAGAACATTCTTTACAGTATGTAGCGGCTTTGAAAGATTTTTTTACCATTTTCTAAATATCATTTTAACAACAAGTACATTTTAATGAAAAAAATAGGTTTACTGTCTGATACGCATGGCTATTTAGATGAAGATATTTTTAAATATTTCGAAGATCGCGACGAAATTTGGCATGCCGGTGATTTTGGTAACCTAGAATTGACAGAAAAACTTGCTGCATTTAAACCTTTACGTGGTGTTTACGGAAATATAGATGCAAAAGATGTAAGAATGGAATATCCTGAACACTTGCGTTTTTTTTGCGAAGAAGTAGATGTTTGGATGACACATATTGGCGGTTATCCGGGTAAATATAGCGCCCAGGTAAAGCCAGATATTTATACCAATCCCCCAAATCTTTTTATTTGCGGGCATTCGCATATCCTCAAAGTAATTTATGATAAAAAGAACCAATGTTTGCATATAAACCCCGGTGCGGCAGGTAAGCAGGGCTGGCATAAGCAAAGGACTTTAATTAGATTTTGTATTTCTGAAAAAAAAATACATACCCTGGAAGTTATAGAGTTAGCTAATAGATAACGTGAAACTGTATTGAGTAAATAAGGTATGGATATGAATTGTCACAGAATAAATTGGAAAAAGCAGTCTATAACAGGCTGCTTTTTTTATGTTCGGCTTCAAAAACACTGTCTATTTTGAGTTCTCTGCTTTTAGAAGCAAGCACAGCAAGCTGGTCGCATCTTTCGTTTTCAGGATGGCCGGCATGGCCTTTAACCCATACAAATTTAATTTGGTGTAATTTGTAAAGGTTTAGAAATCTTAACCACAGGTCTTTGTTTTTCTTTCCTTCAAAGCCCTTTTTTATCCATCCAAAAACCCATTTTTTTTCTACAGAATCTATAACGTATTTAGAGTCTGAGTAGATAATGATATTCTGATTGATTTTTTTAATAGCTTCAAGCCCAATGCAAACAGCTAATAATTCCATTCGGTTATTGGTTGTTAGCCTAAAACCTTCAGAAATTTCTTTATAATGTGCTCCGGATCTTAGGATAACCCCATATCCGCCAGGTCCCGGATTTCCGCTTGAAGCACCGTCTGTAAAAATCTCAATCATGCCGTGAAGATAAGAAAACCCGCATTAATATAGTTTGTGCAGAACTTAATGTAGTTCACATTCAGATATTTAGTTTTTAAATAAAAAAATGTAGAAGCAAAATTTGGCAAGTATGTTAAAAGATTATACTTTTGCATTCACAAAATACACGGTAGGCATAGCTCAGTTGGTTAGAGCATCAGATTGTGGTTCTGAGGGTCGTGGGTTCGAGCCCCATTGCTTACCCTAAAAGGGCAAAAAACTTTAAGTTTTTTGCCCTTTTTTATTCGTAAACCCTTGTATTTCATATAGATTAGGACTCAATCGGAATTGTTGGGAGGATTAAATAACTGAAAAATCAGACGTTTGTTTGCATAACCCCAATAACAACTGCGCTTATTGTCGCTAGTAAAACTTTTGCTCATATCAAACACCCGAATATAAATATCGGTGCCTTCTCTCATCACTTCCTCTGGCGAGATTTTGTACACTCCACCACGAATAAAAACAGTGTCACCAGCAACAACCAAAGATTGAGCTTTGCGCAAAGTGGCAAAAGGTGAGCTTAGCGTACCTGCATGATTATCATTTCCATTGGTAGCTATATAATAATTTTTAGCGCTGGCAAGGGTAGGGGCGAGCAACAACATACAAGCTATGCAAAATTACCTAATCATATATCTGTGTTTTGGTTGATGATTTTATAATCGCTACTTAAAAACGTAACCTCTAAACAGTCCTTTTAAGTCGGGGCCAAAATAGAAGCCCGGCTGCGTAGGTTGGTTGTATCCTACATTTTGTGTGGCTATACTAATTCTGTACGGAATATCTTCTAAAAAAGTATGGAATCTGTAATCTGTGGGAATAGAGGAAGTGTACAAATGTAAAGAAGTATTGTCAGCAGATCGGAGCAGTGCCTCTTCACGCCAGTCTCCCATAATATCTCCGTGAAGGCAAGGATTAGATTTAGATCCGTTATTGCTCAAAGTTCCCTCGAAGCGGATTATCTCATCTACACCCTTTATCTTCCAGTTGTATTTGCTGATGGTAGTACCGTTTAGCATTTCGCGTAGTAAATCGCCATCCCACCAAACCGCCATATTGGTAGGTAATCTTCTCACGTTGGTAGCTATTACTTCGCTTTTAATGTTGCGTATACCGCCAGATGCCGACGACCACATTTCTACACCATAGTTTGTAGGGTCAATATCAGCGGCCATGCACCTGCCTACATCAGAATTATCCGGAAGCTGAAAAATAATCTTTCCGGTAGCGGCATCTCTAAATGTAGAACCGTCTTTCTTATTTTCATGGCAGGCCCAAATCTGTAATTTAGGGCTGGCAGGGTCAAACTGGGTAAGGTGTATAGCATCGCCATGGCCCAAGCCAGTATTATACAAGCCCTTTCCGTTATGATCTATGGTGCAGGAGCCATAAATAATTTCGTCAAAACCATCGCCATCTACATCTGCCACGCGTAAGTTATGGTTGCCCTGGCCGGCATAATCTTTATATTCGGGCTTGTTGGTGTCAAAAACCCAGCGGTTTTTAAGTTCTTTCCCATTCCAGTCAAAAGCGGCCAGAACAGTGCGGGTATAATAGCCTCTGCACATCACTACGCTGGGGTTTATACCATCCAGGTAGGCGATGCATGCCAGAAAACGGTCGCTGCGGTTGGCTCGGTTATCGCCCCATTCCATGGGGTTTCCTCTTTGGGGAATATAATCTATGGATTGCAAAACTTCGCCCGTGAGACCAGAAAAGACAGAAAGATATTCTTTTCCTTTTAAGATACGGCCCTGGTTTCTGGGGCGCTCTTTGGGGTTTGCAGAAGGTATACCGGCCTCTCTGAAGTCTGCTGTAGGGTCGCCAATTATAGTTCCTTTGGCATCTGTGGTACCGTCTGCCGTACGCATCACTACTTCTGCTTTTCCATCGCCATCCAAATCATAAACCATAAATTGCGTATAGTGGGCGCCGGCTCTAATGTTTATGCCCAAATTGATGCGCCATAAATGTTTCCCTTTTAGCGTATAGCAATCTAGCAAAACGGGGCCGGTATAGCCATCATGAGCATTATCATGAGTATTGCTGGGTTCCCATTTTAGAATGATTTCATATTCTCCGTCGCCATCTACATCTCCAACAGAAGCATCATTAGGCTGGTAAGTATATTTTTCTCCGGATGGCGTAATACCGCCCTCGGGTTGGTTTAAAGGGATAGGTAAGTAGCCAACAGGAGCATGTGCCGGCAGGGTGTACGAACCATTTTTATGGCCATTTTCTTTTCCTTCAGTCACTGGTCTAACCTCGTAAACCAAATCCTTATTATTCTTATGCTGGTCTGTAAACTGGGTGCTTACCGCTATGGGTTTTTTATTAATTTTAGTGCCATTACGATAAATATTAAAGGTGGTGTGCAGAGGGTCGGTAGAGAGATACCTCCACGATATATATACCTGTGCAGAATCTTTTCGGATGGCTATAAGGCCTCGCCCCAGGTTCTCTTTTTTTAGTTTGGCATTGCTATAGTTGGTTTGGGCATTTGCACCAACGCTAAAGATTACCGCACTCAGGCAAAGTAAAATACCTCTGATAATTTGTTTCATATACGTTTATAACCGGATGTATTGGAGACACCTAAGGTAGCTTTTATTTTAGAGTTAAATATAAAGATGTGTACACAAATCTTGTAAAAATGTATAGCATATTTTTTTTGAATTGTTAGGGCTGTTTGGTGACCTTATGCATATTTGAATTAATATACTTTTAAGGACGAATGTTGGTCCTATAGATTTTGTATTGTTTATTTAAAAATATTTCCTAATTTTAATGAATGGCAAGATATAAAGGCAATAATATTCTTGAAGGTTTATCTGGCAGCTTAGGTAAGCAGATAGTATTTAAGCAATACGCTACAGGTGCTGTAGTTAGTAAAATGCCGGATATGAGCAAAGTTAAGCCCAGTGCCAAACAGCTGGAAGCTAAATCTAAATTTAGTGAAGCTGTAAACTATGCCCGCAAAATTTTAGCCAACCCCGAGCTAAAGGCTGCATATCAGAAGAAGCTTAGAAAAGGCCAGACCGTTTATAACTTTGCTATTGCAGAGTATATGCAGCAATATAAAAAGCAGTAATTTATTTCTTGAGTTTATGACGTTTTTATCGTAGGATGAACGTAAGATAAACGTAGGATGGACGTAAGATGGACGTAGGGTGGTGCTTGTTGAGTGCTAGTTGAGTGCTACCTTAATACTAGCTTTGTCCTTGAGTGAGAGTTATAGTAGACTTTTGTAGCAATGGTTATTCCATATTAATAATTAGCTTTATTAAGAGTTTATGAAACACTGAAGTTAACATTACGAATAGTCTGTCAATTTATTTAATTTACCCATCTTCCCAAAGAAAATATCCTATAATACAAAGGAAACTTCATATAAGGAAATAAGTGCTTATGCCTGTATTTTTGTAGGAATCTAAATATTAATCTCTTTACAGGGATTTATAATTATACTTTTTAAGCTTAAATAACAGGGGTTACACATGCGTAAAATATTACTTTGCTTTTTGCTGTTGGCATTTACTGTTTATAGTTATGCAGATATTGGCGTTCATCACCTTAAAGTTAACAGTCGTACCCAGCCTTTGGGTATTGGCACAAAGCAACCTGTCTTTAGCTGGCAGTTAAGCTCTCCGCAAAGAAATACGGTACAAACAGCTTACAGGATTTTAGTGGCCGATAGCCCCGCGGCACTGCAAAAGAGCAATGGTAATTTGTGGGATAGCGGCGAAATCAGTTCATCGCAATCTATACAGCATAGCTATAAAGGGAAAACGCTGCAAGCTTCTAAAACCTATTACTGGAAAGTAGGGGTAAAAGATAACCATAGCCAAAACCTGGTATGGAGCAATATTGTACAGTTTACTGTGGGCTTGTTAACGCAGGCCGACTGGAAGAATGCGCAATGGATAGCTTATGAAAAACTGGCTCCAGAGCATATAAACGTATTGCCTAAAGATAACAAGAAGGATACTTATTTTGGTTCTAATGTGCTTCCGTTATTGCGTAAAGATTTCCAGCTTAAGAAAAAACCGATTAAAGCCACGCTATTTATTAGTGGTTTGGGGCATTTTGAAATGAGTATTAATGGCAAAAAGCAAGGCGACCATTTTCTGGATGCTGGCTGGACAAAATACGACAAAGAAGCATTGTACGTTACTTTTGATGTTACCGAAAGCATCAATAAAGGTAAAAACACACTTGGTGTAATGCTGGGTAACGGTTTTTATTATGTACCACCGGTAAAGGGCAGATTCCGTAAATCTAAGCCGGCTTTTGGTTTGCCTAAGATGATTTGCCGTTTGGTATTGGAATATAAGGATGGCAGCATACAGGATATTGTGAGTGATGGTAGCTGGAAGACCGATAAAAGTGCAACTACTTTCTCCAGCATTTACGGTGGAGAAGATTACGATGCCCGCTTAGAGCAAGCAGGCTGGGATACACCTAAATTTAATGCCAATAAATGGAAATCGGTTATTCTGGTAGACGGTCCGCCAAGTCTAATACCACAAGAGGCAGAGCCTTTAAAAATATTTGACGAGTTTACAGCAAAAAGCATTACTAAGTTATCTGATAAAGAATGGGTGTATGATTTGGGGCAAAATGCTTCTGGTATTATTCGTTTAAAAGTTAAAGGAAATAGGGGCGATACGATAAGGGTTTATCCGGCAGAATTGCTGAAGGATGGACAGGTAAACCAGAAGCCAACGGGCAGTCCGTTTTATTTTGAGTATGTGCTAAAAGGCGATGGAGAAGAGGTATGGCAACCCAGATTTACCTATTATGGGTTTAGATATGTGCAGCTAAGAGGAGGTGTGCCTGCGGGTAAAAATGCAAATAGCAAACTGCCCGAAGTTATAGAACTTAAAGGCTTGCATACACGTAATTCAGCTGCCGGAGTTGGTTCATTTGTCTCTTCTAATAATCTGTTTAACAGAACTGATACCTTAATAGACTGGGCAATTAGAAGTAATATGGCTAGTGTGCTAACAGATTGTCCGCACCGCGAGAAGTTGGGTTGGCTAGAGCAGTCGCACCTCATGATTTCGTCTGTTATGTATAATTATGACGTATCTACTTTGGCCAGCAAAATTATAGATGACATTATTGCTTCGCAGCAAAGCAACGGACTGATTCCGGAGATAGCACCAGAATATATTTATTTCACCTGGGGTGGCGATATGTTTCGAGATTCGCCAGAGTGGGGTAGTACCGGAATTATTTTGCCCTGGTATCTGTATAAATGGTACGGCAATACCCAGGTATTAGAAAAGGCTTATCCAACTATGCAGCGCTATATTAAATATTTGCAGGGCAAAGCCGAGAATAATATACTTAAACAGGGTTTGGGTGATTGGTATGATATCGGTCCGGAGCGACCAGGTGTGTCTCAGCAAACGCCAAAAGGTGTAACCGGAACAGCTATCTTCTACTATAATTTGCAAATTATGCAAAAGGTAGCTGCCATGCTGGGTAAAACTTCAGAAGCTGCTGAATATCAAAAACTGGCAGAAGAAGTTAAAAAATCTTTTAACAACACTTTCTTTAATGCTAAAACCATGCAATATGCAACGGGCAGTCAGGCTGCAAATGCCATGGCTTTGTATATGAAATTGGTTGACCCACAGCATGAGCAAGCGGTATTAAATAATCTTATTCAGGATATCAGAGGCAGAAACAATGCTTTAACAGCCGGAGATATTGGTTACCGCTATGTATTAAGAGTTTTAGAGGCCGCCGGACGCTCTGATGTGATTTTTGATATGAATAGCAGAAGCGATGTTCCGGGATACGGTTACCAGTTAGCACATGGGGCAACCTCACTTACAGAAAGCTGGATGGCTTTGCCGGAAGTGTCTAACAACCATTTAATGCTAGGCCATTTAATGGAGTGGTTTTATAGTGGTTTAGGTGGTATCAGGGCAGATGAAGATGCGGTTGCATTTAATAAAATCAAGATACATCCGGAGTTGGTAGGCGATGTAAAGTCGGCCAAAGCAAGTTACCAATCGGCTTATGGCTTAATAGCTTCTGATTGGAAGCAGAGTAATGGCAGTTTTGAGCTAGATGTGGATATACCTGTTAATACATCTGCAACTGTTTATGTGCCTGCCAAAGAAAATAGTAAATCCCAGGTAAACGGGATAGCGTTGGCAGATAACAAAGATGTGCAATTTTTAGGTTATGAAAACGGACGTCTGAAAGTGAAAGTGGGCTCTGGGAAATACAATTTTAAAGTGAATTAAGATGAAGCTATATAAACTTATATTTTTTGTTGCATTTGTTTTTTCTTACGGTGCCTATGCACAACCTAAAGCCATTAGTCAAGAAGAAATGCAAGGTATTTATGAAGAGATAAAAACTCCTTATAAGTATGGTTTAGTAAAGCTTCCTACAGATAGCTCAAAGAAAATAGATTGTCCTACGGTTTTTAAAAAGGGCAAAAAGTGGTTTATGACTTACCTGATTTTTGATGGTAGCGGTTATGAAACCTGGTTGGCAAGCAGCAATAATTTACTAGATTGGAAAACTGAAGGGAAATTGATGTCATCAGGACCGGAAGGTAAGTGGGACGATTTCCAAAAAGCGGGTTACAATTCTTTACAAAATATAAAGTGGGGTGGTAATTATAAGCTGGCAAAATACAAGGGTAAATATTGGATGTCTTATTTTGGTGGTAACAGCCGGGGTTATGAGCCCGAGCCTTTATCTATTGGCATGGCTTATACTACCCAAGATGCAAGTGTGCCGCATGAGTGGCAGCGTTTAGACAAGCCGGTATTAAGCTCAAAAGATGAAGATGTATGTTGGTGGGAAAACCGGAATAAGCTTTTCAAAAGTTCTGTTATCGAGGATAAAAAAAGACATACAGGTCATCGTTTTGTGATGTATTACAATGCCGTTGGCGATTCTTTAGAAAATAACAAAAAGACCCGTTGGTACGAGCGTATTGGTATGGCCGTGTCTGACGATATGGTGAACTGGAAGCGTTATTTAACAGATCCGGTAGTGCACCATCCGGTAGGTATTACAGGCGATGCCGTTATCCAGAAAATAGGCGATAATTACGTGATGTTTTATTTTGGGGCTTTTTGGAAAGATAGACAAGGTGCTTTTAATCGCTTTGCGGTATCTAAAGACTTAATTAACTGGACAGACTGGCAAGGCGATAATTTAATAGAATCATCTGAACCTTATGATGAACTTTATGCTCATAAGTCTTTTGTTGTTAAGCATAAAGGTGTGGTTTACCATTTTTATTGTGCTGTAAATAAAGCAGACCAAAGAGGTATTGCCGTAGCTACTTCTAAAGATTTAGGAAAGAGTAAGTTGAATTTTGAAAAATAAAGCAATAAACAGATAAGATACATGAGACAGATACAGTGCATTATTCTATTTTTAGCAATAGCATATCAGGCAATAGCCCAGCCACGTACAGAAAGTAATTTTAATAAAGATTGGAAATTCTTTTTAGGTGATAGAAGCGGAGCAGAAAAAGCCAGCTTTTATGATGGCGATTGGCGTAAACTGAATTTGCCTCACGACTGGAGTATTGAAGGAGAGTTTAGCAAAGAGCATCCGGCAACTAACCAGGGTGGGGCTTTACCGGGCGGCATTGGCTGGTACAGAAAAACTTTTACTTTGCCAGCGTCTGAGCAGGGTAAACTGATTGCTGTAAATTTTGATGGAGTTTATCAGCATAGTGAAGTTTGGATTAATGGAAAATCTTTAGGCAAGCGCCCTAATGGGTATCTTTCATTTCAGTACGATTTAACTCCGCATTTGAAATTTGGTGCCGAAAAAAATGTGATTGCTGTAAGGGTTGATAATAGCAAACAACCTAACTCCAGATGGTATACCGGTTCTGGTATTTATAGAAATGTAAAGTTAATAAGCACCAATAAAATTTCTGTAGATCATTGGGGCGTATTTGTTACCACGCCACAGGTAAGCAAAGCGCAGGCTTTGGTTAACCAGAAGACGGTATTAAGAAACCTATCTGGAAAGGCCGGCAAGGTTAAGGTAGAAGTGGCTGTATTAGATGCCAATGGAAAACAACAGGCAAAAGAAAGTAAAGAAGTAAATATTTCCGGTAAATCTATAGAAACCAGTCATGATTTAACAGTTATTCAACCCAATTTATGGTCTGTAACCAATCCTTATTTATATAAAATAGTAACCAAAGTTTATCAGAACAATACTTTAATAGACCAACAAGAAAATACCTTGGGTATCAGGTCTTTTAAATTTGATGTAAAAGAAGGGTTCTATTTAAACGAAGAGCCTTTGAAAATTCTGGGCGTATGTTTGCACCATGATTTAGGAGCTTTAGGTGCTGCTACTAATGTAAGAGCTATGGAACGCCAGCTAGAAATGATGAAGGCTATGGGAGCAAATGCCATACGTACAGCACATAATCCGCCAGCACCAGAACTATTAGACCTATGTGATAAAATGGGTTTATTGGTGATGGATGAAGCTTATGATATGTGGAAGAAGCGTAAGAATAAGTTTGATTATCATTTAGATTTTGAAGAATGGCATAAGAAAGATTTAGAAGATTTAGTAAAGAGAGATCGTAATCACCCTTCGGTATTTATGTGGAGCATTGGTAACGAAATCAGAGAACAGTTTGATAGCACTGGAACTAAAATAGCGGCAGAGCTCAGCAGCATTGTGAAATCTTTAGATCCAACTCGTCCGGTAACTACTGCGCTTACAGAAACTTATCCGGAGAAAAACTTTATTTGGCAAAGCAATGCGCTGGATGTATTGGGTTTCAACTACAAAATATTTGATTACGACAGCCTACCTGTTAGATTTAAAAATATCCCTCTAATAGCAGCAGAGACTACTTCTGCATTGCAAACCAGAGGTGTTTATGATTTAGCGGATACCCTACGTTTATGGCCTGCAAGCTCTAAAGATAAGTTTGTGGTAAACGGTAATCCAGACCATACCGTTACAGCTTATGATAATGTAGCTGCTTATTGGGGCGTTTCTCATGAACAGGCCTGGAAAGCGGTAAAAGACCGTCAGTTTATGTCGGGCATTTTTGTATGGACAGGTTTTGATTATATTGGCGAGCCTGTGCCTTATGATTTTCCGGCAAGAAGCTCTTACTACGGAATTGTAGATTTAGCAGGTTTCCCTAAAGATGTTTACTACATGTACCAAAGCGAGTGGACAGATAAACCCGTATTGCACATTCTGCCACATTGGAACTGGGAAGCCGGAAAAACAGTTGATGTTTGGGCATACTATAACCAGGCTGATGAAGTAGAGTTATATCTTAACGGTAAGTCTTTGGGTGTAAAAACTAAGGAGGGCGAAAATTTACATGCAGCATGGAAAGTTCCTTTTGAAGCTGGAACGCTTAAAGCGGTTTCCAGAAAAAATGGAAAAACAGTTTTAACTAAAGAAGTACGTACAGCAGGTGCTCCGCATAAAATAGAGTTGGTAGCAGATAGAAGCAAGCTAAAAGCTGATGGCTTAGATCTTTCTTTTGTAACTGTTAATGTATTGGATAAAGACGGTAATTTGGTGCCTAACGCAGATAATCTGGTTAAGTTCTCTGTGAAAGGAAATGGTACTATTGCCGGAACGGATAATGGCTATCAGGCAGATTTAACTTCTTTGGTAAAGCCAGAAAGAAAAGCCTGGAAAGGTAAATGTTTAGCTATAATCAAATCAACCGAAAAAGCGGGTACCATTAAATTAACGGCTAAAGCCGATGGATTACCAGAAGCAAGTTTGAAAATAAGAACTAAATAGTAAACCGAATATGGTTAAAAATATAAGCATGCAATTGCTGAAGTTTTTAGGAGTAATTTCTTTTGTGTCTGCTGCTTTAATAGCGCAATCAGCCGAGATTTATATCTCTCCGAAAGGAAATAATAAGAACGATGGGAGTATTGCTAAACCGCTGCAAACCGTAGATGCAGCACTGAGAAAAGCCAGAGAATTAAGGCGTTTAAACGATTTATCGGTACAAGGTGGTATTCAAATTATATTAAAAGGCGGTACTTATTCTTTGTACGAACCCATATTTATCAGGCCGGAAGATTCCGGAACTCAGGAAAGCCCGACTGTAATTACCGCTGCTAAGGGAGAAATTCCGGTTTTAAGCGGAGGGTTAGAGGTTAGGGGCTGGAAAAAAGCATCCAATATAGCTGGTTTGCCCAAAGAAGCGCAGGGCAAAGTTTGGGTTGCCGATGCGCCTTTATATGCCGATGATTTGCTGGATTTTAGGCAATTATGGGTAAATGGTAAAAAGGCTGTTAGAGCAAAAAGTGTAAATGGTGCCAAAATGGATAGAATACTATCCTGGAACCATGATGAACAAACCTGTTGGATTCCTTTGCCTTATAAAGGCTTTAAGCATACACCGGGTTTAGAAATGCTGATTCACCAATGGTGGGCCATTGCCAATTTGAGAGTAAGAAAGGTAGAAGTTAAAGGAGATAGCGCCAAGCTGTATTTCCACCAGCCAGAAAGTAAAGTGCAGTCAGAACATCCCTGGCCAGCGCCGTGGGTGTCTAAAGAGACAGGGAACTCTGCCTTTTTCTTAAACAATGCGTTAAGCTTTTTAGACGAAGCTGGCGAATGGTTTTTAGATAAGCAGGCTCGAAAAATATACTATTGGCCGCGTGGCGGAGAAAATATGAATTCGGCAAAAGTTGTAGCTCCATATTTGGAAACCTTGGTGAAGATATCAGGTACCATAGATTATCCGGTAGAGCATATAAGCTTCAATGGTGTACATTTTAATTATACCACCTGGATGCGCCCTTCTCAAAAAGGACACGTTCCATTACAGGCAGGAATGTATCTCTTAGATGCTTATAAGTTAAAGATTCCGGGTACGCCAGATAAAGCAGGTTTAGAAAATCAAGGTTGGACAGGAAGACCATCTGCAGCAGTAGAGGCAACTTATAGTAAATACACGGCTTTTGAAAATTGCCAGTTTATGCATTTAGCATCTACTGGTTTAGATTATCAAAGAGGTAATCATCATGATTTAATTCGAGGTAATTTATTTAAAGATATCGGCGGAACAGCAATCAATATTGGAGTTTTTTCTGACGATGCTTTTGAGGCACATTTGCCTTATAACCCTCAGGATGCCAGAGAAGTTACCAGCTATACTACCGTAAGCAATAATTTAATTACCAACGTAACCAATGAAGATTGGGGTTGTGTGGGCATTGGGGCCGGTTTTGTAAGAGGTTTAAATGTTGTTCATAATGAGATTAACGAGGTTTCCTATACAGGTGTATCAGTAGGTTGGGGCTGGACAAGGACTATCAATACCATGAATAATAACCGCGTTCATGCCAATAAGATTCATCATTATGGAAAGCACATGTATGATGTAGCGGCGGTTTATACCTTATCTGCACAACCGGGTTCTTCCATTACACAAAATTATGCCGATAGCATTTACAAGGCACCTTATGCACATTTGCCAGAGCATTGGTTTTATCTGTATACTGATGAAGGAACGGCTTATTACACCGTAAAAGACAATTGGTGCCCAGAAGAAAAGTTCTTGCAAAATGCCAATGGACCTAATAATATCTGGGAAAACAATGGTCCTATGGTAGCAGATTCCATTAAAAATGCTGCGGGTTTAGAGAAATCGTATCAACATTTGTTAAAGTATAAAGCTCCGGTAGATACCAGATATGAAATTAATCGATATCAGCCATGAGATATAGCCTTTTAGCGGTATATAAGTACATCGCCCTGATTCTGATTTTATGCGTTGTATTATCCTGTTCTCAGGAGAATAGGTTGGCAAAGCAGCAGCCTGTTATCTTAGAAATTATCAGTCAGGACACTACAGTAGCTTCACAACAGACTTTACAGCGTTTTCTGCAAGCCGGTGATGAGCTCTTTAGATGGAAAACCCATTTTATAATTTACAGCCAAACAGGAAAGATAAATGCTTTGCAGGATTCTATCCAGTCTCGTTTCCCGGCGGCCGAGCTAAAGGTTTACGATGATTTATATTATAATTTTAATAGAAGTTATTGTAGTGATACAGTTACTGCAAAAGAATGGGAGCATACAATTTTGACGGCTAATCTTGTTCAGGATACTGCTTTGCAAAATGAGTATTATCGTTATCACGAGACGCAATTTGAAGCGTGGCCGCAGGTTGCCGAGGGATTTTGCAAGGCCGAGTTCCAGCAATTAATTATGTTTAGGAACGGAAGGCAATTGATGCTGGTGATTAGCATTCCGAAAGGAAAAAGCTTAGACGAGCTAAATCCAAAAACAACAGAAAATAACCCCAAAGTAGACGAATGGAATAGCATTATGGCTAAATATCAGGAAGGGATAGCGGGTACAGCGGAAGGTGAAGTTTGGGCATTGTTTGGAAGAATCAAGAATTAGGTATTTAGTATCAAGTATTAAAAGAGCTAGAATAACCGTAGAATTACATCGCAGATTTAAAATGAAACAGCTTCATTTTATTCGGTCTATTCGAGGTCAAGTGTTTTGATACCAATTACTTGTTACTACGTACTAACAACTAACAACGAAACTAACAACTAAATAAACGTGTTAAAAATAGGGATATTAGGTTTGGGCGAAGGCAGAAGCACTATTTCTGCGGCACTCAACAGTAAAAAAGTAGAACTCAAAATGATGTGTGACATCAGCGAGGAAGCGTGTAAACAAAGAGCTAAAGAGTTCGATTTTCATCATTATACAACCAGCTATCAGGAAATGCTGGATAATCCTGAAATAGATATTATTGCTATCTATACGCCAGATCACCTGCATGCGCAGCATATTAAACAAGCACTTCTACATGATAAACATGTAATTTGTACTAAGCCATTTATTGATAATCTGGCTGATGCCAACGATTTATTAGCATTAAGTAAAAAAACAGGCAAAAAGGTTTTTGTTGGACAAAGTTCTCGTTTTTTTGAACCAGCTAAACGGCAGCGCAAAGATTATGAAGCTGGGTTATTAGGCGAATTAATTACCATAGAGGCAGAATATCATGCAGACCATCGATGGTTTTTAGAAAAACCCTGGGCTTTAGACAATTCTTTTAAGTGGTTATATGGCGGATTAAGTCACCCGGTAGACTTTGTTAGATGGTATCTTCCCGAAATAGAAGAAGTAATGGGTTATGGCATGTTAAGTGCTAATGGTAGAGCAGGGGGATTGAAAAATGAAGATACCATGCATTTTATCTTTAAGGCAAAAGACGGAAGAATAGCCAGAGTGAGTGGTGTATATACTAGTCCAACACCACCAGCAGCAAGAGATAGCGGAATGAGCACCATTTTAAGATGTACCGAAGGTGCCAGCCAGGCAGATTACCACGAGTTACGTTACGCCGTTACAGATAAAAGCGGAGAAGAGAAAATTATAGTTTGGGGCGATGCTACGCTAAAATATTATTTCCGTTTTGAGGGGCAAAGTCACCATGCCGGCGAGTATCAGAACTATATAGAATATTTTGCTGATAGTATAGAACAAGGTTTTACCGCTTATCCGGATATGAAAGAGGGTATAGGTACTTTTGCTTTATTACAGGCTATGGACAGAACTTTAAAAACCGGAATGCCCGTTAAAATTAAAGATTTACTGAACGAACACGGAATAGAACTATAGTTAGTTAGTTAGTTAGTTAGTTAGTTAGTTAGTTAGTTCAGAATAAAACACATCAACCATTATAACCGTTATGGGGAATATTACAGAGCGTTTAACGCTTTTAGATTATGCAATAGTTGTCATTTATCTTATTGTATTGATGATTATTGGCTATAGAGCGAGTTTTTCTAAAAAGAAAACACAGCAAGAAGACACTTTGTTTCTGGCTAATAAATCGTTAAAGTGGTATAGCATAGGTTTCAACATGTGGGGAACCAATGTAGGGCCTTCTATGCTATTGGCATTTGCAAGTATTGGCTATACTACGGGTATAGTAGCCGTTAATTTCGATTGGTACGCTTTTGTGTTTCTTTTTTTACTTGCTATTGTTTTTGCTCCGAAATATCTGGCGGCAAAAGTGAGTACCCTACCAGAGTTTATGGGAAAGCGTTACGGAGATTCTACACAGAATATTCTTGCCTGGTATTCATTAGTAAAAATGCTGATTTCCTGGTTGTCTCTTGGTTTATTTGCGGGTGGCTTCCTCGTAAGACAGATATTGGGAATTCCTATGTGGCAATCGGTAATTGTTTTGGTTTTATTTGCTGGACTATTCGCTTTTATGGGCGGTTTAAGGGCTATTGCAAAGGTTAATGTTTTCCAAATGATATTATTAATCTGCGTTTCTTTATTGTTAACGGTATTAGGCGTTATAGAAGTTGGCGGATTAACCAAAGTGTATAATTCTGTTCCGGGTAATTTCTGGAATTTAATTCGTCCTGCAGACGATCCTGCTTATCCATGGCATGCTATTCTGTTAGGATATCCGGTTGCGGCTATAGCGTTCTTCTGTACAGACCAGGCTATGGTACAATCGGTTTTAGGAGCTAAAAATCTGGAACAGGGGCAGTTGGGCGTTAACTTTATTGGTTGGTTAAAGATACTGTCGCTGCCATTATTTATTCTTACAGGCGTATTGTGTTACATTTTGTACCCCAATTTGGCCAGTCCGGATGAAGCTTATATGACTATGGTGACCAATCTGTTTCCTCCGGGCTTAAACGGTTTAGTTATCGTAGTATTAATTGCTGTGTTGGTGGGTACCATTGGTTCTTCTTTAAATTCTTTAAGTACTGTTTTTACGATGGACGTGTATGCAAAGAAGATAAACCCTAATGCAACTACCAAAGAGCTGATTAACATGGGTAGAATTGTGGTTTTTGCAGGATGTGTATTTGCAGTGGCAACAGCTTTGGCAATAGATAGTATTAAAGGGTTAAATCTTTTCGATGTATTTCAATCTATTTTAGGTTTTATAGCGCCGCCATTGTCGGTAGTTTTCCTGTTAGCAGTATTCTGGAAACGTACTACACGCCTGGCTGTTAATATTACCTTATCAGCCGGTTCGGTTTTTAGTTTAGGTGTTGGGATACTGTATTTGTGGGTATTTCCATCTGCGCAGTACAATTTTTGGCCGCATTATTTACTGCTATCGTTTTACACCTTTGTGGTACTTTTGGTAGGGGCAGTAATTGCGTCTTTGTTAGACAGAAATCCGGTTTCGTATAATAGCGATTTGGTAGATATTAATGCAGACGAAGTAACTACCAAAAAAGTAAAAATAGCATGGTTGGCTTTAACGGTGGTAATGGTTGTACTTTACATAGTTTTTAACGGACATTAAGTTCGGCAAGCCAAATAGATTTGCGGAATTTGTGCATTCTTGAAATAAAAAATCCTATTTTGTTATTTTTGAGAAGAATTAGATTTCCGTATGGCGCAAAACAAAATTCAGCAAAGAAATGAAGTCAATGAATTGATTGTTATTTTCATTAAGCTCATTTTTTGTATTACTCTGATATATTTTAATGAGCACAAGCCTATTTTCTATAAAACAGTTCCCATTATAGATAAACTGGCTTATTCAGTAATGATTTTTGTGAGTGCCAGTTTATCCATTTCCGTCATCAGGTTGGTTATCGTAAGTCTGTATGTAAGACGTAATAAATTAAAAAGTACGGTTAAAGACAATTTCATTCTTGGGATAAATCAGATTGTTTCTGTTTTAAATACCGTTTTTTTTGTCATTGCTTTTATGTATTTA
>PJUF01000789.1_pt1 | contig 19606 bp, 11 predicted proteins | sample 1512191 | NCBI WGS metagenome assembly PJUF01 (sample SAMN08177673, study PRJNA422409) | Feces metagenome, whole genome shotgun sequencing project. | isolation source: Chicken feces (3) enriched on wood chips | host: Gallus gallus | place: USA: Madison | collected 2015-01-15 | reverse complement strand
AGTTTTTTATAGATCTCATTTTTCTGAAGCATTTCTTCCTTCTGAGGGATATAAGCCAGAAGAACTTTTCCAGATCCTGTTAACGTTAAAGGGAACAGATTACCTTCTTCAATAGAAAGAGCAATAGGGGCAGGGCTTCTCATATAAAGTATTACCATTAACTGATCCAGATACAAAGTGCTTAAATGACAAGACTCCCTTACTAGTAGCGATAATTCTTGCATAGGATTAATGGCAACGTTTCTCAACTCGTCAACCGGAGAATGCCTGTGAGAAAGATGGTAGAGCTTTAGTGTAAGCTTATACTTTCCGGATATTTCATCTCTTAAAATATAGCCTCGGTTTTCTAAGCTCATCAGCATCCTATAAATTTCATTGGGGCTTTTAGCTATACCTTCGGCAATTTCCGTTTGAGAAAGCGGGACAGATTGTGATGATAAATATTCCAGAATATCTAATCCTTTATCTAGGGCAGGGGCGTTATACTTGGTTTCTTTTTTGGGCATCATGTGAATAGTATAAAAATTTAAATTGCATTTTTATATTTGAAAATTATATTTATATTTGAAATACGCGCTCTCGGGTATTATTGCCAATTAAATAAAATTAACCGAATTATTAATTATTAATGCAAAATTATGGTCACAGAATTTTTTCTTCTGTATGATTTAGGTTTGTAAACCTCTTCACTCGTTTCAATTATTAACTAACTAAAATCTAAGTAATGAAAAAAACTAAAAGGAATTTCCCATTTAGGGGGAAGTTAAGGCTTGTTTTTGCCTTTTTTTTAACGTTGCTTTTCGTCAATTATAGCCTTCTGGCACAAGAGCGACGTGAAGTTTCAGGAAAAGTAGTATCAGAGGACGGAGAGCCCCTATCTGGTGTAAGCGTGAAAATTAAAAATGGAACTTCAGGAACCCAAACAGATATTGATGGTAAATTTAGAATTAATGCCCCATCAGCAGCGGTTTTGGTAGTAAGTTATTTGGGTTTTACTACCAAAGAAGTAAACGTAGGCAATCAAAACAGCATTAATATAGTTTTAAGTGCCGATATGCGTTCTCTGGAAGAAGTTATTGTAGTAGGTTACGGCACTCAAAAGCGGGTAAATCTTACAGGTTCTGTAAGTACGGTTTCTGGTGAAACTTTAATAGAAAGACCAGCGCCTAACGCAGCCAATCTTGTACAGGGTCGGGTAACCGGTTTACAGGTTACACAGCCATCTGGTGAGCCGGGTAGAGATAATCCGAATTTTTTACTAAGAGGTAGAAGTACATTTGACGGTGCATCTACACAGCCTTTGATATTAATAGACGGTGTAGTGGGGTCTTTTAATAACCTGGCACCAACCGATATCGAAAACATTACGGTGTTGAAAGATGCAGCATCAGCTTCTATTTATGGCTCAAGAGCGGCTAATGGTGTAATTTTAGTGACAACCAAGAAAGGGAAAAGAGGTAAGTCGCAGGTTAATTATACGATGAATATTGGGCGCCATACACCAACAGCGTTGCCAGATTTAATTACCAATTCTGCAGAGTATATGGAAATGTTTAACCAAGCTGCATCAAGATCTGGCGTAGCTTTCAGGTATGAGTTGCCAGAAATTGAGAGATATAGAAACGCTACTGACAGAAATTTATATCCAAATTTTGATAATGTAGATTATTATATGAATCCCGCTACGGTAAGTAATTATAATATATCAGTAGCCGGTGGAGGAGATAACAATCTGTATAATATTTCTTTAGGATATCTGGATCAGAATGCCATATACAAAGGTTATAAGTTTAAAAGATACAATGCGCTGTTTAATTATTCTAATGATCTCAGTAAATACGTTACAGTTGGAACCAATATCAACTTAACTTATAAAGATAGAAAAGAACCTCCTTTTGTTGGTGAAAGTATGACTTTAGCGGTTTACGCAGCTGGTCCTTTATATGGTCCTTTTCTTCCTGATGGCAGCGGGAGAGTAGTTTCAAGAGCTTACCAAAACGAAGGCCGAAACCGTAATCCGCAGGAATATTATGCTATGGGTAATCAGAAAACTAAAGAATATAATGCCAATGCACAAGCTTATATAGATATAAAACCTTTTAAAGGATTTACCTGGACATCTAAGTTTGCGGTGAATTATATAGATGAGTTTTACAAAATGCACCAGCAAAGTTATGAGGCATTTCTTTTCAGAAAAGAAGATACGGCACCAGATTATACCATGTCTAGCTTCGGGCCAGATATTTTAGGCGTTACAGACCAATATTCTAAGGTAATAAATCCTACTTTTTATTCTACCGTTACTTATGATACTAAGATAGCCGAGAACCATAATATTAAATTATTGGGCGGTTACGAGCAGATATCTTATAAATTACAAGGTTTAAGAGGAAGAAGAACAAACACCGTAGCACCTATTTTAGATGATTTAACAGGTTATTTAGGTTCCGGAGAATCATTGTATTTTAATCATCCGCGTTTACCCAGTCTTAATACTATTAATCCGTCGGAGTGGGCTTTGCAGTCTTTCTTTGCCAGAGCAAATTATGATTTTAAAGGTAAATATCTGTTAGAAGGAAATATCAGGTTTGATGGTACTTCTAAAGTTTCTCCGGGTTACAGGTGGGGCGTGTTTCCATCGGTTTCTGCCGGTTGGTTAGTTTCTCAGGAAGATTTCTTCCGCAACAGTATCAGTTGGGTAGACAATCTTAAATTAAGGGCTTCTTACGGGGTTTTAGGAAACCAGGATATTGCTAATTACGCTTATCAGGATGTATTTACCATTAGCAATATTTATTATCCTTTTGGTAATACTGCAGTACAACAAGGTGCTGTTATTAATGCATTTAGAGACCAAAGTATACGTTGGGAGTCTACAGGCGTATTGGATTTTGGTTTTGATGCAGAAATCAAGAGAGGGTTATTAGGCGTAAGTTTCGATTGGTTCAACAGAACTTCATTTAATGTTTTAGCTCAACCGCCAACACCTTTAAGTTTAGGTATACCATCTCAGTTTATCAATAATGGAAAAATCAGAAGTAGGGGTATAGAGTTAGAGTTATTTCACAGAAATAAAATAGGCGATTTTTCTTATGGGGCAAACTTTCAGGTTTCTACATCTAGAAATGAGGTACTGGATATCAAAATTCCACGAATTGCAGCAGGAGGTTTGAGAATGGTGGGGCAGCCATATGATTCGCACTATCTGTACGAATGGGATGGTATTTTTCAGGTAGAAGATATTGGTAATCCAGATGTACCTCATCACGTATTAAATCCAAATCCTAAAGCTGGAGATTTAAAAATGAAAGATCAAAACAGAGACGGAGTTGTAGATACAGAAGATTTAATTGTGGTTAAAGGTGCTTATCCAGACTATATTTATTCTTTTGGTTTAAATGCAGGATATAAAAGATTTAGCTTAAGTGCATTTTTCCAGGGCGTAGAAGGTTTAAAAGCCAGAGTGAGCAACTCTGGAGGAAACTGGTTGGTAGATCCATTTATGCAGGGCACTGCGCCAACAACTAAATGGAGAAACGCCTGGACACCAGAGAATAGAAGCAATACTTTACCGGCTATTTATGTAGCAGGATATTCTGGTGTGGCAAGTTATCTCAATTCAACTTACTATCTTCAAGATGCTTCCTATTTAAGACTAAAAAACGTACAGTTATCTTATGCGGTTCCTAATTCTGTAGTTTCAAAACTAAAATTAAGTGATTTGAATATTTACGTTTCTGCAGATAATTTATTTACAATCACAGATTATGAAAATGGAGACCCTGAGAGGGCCAGCATGACGGGTAACATGACGCAGTATCCGCAAACTAAGATTTTTAATTTTGGTCTGAATGTTAAGTTTTAAATGTAAAGTAATGAAAACCAGATATAAAATTTTTGCACTGTCGGCAGCCATTGCGCTATCGGCAACATCATGTCAAAAAGATTTTTTAGATAAAAATCCTTTAAATTCGGTATCTACCCATGTTTTCTGGAACTCAGAAAAAGATGTTCAAACGGCCCTTGCCGGCGTATACTCAAGATTGCAACAGAATTTTTTAGGTTATGAAAGAGTTTACCTTGACGGACTTACTGATAATGCATTTTTAGACCCGGGAAACAGCAACCAAACTTATTTTTCGGTTATGGCCACCGGAAGCATATCTCCGGCTTTAACAGGGGCAATGGTAAACATGTATTCTTCTCCGTATCGGGCAATTGCATCATGTAACTATTTCTTAGACAATGTAGACAAAGCACCACTATCAGAAACTGCGAAAGCAGGTTATAAGGCTCAGGTAAGATTCATCAGAGCGCTGTCTTATTTTGATTTAGTACAAGCTTTTGGCGATGTGATTATCTATAGAAACTACCCTAAGACAGTAGAAAGTTCTAAAATAGATAAAAGTCCTAAAAGTGAGGTTTATACATTTATAGAAGAAGACCTGGATTTTGCGATAGCTAATCTTCCAAACGAAAAATATAATGGTTATGCTGTTAAAGGAAGTGCGCAGGGCATAAAAGTAAGGGTTTTGCTTACGCAGGAAAAATGGGCTCCGGCAGCTCAATTGGCGCAGCAGATTATTAACGATGATAAGTTTGATCTGGCAGATAACTACGCCGCCTTGTTTAAAACATCCGGACAGGCTAGTGCGTCTGTTAACCGTGAAATTATGTTCTCTACCCAGTATTTAGCGCCTGTAAATGTTCATCGTACCAGTCCGGGTGCTGGCGGTATGGATATAGAATTGGGATTGTATTCGCTAATGCAGCCTTACAAAAATCTGGCCGACGATTACGAAATGACAGACGGTAAGTCCGCTTCAGAGTCTCCATTGTATAATCCTGCAAATCCCTACGCTAACAGAGATCCGCGTTTAGATTTAACGGTTAAGCTTCCAAACGAGGTTTGGAGAAATGCCGCCGGAACTGAGTGGAACGGTAGCTACACATCTTATACCGGATTTTTAACCGAGAAATATGTAGATTTATCCAGAGCACCATTTACCACGTCTACAGCAACATTATCAGATCAGGATTATATTCATTTAAGGTATGCTGATATTCTATTAATGTATGCCGAAGCTAAAAACGAAAGTTTAGGCACTCCGGATGCAAGTATTTACGATGCTTTGGACAAGGTAAGAGGAAGGACGGGAATAAATATGCCTCCGGTAGACCGTAGTAGATACAACACGAAAGAGCTGTTGCGCGAGTATATCCGTCATGAGAGAAGGGTAGAGCTTGCGCTTGAAGGGCACCGTTATAACGATCTGAAACGTTGGAAAATTGCACATATCAAATTACCCACACTACAAACGCCAAACGGAACGCCATTAGTGTTTGAAATGAAGAACTACACGCTGCCAATTCCTTTGTCAGAGTTGGAAGCAAATCCAAACTTAAGGCCAAATCCGGACTACGAATAGGATTTTTAAATGCCTGGGATATATTCTCAGGCATTAATTTCTATAAATAACTTGGTTATAGTTTAATTAGTATGCTAATATCATATAATACATAGAGAAAATATCAGAATAAACCCTTTGATATAGTTAATAGTTTTACATTTAAGCCAAACTGAGACTTAATGTACACATTTACAGTTTATTATATCAGAACTATGAACTTTTTTCGCAATAGCCATAAGGCTAAAGGAATTTTAACGTTTTTAGCGCTTATGGTTTTACTGCCATTGGGCCATGTTAATGCGCAACAAGCTAAAAGAGACCAGGCCACGTGGATTTGGTATCCCGGAGATTTTGAAGTAAACCTAAGCAATAAAATGCAGAACAGGAGAACGGAACGTGGTACTTTCTTTCCACCGTTTTGGAAAATGGATAGCCATTATGTATTGGTTGAATTTCATAAAGAATTCAATCTAGCCGAGCCTGAGGAAATAGAGATTTATGCAGAAGGGCAGTATAATGTTAAAATAAACGGTAAAATGATTTCTGGCTATCCTAAAAAGCTGAAGTTAGACGCCGGAAAACAAAAAATACACATCAAGGTTTATTCGCAAGCCGAAGTACCCGCCATTTATGTGCAGGGTAAAACTATTAAAACAGATAACACCTGGCTGGCTACATTTGAAGATAAAGAGTGGATAGATGAAACCGGAAAAGCATCTGATGCTTCTGGAACTACCTACGTAAGTGCCGGTTCTTGGCATTTTGACAACCCTAACGATAAGCCGTCGCAATTTAAGTTAGCTGTAAAACCTCAATATGCGGTAAAAACAGAAGGTTCTGGCAAATCGAGAGTTGTCGATTTTGGTAAAAATACTTTTGGTTTTATCAAATTACATGGTTTGAAAGGAAATGGAACTGTTAAGATTTATTACGGCGAATCTAAAGAAGAGTCACTGGCCGTAAACACCTGCGAAACTTTTGATATTTTCGATATCAACATCTCCTCTAAAAAAGACTCTGTTTTAGATCTTTCTAAAGCATTTCGTTTTGTAAATATTCAATTAGATAATCAGGTTGCTTTAGATTCTGTTTCGATGTTGTATGAATATCTTCCGGTAAAAGACAGGGGAACTTTCACTTCATCAGACCCAGAGCTCAATAAAATTTGGGATATTTCTAAATATACCATGGAGCTTACCACGCGTGAGTTTTTTATAGACGGAATTAAAAGAGACAGATGGATATGGAGCGGCGATGCTTATCAAAGCTATTTGATGAATTACTATCTGGCTTATGATTCTGAATCTGTAAAGCGCACTACTTTGGCCTTAAGAGGTAAAGAACCCGTAACCAGCCATGTAAATACTATTATGGATTATACGTTCTACTGGTTTCTGGGTATTTATGATTACTATTTATATTCAGGAGACAAGAAATTTATTGAAGACGTGTACCCAAAAATGAAAAGCCTGATGGATTTCTGTTTGCAAAGAAGGAATAAAGATGGTTTAATGCAGGGGCTTTCTGGCGACTGGGTATTTATAGATTGGGCAGACGGTTTAAGCAAGCAGGGAGAAGTAAGTTTTGAGCAATTGCTTTTATGCAGAAGTTTAGAAACTATGGCATTGTGTGCAAATTTAGCTAATGATGCCCAAGCTGCAGAACTTTACAATCGCGAAGCTAAAACTTTAAAGTCTAAAATTTTTGACATTTATTGGAACGAAGGCAAGCAAGCTTTGGTGCACAGTAGGGTAGATGGTAAGCAAACAGAAAATGTAACCCGTTACGCAAATATGTTCGCAATTTTCTTCGATTATTTTAATCAGCAACAAAAAGAAGGTGTTAAGAAAAACGTGTTACTGAACGATAATATCCAAAAAATCATGACTCCTTATATGCGTTTTTACGAGTTAGAGGCGCTTTGTGCAATGGGCGAGCAGGATTATGTGATGAAAGAAATGAAAGATTATTGGGGCGGTATGTTAAAACTCGGTGCAACCACTTTTTGGGAAGAGTATAATCCGGCAAAATCTGGCGCAGAACATTATGCTATGTATGGCAGAGAGTTTGGCAAAAGCTTATGTCATTCCTGGGGTGCAAGTCCAATTTACTTATTGGGCAAATATTATTTGGGTGTAAAACCGCTAACTGCAGGATATGAAACCTATTTAGTAGAACCAAATTTAGGCGGTTTAAAGTGGATGAAAGGAGTAGTGCCAACACCAGACGGAGATATAGAGTTGTACTGCAGTACTTCAGAAATTAAAATTAAGTCTAATACAGGTACCGGAACTTTAAGGTTAAAAAGTAAAACCAAGCCGGTGGTTAAAGGGCTTATGGTAAAAGAAAACACTAAAGGTGTTTACGATATTACCATTCCCAAAGGAAAAGAGTTTGTAGTAAAGTATAAAAACTAGTTTTTGAAGTATGCTTCTCTATAAAAGTGAAGCTTTAATAAAGAATTTCTGAGAGATTATTTGACAGGCGAGAATTTATGAAATATTTTCCTTTTACGTTTTTAAGTGCGTTATTAGCATTTTCTTTAGCAGAAGCCCAAACTGTTGATGGCTTGCCGGCAACGGTTCCTCCCATTCCGGGAATTTACCAGGCAGAGCCCTGGGATGACCCTAGAGTAACCAGCATAAACAGAGACGAAGCCAGAGCTACGGCATATTCTTTTGATAATATTGCCGATGCCATCACCGGCGACAGAGAAAAAAGCAATCGTTTAATGATGCTTAATGGCAATTGGGATTTTAAATTTGCTTTAAAACCTGCCGATGCTCCCCAGGATTTTTTCAAATCAAGAGTTAGCGGTTGGGATAAAATTGAAGTGCCTTCTAATTGGGAAATGAAGGGTTATGATATTCCTATTTACAAGAGTGCGGTATATCCGTTCAGGCCTATAGATCCGCCACGCATTCCAACAGACTACAATGCAATGGGCTCTTACCAGAGAACTTTTACTTTACCAGCAAACTGGAAAGATATGAATGTAACGCTTCATTTTGGAGGAGTAAGTTCTGCTTTTAAAGTTTGGTTGAATGGTAAATTTCTGGGCTATGGCGAAGATAGCTGCCTTCCTTCAGAATTTAATATTACCCCTTATTTAAAAAGTGGAGAGAACGTTGTTTCTGTGCAGGTTATCCGTTGGAGCGATGCCGTTTATCTGGAAGATCAGGACCATTGGAGGATGAGTGGTATACATCGTGAAGTGATGTTAATGGCAGAACCGAAGTTGCGTATTGCAGATTTCCACTGGCAAGCCAAATTAGATAAAGAGTATAAAAACGCCATTTTTAGCGTACGCCCAAGGTTAGATAATTTTACAGGCAAAAAACCAGATGGCTATAAAGTAAAAGTGCAGCTTTACGACAAAAACAGAAATCCGGTAATTAAAAATACTTTAGAGCGCTCTGCAGAATCTATAGTAAACGAGATTTATCCCAGACTAGATAACGTAAAATTTGGTTTGTTTGAAACCGAAATAGAAAACCCACTAAAATGGAGCGATGAAACGCCAAATTTGTACACCTTGGTTATCTCCCTTGAAGATCCATCGGGTAAGTTGCTGGAAGCCAAAAGTTGTAAAGTTGGTTTCAGAAGCATAGAGTTTTCTAAAGAAACGGGTAAGTTGTTAATCAACGGAAAAGAAACCTATTTGTACGGTGTAAACCGTCATGATCATCACCCTGTAAAAGGAAAGGCGCTTTCCAGAGAAGATATTCTGAAAGATGTAAGGCAAATTAAGCAGTTCAATTTCAATGCGATAAGAACCAGTCATTATCCTAACGATCCTTATTTTTATCAGCTTTGCGATGAATATGGAATTTTAGTAATGGACGAAGCCAATTACGAAACGCATGGATTAGGTGGTAAATTAGCTAATGATCCGGCCTGGATTGCTGCACATATGGAACGCGTTGTTCGTATGGCCTACCGCGATAAAAACCATCCAAGTATTATTATGTGGAGCTTAGGTAATGAAGCAGGAAGAGGTCCTACAACAGCATCAATGGCAACCTGGTTACATGATTTTGATATTACCCGTCCAGTACATTATGAACCGGCAATGGGAAGTCATCAGCTGGAAGGTTATATTGATCCATCAGATTCGAGATATCCAAAAACTAATGATCACTCGCATCGTTTACAAAACCCTAAAGACCAGTATTATGTAGATATAGTGAGTCGTTTTTATCCCGGCATTTATACGCCAGATTTATTGCTTAGTCAAAAAAATGGTGATAATCGCCCGATTCTTTTCGTAGAATATTCTCATTCTATGGGTAATTCTACAGGTAATATTAAAGATTTTTGGGATATCTTCCGCTCTCGTCCGCGTATGATAGGTGGTTTTATCTGGGATTATAAAGATCAGGCTTTAATAAAGAAAGATAGCACCGGGAAAGAGTTTCTGGCTTATGGTGGCGATTTTGGTGAGAAATACCATAACGGAAGTTTTGCATTAAACGGAATTACAGATGCATGGGGCCGACCAAAAGCAGCCATGTACGAAAATAAGCGTGTTTACCAACCGGCAGAAACAGAGCTGATAGATGCAAAAAAAGGAATTCTCAAAATCCATAACAGGCATAATAGCAAAAATTTAAGCAATTATGCAGTGAATATTGTGCTTAGAGAAGACGGTAAAATTGTATTAAATAAATCTATTCCAGCTATTAATCTGGCCGCAGGCGAGGAAAAAACGATCAGTATCCAGTCGTATTTGCCCAGATTTAAACCAGGGTCTGAGTATTTAGCCAGTATTCATTTTACATTGGCAAATAATGAGTCTTGGGCAAATAAAGGGCATGAGGTAGCGTCTAACCAGTTTGCACTTACCGGCGTTTCGGCAAAAAATACCACAAACAAAAACTTTAATGCCCTACAGGTGAATCAAACGGATAGCTTGTACACCATTAAAGGAAAAACTTTTGATATTACCTTTAACCGTAACAATGGTGCTTTGGTATCTTATAAAACAGGTGGAAAAGAGCAGATTTTTGCGCCACTTATGCCAAATTTCACCAGGCCACAGGTAGATAATGATAGAAGAGGATGGAAACCAACCAGACGCCTTAAGCAATGGTATGATAATAAGCCGGTTTTAAGAAATACAAGTATTGAAAAAGAAAGAACAGGTTTAGTGAAAATCATGAGCGAGTACGATGTGATAAAAGACAGCGCAAGCGTACAGGTACAATATTCTATTAACGGCGATGGTGTGGTAAAAGTAGATTATGTATTAAAAGCTGATACCAGTTTGCCCTTTATTCCGAAAGTGGGAATGCAAACCGCAACACAACGTTCTTATGAAAACATCACTTGGTACGGCAGAGGTTTAATGGAAAATTACCTCGACCGCAGATACGGTTTTGATGCGGCTATCTACTCGCAAAACATCAGAGATTTTATGGAACCCTATGTTTATCCGCAAGAAAATGGAAATAGAACCGATGTGAGATGGATGCACTTTGCAGACAAAAACGCTGGTCTGTTAATTGTTGCAGATAGTTTGTTAAGCATGAGCGGCTGGCCATTTACCCAAAAAGAAATAGAGCAGAAAAAGCACTGGCACAAATTGGAAGATGCGGGTTCTATTACCGTAAATATAGATTTAATCCAAATGGGAGTGGGCGGAAATGATACTTGGTCAGAAGTTTCGCAGCCTTTAGATAAATATAAAGTACCAGCAAAAAATTATCAGTACAGTTTCTATTTGTATCCAACCAGAGGCAAACAAAATATAACTGATTTAGTAAAGAAAATACCTTTTTAAAGAGCAAAAATGTCTAACACTAAAAAAATATTAAAAGGAATAACATGGAACCATAGCAGAGGGTTTACCTCTGTTGTAGCAACGGCACAAAGATTTACAGAGCTTTATCCAGATATTGAAATTGTTTGGGAAAAACGTTCTTTACAACAATTTGCAGATATGTCTATCCAGCAGTTAGCTGCAAATTACGATTTACTGATTATAGATCATCCTTGGGCTGGTTTTGCATCAGAAACTAAATCTATATTGCCTTTAGACGAATATTTATCTAAAGAATTTATTGCAGATCAGGAAGCAAATTCTGTAGGCCGGTCTTATGAAAGTTATAATTACAGTAATAACCAGTGGGCTTTGGCTATTGATGCAGCGACTCCCGTGGCTGCCAGTCGCCCAGATTTATTAGATGGTAAAGTGCCGCAAACTTTTGATGACCTGCTGGCATTTGCAGATAAAGGTTTGGTGGGCTGTGCATTAATCCCAATAGATGTTTTAATGGCATTTTACGGATTTTGCGCCACTTTAGGCGAAGAACCTTGTTTGCAGGAACAAAGCGTAATTAGCGAAGAAACAGGAATTAAAGCCCTAAAGCTTTTCAAAAGCCTAACAGACAAGATAGATCGTTCTTTCTTCTCTAAAAACCCAATTCAGGTTTATGAGACTATGGTTAACACCAATCAGATAGCGTATTGTCCATTTGCTTATGGCTACAGTAATTATTCTCGAGATGGCTATGCAGAAAACCTGCTTTTATTCCACGATACGGTTACATTAGAGGACAGAGGTCACTTAATTACTTCTTTAGGAGGTACAGGTTTAGCGGTATCATCAACCTCAGCATATATTGCAGAGGCTATACAGTACGCAGAATTTACGGCAAAACCGCATACACAAGAATATTTATTTTTTGACAATGGCGGTCAGCCGGGACATTTACAGGCCTGGAAGAGCCAGCATACCAACAAGGCGTCTCACAACTATTTCCTTAATACCTTGCCAACATTAGAGCGGGCATATCTAAGGCCACGTTACCATGGGCATATGTATTTTCAGGATCATGCAGGAGATATCGTAAGAGATTATTTACTTAATGGTAACGATGAAAGATTGGTTTTAGAAAAGATGAACGAATTGTATCAGGAATCTAAAAATTTAGTAGGATAAAGAACAATTAATGAAACCGTTAGAAGGATTGATAGTTTTAGAATTTGCCCAGTTTATGGCGGCGCCTTCTGCCGGATTAAAGCTGGCAGATTTAGGAGCTAGAGTGATAAAAATTGAGCGTCCGGGTAAAGGAGAGGCTGGAAGGCAAATTGCCATTAAAAATTTGTTTATAGATGGAGATAGCCTGGTTTTCCATACCATAAACCGTAATAAAGAATCTTACGCTGCGGATTTAAAAAATCCTGAAGATTTAGAACGGGTAAAAAAGCTAATTGAGAAAGCGGATATCATTACCCATAATTTCCGTCCGGGAGTGATGGAGAAAATTGGTTTGGATTATGAGAACGCTAAAAAGATAAACCCTAAAATTATTTACGGCGTGGTAACCGGTTACGGAAACAAAGGCCCCTGGCAAAATAAACCGGGACAAGATTTGCTCATTCAGTCTCTATCTGGTTTAGCCTGGCTATCCGGAACAAAAGAAGACGGGCCGGTACCATTTGGCTTAGCCGTTGCCGATATGGTTTGTGGAGCTCACCTTTGTCAGGGAATATTGGCGGCGCTTATAAAGAGAGCCAAAACCCAGCAAAGTGTTTTGGTAGAAGTAAGCTTAATGGAAGCTGTTTTGGATTTGCAGTTTGAAGTTTTAACAACCCATCTAAATGATGGTGGCAAACTGCCGCAAAGAAGTGCTGTTCGTGGTAACGGGCATCCTTATCTTAGCGCTCCGTACGGAGTCTATCAAACTGCAGAAGGTTATTTAGCTTTGGCAATGGGCGATTTAATACGCCTTGGCGAAATCTTAGAGCTGGATTTTTCTGCTTACACCGATAAAGATTTATGGTTTACCAAACGCGATGATATTGCAACTTTAATTGCAGAAAAACTAAAGGAATTACCAGTTAACGATTGGGTATTTATTCTGGAACAGGAAAAAATATGGTGTTCTAAAGTTTATAATTACGAAGAGGTTTTAGGACACGAAGCTTACAAAATTCTTGATTTTAATCAACAACTGGATTTACCAGACGGAACAAAGCTTGTGGGAACACGCAGCCCTATCCATATTAACAGAACCAAGCTTTTTTCGCCAAAAGCGGCTCCAAAGCCAGGTGCGCAAACAGAAACTATTAATCAGGAATTTAAATTAGTATAAATGCTACCACTAGAAGATTATTTAGTTATTGATTTTAGTCAGTTTTTATCTGGACCTTCTGCAAGCTTACGTTTGGCAGATTTGGGTGCCAGAGTAATAAAAATAGAACGTCCGGAAACGGGAGATATTTGCAGGCATTTATATACTTCAAACGTTATTATGAATGGCGAATCGTCTGTTTTTCATGCTATCAATAGAAATAAGGAAAGTTTTGTAGCAGATATTAAGGACGAAAATGATCAGCAAAAAATCTGGGAACTGGTAAAAAAAGCAGATGTAGTGATGCATAATTTCCGCCCCGGAGTAATGGAACGTTTAGGTTTTGATTACGAAAGCGTAAAAGCACAAAATCCATCAGTAGTATACGGAGAAATTTCTGGCTACGGCGAAGAAGGTCCATGGAGGGGAAATCCCGGTCAGGATTTATTGCTGCAATCTTTAACTGGTTTAACCTGGTTAAGCGGCAATGCTGATGACGGTCCGGTGCCTATGGGTTTATCTATTGTAGATATGCTTGCCGGCGCTAATCTTGCAAATGGTATTCTGGCTTGTTTGGTTAAAAAATCTGTTAGCGGAGAAGGCGCTCTGGTTCAGGTGAGCATGATAGAATCTTCTCTGGATTTTCAATTCGAAACCATTACTACTTTTTATCGTGACGGCGGACAGTTGCCCCAAAGAACAGCAAGCAACAGCGCCCATGCTTATTTAGGAGCTCCGTACGGGATTTATCAAACTCAAGACGGCTGGCTGGCATTGGCTATGGGTGTAATCCCGGTATTAGGAAAACTCTTAGCTTGTGACGAACTACTGAAATACGAGGAAATAGCAGAAGCATTTGACAAACGAGATGAAATAAAAGCCGTATTAGCAGCTCATCTGAAAACAGGGACAACACAAAAATGGCTTTCGGTTTTAGAGCCGGCAGATATTTGGTGCGCCGATGTTTTAACCTGGGACAGATTGTTGGCGCATGAAGGTTTTAAAGCCTTAGATATGCTGCAAACTGTTAACATGGTTGATGGCTATTCTTACCAAACCACACGTTGCCCAATCCGGATAGATGGAGAGGTGCTAAAATCAACAAAAGGTTCTCCAATTTTAGGTCAAGACAACCAAAAAATATTACAAGAACTTAGCTAAATTTTTAAATCTGAAAATAAAAGAGGGGATGAATAACAAATTCAGGTTTGCCGTAAGAAAATTTGAGCCGTTTGAACGCACTATGCAGAAAATTTGGGAGAGCTACTGCGCACATTCCGGCTGTCGGCTAGAAGCAGAATTTGTGCCGATGGATTTACCAGAGCTGCATCAATCTATTATAACAGACGGAGGTTTAAAAAACGGCAATTGGGATGCAGCGCATATTGTTACCGATTGGCTTTTAGAAGCGCATCAGTCGGGTGCTTTAGAGAATATTAAAGAACGGCAACCAACAAGCTATTTTTCTTCATGGAGCAATTCTTTATTAGAAATGCAGCAATTTGGAGATGCCGTTGTGGGCTTGCCTTTTCACGACGGGCCAGAATGCCTCATCTACAGAAAAGATTTATTTGAAAGCCAGGAGGAGCAGCGCAAATTTAAAGAGCTTCATGGCAAAGAACTAAAACTACCAGAAACCTGGGAAGATTTTATACAAATAGCACAGTTTTTTCAGCGGCCAGAAGAAAACTTATACGGTACCGTTGTTGCTGCATATCCAGATGGGCACAATACCGTTTTTGATTTTTGTTTGCAGCTGTGGACCAGAGGCGGCAGTTTAACCGATGATCAGGGGAAAATCAATATCAATACTCTCCAAGCTTTAGAAGCTTTAAAATTCTACAAACGCTTGTTAAAAGACAAAACGGCAATTCATCCGCAATCTGCAGAATATGAATCTGTAAAATCTGGTCAGGCCTTTGCCCGCGGAGAAGTGGCAATGATGATCAATTGGTTTGGTTTTGCTGCAGTTTGCGAAGTTTCGGAAGATGCTAAAGTGAAGGGTAACGTAGATGTTGCCGTACTTCCCAAAGCAAACGGCGGGCAGTCTGCTTCGTTAAACGTATATTGGTTATACGCCATTGGTGCCGGAAGCCAGCACAAAGATGTTGCTTATGATTTTATCAGCTATGCTACAAATGCACAAAACGATAGATTGCTTACAAAGGAAGGCGGCATAGGTTGCAGAAAATCTACATGGACAGACCCTGAAATCAATCAGCTTATTCCTTACTATCATAAACTGGAAATGCTGCATGAAAATGCTCGTACCCTGCCGCAGAGGGAAAACTGGTCTGCTATAGCTGTAATTATAGACGAGCTGGTTACCAAAATGCTGAAAACTGAAGAAAATTTAGAGGTTTTGCTGTATCAAGCTCAAAGTAAAATAGATGAAATTGATGGTTTAATGGAGTAAGTAAGAAAGCCAATAAACATATCTTAATTGAATTAAAACTAACTCGACAAAAATAAAATATAGCATGGAAATACAATACAAGCCTACATTTCCGCAGAAAAAATTACCTATAGTTATTATAGGTGCTGGTGGAATTGTAAAAGACGCTCATTTACCGGCTTATCAAAAAGCGGGTTTTGAGGTAGTGGGTATTACCAATAGAACTAAGGAAAGAGCGGTAAAACTGGCTCAGGAATTTAATATTCCTAACGTTTACGATTCTGTTGCAGATGCAGTAGCAAAAGCACCAGCAAATGCCGTTTATGATATTACCACCATGCCAGAAAACTTTGTAGAAACCTTGCAACAGTTGCCTGTAGGAAGTGGAGTGCTTATTCAGAAGCCTATGGGCGATTATATTTGGGAGAGCAAAGATATTTTAGATATATGCAGAGAGCGTAAACTGGTGGCGGCAATTAACTGTCAATTACGTTTTGCACCTTATGTTAGCGCTGCCAGATATTTAATCGAAAATGGTTTTATTGGCGAATTGTACGATATGGAAGTTAGGGTAACCGTAAAAACGCCATGGGAATTGTTTCCACATGTGATGATTCATCCTCGGCTCGAAATTCAATATCACAGTATACATTACATAGATTTGCTTCGTTCGTTTTTGGGCAATCCCAAAACTGTTTTGGCAAAAACTTTAAAACACCCTGCTAAAAAATTGTCTTCTTCGCGTTCTACTATTATATTAGATTACGGCGATACCTTACATGCGGTTATCAACACCAATCACGACCATGATTTCGGTTTTCATAACCAGGAAAGCTTTATTAAGTGGGAGGGAACAAAAGGCGCTATAAAGGCAAAAATGGGATTGTTGATGGACTATCCGCATGGAATGCCAGACCAATTTGAGTATTGCCTTTTAGAGGAAGGAAAAGAACCGGAATGGAAAGAACTTAAGCTGGAAGGTTCCTGGTTTCCCGACGCTTTTATAGGCACCATGGCCAGCGTAATGCGTTATAAAAATGGCGAAACAGACGTGTTGCCAACCAGCGTAGAAGACGTTATTAAAACCATGACTGTTGTTGAAGGTGCATATACATCAAGCGATAAGGGAGGTGTAGAAATTAACTATTAGAAATGTCAATCTAAGCGTTATTTAAGCTTTATAATACGGTTAAAATCATTACTTTTAAACAAACAACTAATTATAATGTATTTCAGATCAATATTTTTTGAAGATTACCAGTTAGAAGATAAAAGAGTAACATTAGGAAGAACCATTACAGAAACAGATTTTGTGGTTCATGCTGGCCATACAGGTGATTTTTTTCCGCACCATATGGATGCAGAATGGTGCAAAACCCAGCCTTTTAAACAAAGAATAGCGCATGGCACCATGATATTTAGCATAGGCATTGGCCTTACGGCCTCAGAAATAAACCCCGAAGCTATGTCTAAGGGTTACGATAGGTTAAGATTCATCAAGCCTGTTTTTATAGGTGATACCATCCATTCAGAAATAACAATTTCTGCAAAGTCAGATGCAAAGAAACCAGAATATGGTAATGTAACAGAGCATGTTAAAGTTATTAATCAACATGGCGAGGTTGTTTTGGTTTGCGATCACATCCTTTTAGTAAAAAGAAAATCCATTTAATACTAATCAATGAATACTTCTGAAACCGTAATTGTACAAGGGGACAAAAAACGTAATTATACCGTTCCTTTTATCCTGGTGGTGAGCTTGTTTTTCCTGTGGGGAATGGTTCATAACCTGGACTCTATCTTAATTCCGCATTTAAAAAAAGCATGTCAGCTTAATAATGCACAGTCTACTTTAATAGATACGTCTATTTACCTGGCGTATTTTTTAATGGCAATTCCAGCTGGTATGATGCTGAAAAAGTTTGGCTATAAATCTAGTATGGTAATGGGCCTGGTTGTTTCTGCAGCGGGTGCATTTTTGTTTATTCCGGCAGCTAATATGCTGTCGTACACCATGTTTTTAATCGCACTTTTTATTATAGGCTGTGGCTTAACTGTTTTGGAAACAGCAGCAAATCCATACGCTACCGTTTTAGGGAATCCCGAAACGGCAACCACCCGATTAAATTTGGCTGCTTCTTTTAATGGTTTAGCAGCAATGGTTGCACCAATTGTGGGCGTTAATTATATTCTTTCTGGTGTAGAATATACTAATGAGCAATTAGAAGCTATGCCAGATGCTACACGTATGTCTTATTTAATGGGCGAAGCTGCATCGGTTAAAATGCCATACCTTACTTTAGGCTGTGTATTATTGGTAATTGCGGTTTTGTTTTATTTTATTTACTTCCCGGAAGTTAAGGCAGAAAATAAAACCGGCGGAAAAACCGGTGGCGGTTTCTTTGCAGCATTAAAGCATAAACATTTGAAATGGGCTATTGTAGCACAGTTTTTTTATGTGGGAGCACAGGTTTGTGTTACCAGTTTCTTCATTAGAATGGCGCAGCAAGGAGCGGGTTTAGATGAAAAAACAGCAGCCTATTATTTAACATTATACGGAGTGCTTTTTATGGGCGGACGGTTTGTAGGAACTTTCTTCTTGCGTTATACCACGCCACAAAAGCTGCTATCAATTTATGCTATTCTATCTGTTGTGATGTGCTTTTTAGCAATTTCTACAGAGGGAATTTTAGTTATTTACGCTTTAGGAGCCATCGGCTTTCTAATGTCTATCATGTTTCCTACCATTTTTGCTTTGGGAATTCAAGGCTTGGGAGATGATACTAAAGCAGGCTCTTCATGGTTAATTATGTCAATAGTTGGCGGGGCAATTTTGCCTTATGTTATGGGGACAATAATAGACGTTCAGGGCGATAATATTCAGATTGGCTATGTTATTCCTCTAATTTGTTTCATCATCATTTTATTCTTCGGATTGAAAGGATATAAAATAGCAAATTCAGAAACTAACGTATAAGAATTAAAACCCACATCTAGCAACAAATTCTACTTTTTGTTTGGTGTGAGGATGTATAAAGGAAATCCGTTCTGCATGCAAGTGCAGGCGGTTTTCTTTTTTTCCATAAAGGTCATCTCCAACAATAGCTATATTTAATCCTAGCGGATGCGCAGCATGAACCCTTAGCTGGTGTGTACGTCCCGTAATAGGATAAAAATAAATCTTCGTTCTATTGTCTTTTCTGTCAATAACTTTCCAAATTGTTTTGGCTGGTTTTCCATATTCATAGCAAACCAATTGGCGTGGCCTGTCATCCAAATCAACACGTAGCGGTAAATTTATTTCGCCTTCATCTCCTTCAACAGTGCCATTTAACAAGGCAACATAACGCTTAGTAATGGTCTTTTTAATAAATTGATTCTGTATGAATTTATGAGAATCTTTGTCTTTGGCTATTAATAAAATACCAGAAGTAGACATGTCTAAACGATGAACTATCAACGGTCCGGAAGCATTGGGATAGCGCTGTTTCATACGTTGGTATACAGAATCGCTAATGTGAATGCCCGGTACAGACAGAAATTCTGCTGGTTTATTTACCACGGCAATCCACTCATCTTCGTAAATGATATCTAGCTTAATATTTGCGCTCGGGTTTTCCAGCATCGGGTTAGGTTCAATATCAATGCCTTTTAGCATGTGTTCCAGAATTGGTTTGCACTTTCCGGTACAGGCGGGGTAGAAGTTTTTATGTTTACGCACT
>PJUF01000784.1_pt1 | contig 19766 bp, 22 predicted proteins | sample 1512191 | NCBI WGS metagenome assembly PJUF01 (sample SAMN08177673, study PRJNA422409) | Feces metagenome, whole genome shotgun sequencing project. | isolation source: Chicken feces (3) enriched on wood chips | host: Gallus gallus | place: USA: Madison | collected 2015-01-15 | reverse complement strand
TCCTGATAATTGCTGTGGCGCATGGATATTTTTGGGGGCATAACGAATCACATTATTCCAATCACTATAAGCAAGCATATTGTTCGATCTATCCGCTTCCTGCAAATTCAACAGATTCCCAGGAAAGGAAGCCGTATTTTCGTTCCTGCGGGAAATTCGGGAATCATATCCATCTGTGGAGATTCCACCAGTGGTTGTACTTATTCCATCGGTTGAAACCCTTCCATCAGTAGGCAACGAACCATCTTGTTGAAACTGTTCTTCCAACTGAGATCCTTCTTCACTTTGAGACTGTCCATTAGCCCCTTGATGTTGGGCAATAGTGACATCCTCCAAGTTTTTCGGATCCTGGGAAACAAATTGTTTAACCGCAAATGCGCCTACCAAAAGAATGGCGGCAGCAGTGGCGGCCCAGTAATAGCTTCTGTTTTTGTCAACCGGCATCGAACCATGTTGTTGCTGAAACCGTTCCCAAGCTCCCTCTTTATAAGGAAGCTCGTCGGAAGCTTTCAGCTTATCAACGATATGGTCAATGAGGTCTTTATTGTTATGCTCTTCCATCTTTATAAAAATCAGGATTGTATATTTTCTAAATTGTGGAGCTCACCATATAGCTTTCTCAGCTTCTGTTTTGCTCTTGTTAAATATGTTCTGGAGGTACTTTCGGGAATCTCCAACTTTTTGCCGATCTCTTCGTGCGAGAAACCTTCGATTTCATAGAGGTTGAAAATGGAACGTTGGATATCGGGCAACTGTTGGATCAGGGCGATGATATCCTGATATTCCAATCGGCTGTCGTTCTGCACGGAATAATGCAAGTTGTCCGAACCATTAAGGTCATCTAACATCAGCACCTGTTTTTTCACCCTTAGTGCGTCAATGGCGGTATTTACAGCGATCTTGCCCATCCAAGAACGGAAAGTCTTCTCGAGCACGGCATCTTCCTCGTGGATGGAGAAGCTGCTCACCTTATTGAAAACTTTCACAAAACACTCATTGGTAATCTCTTCGGATTCCATTTCATGCTTAATGTAGCGGATTACTATGGCCATGATATAGCCGTAATATTTCTTATAGATAAAAGCTTTGCTCTTTTCCGAACCGGACATAGCACAGGACTCCAAAGCAGTTCTTAAACTCCATGGTTTAGCTGTACCTAGGTATTTCTGTATGATTCCCACCCTATGTCTTTACGTTATCTAGTTAATTATACAAATTTAATAACTAGATTAAAGTTTTGACGCATGTAAACTTTCCTCCTATATTTTTTGTATATTATATACGGTCTATGTTATTAAAATGCTACAGGTTTTTAAAAAATTTTCTTCAATAGGCTAAAACGTAGCAAGCAAAAAAACCTTGCATAAGATTGACATAAACTACCTAAAATAATGACCAATATCATGGAGCAATTGGACATTTAATTGTTAAATTTAAGGAAACACTTAATGAAAGATTATGAGAGCCATATTATTTCCCACCGATTTTTCAGAAACTGCTACCAATGCCTTTCTGTACGCCCTAAATATAGCCAAATCTATTGACGCTAAAATTTATGTGCTTTATACCTACCTGGAACCCGTTTTATCGGCTAACCATGGCGGACAACCGGAGCTTTTGGGCGAGGTTTACCAAACAATTGAACTGAATCAGTTTGAGATATACAAAAAGAAGACGCAGGTGCTGCACGATATGGCCGAAGAGCAAGGAATAAACGATGTGGAATTGGTTTTCCTATTTGAAGAGGGACCTGTTGCTTCGGTGGTGAAAAAAATCGTCGAACGCGAAAAGATCCATTTGGTGGTGATGGGTACCCACGGGGAATCGGGATTCCTTTCGAAGGTAATCGGCACAAACACGGTAAATGTGATTCGAACCATCCAAAATCCTGTTTTGGCAATTCCTCCACATGCCAAATACAAGGAAATAAAACGTACAGTATTCACTTCGCTTTTCCGCGATAAGGATAAATCTGCGTTGAAAGAAATGTTGATCATGGCCAAAGCCATTGGCGCGAAAATCGATATCCTTCATATTTTACATAACCAGAATGTTTCTGATGTGATGCTTCATACTGAAAACTGGCGACATGAATTTCCTCAGGAGGAGATTGAATATATTTTATTGGATGAGGTGGAAAGTATTGAAACAACGATATTGAACTATATCATTGAGAATAACGTGGATATATTAGGGATAGTGAAACGGAATAGGAGCTTCTTCGATAGATTGTTCAGTAGCAGTGTGAGCAATAACTTAGCTTTTCACTCAAAAGTACCTATCTTAGTGTTCCATGAAGAAAAATAGGCTGTTTTTTGTGGTATAAATAAGGATGTTTGTACTGGTATAAATCAAGCTATTTGTACTAAAAATTCAGGCTAATCTTCATTTAAAAAAGATCATCATGCAACAGGTCTTCAAAAAACTGGAGTCTTTAGGAAAGATCAACCAAATGGCGGAAAAATACACCCAAATCACCGATGAAAATCTGGAGGAACATGGGGTGTTGTTTTTTATTCCTTTGGAAAAATATGAGGTGAAGGTGCTGATTCCAGCGCCTTATCATAAGGAGCTATTGGCAAAGGGAAATCCGACTTACAAACAGATCTTGAACCATAAAGAAGCGATGTTGCTTAGGTGATGATTCAATACATTCCTTGCTCATTACTATCATTGCGAAGAGCTATACGCGTCATTGCGAGGAGTTTTTTCCCGTCATTGCGAGGAACGAAGCAATCTTTACACTAGTCGAAAGATTGCTTCGTCGTGCCTCCTCGCAATGACGCGAAAAAAAAGGGCTGCGAATGCAGCCCTTTCCTCAATAGTCTATTATCTAATATCTATTATCTAAAATCTATTCTAAGACGCCTGCCCAGCTCTGATAATATTCAAAGCACCACCAGCCTTAAACCACTCAATCTGTTGTTGGTTATAGGTATGGTTAGCTAAGATTTCCTCAGAACTTCCATCTTCATGGTGAAGAACAAGAGTCAAAGGTTTATTTGGAGCGAACTCGGTCAATCCAATGATATCGATCGTATCGTTTTCTTGGATTTTATCGTAGTCCTCTTTGTTATCAAATGTAAGACCCAACATACCTTGTTTCTTAAGGTTTGTCTCATGGATACGAGCGAAAGATTTCACCAATACCGCACGTACGCCTAAGTGGCGAGGTTCCATTGCTGCATGCTCACGAGAAGATCCTTCACCGTAGTTTTCATCACCAACTACGATAGAACCGATTCCTTGCGCTTTGTAAGCACGTTGCGTTGCAGGAACAGCACCATATTCACCAGTCAACTGGTTTTTCACATTATCTGTTTTCTCGTTGAAGTAGTTCACCGCACCGATCAACATGTTATTGGAGATATTATCCAAGTGACCACGGTATTTCAACCAAGGACCAGCCATCGAAATATGGTCAGTCGTACATTTACCTTTTGCTTTGATCAATAATTTCAAGCCTTTAAGGTCTGTACCTTCCCAAGGAGCGAATGGCTCTAACAATTGCAGACGATCAGAAGTTGGGGAAACCTCCACAACCACGTTTGATCCATCTTCTGCAGGAGCTTGGTATCCTGGATCATCTACCGCGAAACCTTTAGTCGGTAATTCATCACCTGTAGGCGGATCCAATTTCACTTGCTCACCATCTTTGTTGGTCAAGGTATCCGTAAGTGGGTTGAAGCCCAAATCACCGGAGATAGCGATTGCTGCTACCATTTCAGGTGAAGTTACGAATGCATAGGTATTCGGGTTACCATCCGCACGTTTCGCGAAGTTACGGTTGAACGAGTGAACGATGGTATTTTTTTCTTGTTTGTCGGCACCTGCACGATCCCACATACCGATACATGGACCACATGCATTGGTAAAGATCGTTGCGTTCAAGTCCTCGAAGTTTTTCAACAAACCATCACGGTCAGCTGTAAAACGAACTTGTTCAGAACCTGGGTTGATACCAAATTCAGCTTTGGTTACCAAACCTTTTTCGATTGCCTGGCGAGCGATGGAAGCAGCACGAGACAAATCCTCGTAAGAAGAGTTTGTACAAGAACCGATCAATCCCCACTCTACTTTCGTAGGCCATCCGTTTTTACCAGCTTCTTCGCGCATGCGAGAAATTGGTGTATATAAATCTGGCGTAAAAGGACCGTTCAACGAAGGCTCCAATTCCGATAGATTGATTTCGATCAATTGATCGAAGTATTGCTCAGGATTTGCATACACCTCTGCATCCGCAGTAAGGTGTTGTTTGATGGCATTGGCAGCATCCGCAACATCCGCACGGTCTGTAGCGCGTAAATAACGCTCCATAGACTCATCGTATCCGAATGTAGACGTAGTAGCACCAATTTCAGCACCCATGTTACAGATTGTACCTTTACCTGTACAAGATAAAGATTCTGCACCTTCACCGAAGTATTCAACGATAGCACCGGTACCACCTTTTACAGTAAGGATACCAGCAACTTTCAAGATCACATCTTTCGGAGCAGCCCAACCAGAAAGTTTTCCGGTCAATTTCACACCGATCAATTTCGGGAATTTCAGCTCCCAAGGTAATCCTGCCATCACGTCACAGGCATCAGCACCACCAACACCGATAGCGACCATACCCAATCCACCCGCATTCACGGTGTGGGAGTCTGTACCGATCATCATTCCACCTGGGAAAGCATAGTTCTCCAATACCACTTGGTGAATAATACCTGCACCCGGTTTCCAGAAACCGATACCATATTTATTAGAAACAGAACTTAAGAAGTTGAACACTTCTGAGCTTTCTTGTTTTGCTCGCGTTAAATCTTGCTCCGCACCATCACGAGCTTGGATCAAGTGGTCACAGTGAACGGTTGAAGGCACTGCAGCTTTCGCACGACCAGCCTGCATGAACTGCAATAAGGCCATTTGTGCAGTAGCATCTTGCATTGCTACGCGATCCGGTGCAAAATCCACGTAAGATTTTCCACGTTCGTATGCTTCAGTCGCGTTTCCGTCCCAAAGGTGAGCATACAAAATTTTCTCAGATAAAGTCAATGGTTTATTAACAATCTGACGAGCTGCATTGATGCGCTCATCATATTGTGCATAAACCTTCTTAATCATGTCTATATCAAAAGCCATTTATTTTTATTTTAATTAGATTTTAACTCTACTACTAATCATTTCCTCAAATTGTTTGAGTACATTAGCAAAAATACCAAAAAAAACCATGTTTAGTTGCAATTCTGCCATTCCAAGCTAATTTGGAAATATTCTAAACAAAAGCCTAAACGTATTTCAAACTTGGGTCTACCGCCTTCAGGGTTTTTACGGTTTCGATCGGATTTTCAGAGCTGAACACAAAACTTCCAGCCACCAATACATCCGCTCCAGCCGCCAATAATTGTCCAGCATTGCTGGTGCCCACTCCCCCATCAATCTCGATCAAAAGATCTGTATTGTTTTCCACGGCCAATGCACGCAATTCCTTGATCTTATCGTAGGTGCGTTCAATAAATTTCTGTCCTCCAAATCCTGGATTCACCGACATCAAACAAACCAGGTCGATATCCTGGATGATATCCTTCAGCAAACTTACCGGTGTATGCGGGTTTAACGCAACTCCAGCTTTACAGCCTAACTCTTTAATAGCCGCGATGGTACGGTGTAGATGGGTACATGCTTCATAATGCACGGTGATGATTTCCGCACCGGAATCTTTACAAACTTTCAGGTAGCGATCCGGATCAACGATCATCAAATGCACGTCCAACGGTTTTTGGGCATGCTTGGCGATGGCCTGCATCACTGGGAAACCAAAAGAGATGTTTGGAACGAAAACCCCATCCATAATATCAATATGAAACCAATCTGCTTCACTTTCATTGACCATTTGGATATCTTTTTTCAAATCAGCAAAATCCGCAGCTAAGATGGAAGGTGCTATTAAATGTTTTTGTGAGGACATGTTGTTATTTTTTTGCAAAGATAACAAGTAATCAGCGTTATTCCGAATATAGTTCATGTGTTTGGGAGGTTTATTGACATCGAGTGTTTGAGAGGGTTCCGTCATTGCGAGGAACGAAGCAATCTTCCCGCATGTCATGCTGAGCGAAGTCGAAGCATCTACATTTGGTACACGTACAGATCCTTCGACGCTGCTCAGGATGACAAAGTTCAAAGATTGCTTCGTTCCTCGCAATGACGTAATGATTGCTTCCTCATACCTCCTCGCAATGACGCAGCCAAAAAAAATCCTGAGACTGGGAGTCTCAGGATTTTACCAAACCAATTATTAACCTAAATTATGAAATTTTTACTCTATTACTCTTTATTTGTTTAACACTATCATAAACGCAAGAGCTGTGCCGGTATTTTAATTAAAACATCCTTTAACGTTTTTTAACATTAATAAAAGGGCTTTTCATAAGGTACCAGAAACTTTGCTTCCTATCCCCTTCAAATTCTTCCAGTCCATATTTCATTTGGGAAACAGGAATGGTTTTAAAAGTTCCGAAAATTCGATCCCACAGGATAAAGATATCTGCGAAGTTACTATCTGTATAAAACTGCTCCTGTTGATGGTGTACACGATGGTGGTCTGGCATGACAAAGATCTTCCCAAGGGTCTTATTGATCCAGTTCGGATAATGTAGATTGGCATGTTCCAGAAACAGAAAGATGTTGAGAATAAAATAATAGAGCGCCATGGAGAAAACATCGGTTCCGAAGATTCCGGCAGTGATCACATTTCCGACCTGATAGACCAGGATCATTTCCAAAGGATGGAAACGGAAGGTGGTGCTGGAGTCCATGCTGGTATCACTATGATGAACACGATGCAATCTCCACATGATAGGCACCTTGTGGGCTGCTTGGTGGATCCAATAGGTCGTGAGATCATACAGCATCACACTAACGATCAATTTGAGCCATAAAGGTAATTCCAACCAGAATAACATCCCGATTTTTTGGGAATTCAACCAGTCGATTGCTTTCACCTGTAAGACGATGACAAAAATATTCAACAAGGTTAGGGTGATCTGGAAGAGGATATTTTGGAAGAGGTGCTTCCCTCGCTTCCGAAAAGCAAAAGGGTTGGCAAATAACTGTTCCATCAAAAAGAAGATGGTCAATAATCCGATTACGATGTAATTGGAATTGATGTTCAGGAGTTTTTCTAAAAAGTCCATGACAATTTATTTAGGTAAAGAAATTAACAATTGGAAAAAGTCTTCGGCAGTGGAGAAAAGGAAAGGCAGATATGCTTGATTCAGATCAGCAATTCAATTAAAATATTAAATTATAAAGATTATTTTAAATTTCAAAGGAATTATTTGAATCTAAATGTTTAATAATAAAATCTAGACAAGTGAAAGATCAGGAAATCTTCGATGTCCAAGTGAGTTGTAAGTGACATGTAAGTGAGTTGTAAGTGCTAAAAGGCACTTACAACGCACTTACACCCTGCCTACATTTTGCTTCCTCCAAGAAGTCAATTTAGACAGTTTCTTTGTAACATTCCCAGTAGGATTTTTTGTGAATCAAAATTTATTCCCGTAAAAGAATAATAATGCAAAATTAATATCGTAATATTGCGATATTAAATCAATTCATCAAATGGGAATCACCAAGAGCGAAATTTTCAGTGCAGAGCAGAATAACTTAGCTAACCTTTTCAAGGTTTTGGGGCATCCAGCTCGACTTGCTATCCTGCAATATATCATCGATCAGCCAAGTTGCATCTGTAATGATCTTGTTGATGAACTCGGATTAGCCCAAGCAACCATATCCCAGCATTTGAAAGAACTGAAGAATGCAGGCATTATTACAGGTTCCATTGAGGGAAAGTCCATCTGTTACTGTATCGATGAGAAGATATGGAATAGCATAAAAAATGATGTTTCGGAATTCCTACATCAGGATATCCATACGAAAACCTGTTGTTAGGTTTTTTTTTGAACTATAACATCGTAATATTACGATACTTGTTTGTCTTTAAATAAATTTAAAATGAAATTATCAGCAATTAAAGAAATCCTTCCTACCCTTTCGGAAGTTTCCTTTCAACTCGAGGATGGCAGTTTTGTTCCAACCCATTTCCATGTAACAGAAGTTGGACAGGTTAATAAAAATTATATTGATTGTGGCGGGACGATCCGTCATGATAAAACTGTCAGTTTCCAATTATGGCACTCACATGATGTTGACCATCGACTATATCCAGTTAAATTATTGAATATTATTAACCTGTCGGAAAAGCAATTAGGAATCGAGGACGCGGAAGTTGAAGTAGAATTCCAACAGCAGACCATTGGTAAGTTTGACCTGGATTTCAATGGCCAGCATTTTCTTTTGAAGAATAAACAAACGGCCTGTTTGGCAGAAGATGCATGCGGTATTCCAACGGAAAAACCAAAAATTAAATTTATTGAGTTAAATCAGCATTCGAACAATTCTTGTTCTCCTGGTTCCGGCTGTTGCTAAGAGACATGATGAACCATACATTTCAACAAACTATCGGAAATATCCTTAGTGATTTGGATATTTCCGATGATAGAAAAGTTTTGCTTGCACCTTTGGTTACTTATATCCAGGAACAGGTGAAGCATTCCAATCCTGTAAACCTTCAATTTATATGCACCCATAATTCTCGGCGCAGTATTTTGGCTCAGGTCTGGGCATCGGTTGCAGCGGATCATTTTAGGATACCATTGGTCACTTGTTTTTCTGGAGGTACGGAGGAAACAGCCGTTTATCCCAAAATTGTGGAAACGCTAAGGAATCAAGGTCTTTTGTTGAAAAAAAACGAAGATGAGATCAATCCCATTTATGAATTGGATTTACCAGAAAAAAAGGTACAACTCAAACTTTTTTCAAAAGTTTATAACCATCCTTTAAACCCAAAGACTGATTTCGCCGCCATCATGACCTGTTCGCAGGCAGATGCCGGTTGTCCATTTATCCCAGGTGCTGATACCCGAATTCCTATTACATATGCTGATCCAAAATCATCAGATGGAACGGATATTCAGGATACCGTTTATTGGGAAAAAAGCCTAGAAATTGCGCAAGAAATGTTTTATGTTTTTTCTATGATCTATTAAGGTCACTGAATTCTTTTCAAAGTATATTCATGGCCAAATTTGTCGTTTTCATCTAAAAAGATAAGCCTTAGTTCTCCATTATCATTAAATACAAACTTAACAATCGTAAAATCATCATCTCCATTTTCACCTACTTCCCAAATTTTGAATGTATTTTCATTAACTACTACATATTTACCAGTACCCCCTTCCGAATAATTCGGATCTGAATAGATTCTCGGATTACAAGGATCGATATATTTATAATATCCCTTTTCTTGATAAGTATAGATATAGTTGAGTTTGAATTCAATATCAAATTCATCTACTCTGGTTGAAATAATTGCTTTTTCAATACAATTTGGATTTTTATTTGGCTCGGTGTAGGATCTGACATTTTTAAATAAATCATATCCACCCCTTTTCACCGAAACCGCAGTCCACTTTCCTATAATAGTACCTGTGGTAGCCTTAAAGGATAACGGGGCTCCCTGAACCAATTGGTCTTGGAGATTCTTAACGGTTACCAATACCTGCTGTTCACCCGAAGCCCCCAATGTCCATTCTGGTCTTTTGAACCAGGAACTGGGGGGATTGCCGACGATAGCAAAGAACGAGGCCACTACCGCACTGGTCGGTGGTGCCACGACTATGGGAAGGGTCTTCGGTATGAACGGGGACACAAAGAGCATCGAAGGGTTCAGTTTCTCCAGGAACAGTGCAGCCACCAGATGGGCATCTGATGGTAAGATCTATACGGTCGCGCCCAATGATGTAAGATATGATCAGGATCCAAAGTCCGGGGCCTATAAGGGCATGCTTTTCGAAAAGGCAGCTACCAACTATCTGACTTACTCCGGATTTCCAAGAGGTGCCCAGGACATCTCGGGTGGATCGGCCAGCGTAACGCCTGTGGATACGGGATGGAACAAGGGAGCCCTACTCGATAAAGGGGCGAGGATAGTCTATGATTCGGTCATAACCGCTCCGGCCTATAAGCACTATTCCGAGGCAGTTCTTAACCGTACCTATGTGTTCTCATGTTTTGTGAAGATGGCCGATGGATTAAGTCCTGCTAACGGTATGGGTATACACATGTTCGGGGTTTCCTTCACCAACTTTGAACAGGAGGATCTAGGGAATGGCGTTTTTCGTGTCTGGGTATCTCGAAACCTGAATACGATCACCAATAGTCTGGTCGGTGTGTTTAAGATAGTACAGAGCGACACAAGGACCGTGGTAGTAACCGGATACCAACTTGAAGAGGGTGCAGTCCCCACATCATATATCCCCACTGATTCAGCATCGGTGACAAGGCTGGAAGATGTCCTTACCAGTGACAGAGCGATCGACATTTTTTCTGAATACACGGTTTTTTTGAAGGGTTCCTATATCGCTGGACTCAGCTTTGGAGTTACCTCTTTCTATGTACAAAAGGATTCTTCCTCTCGATATTGGTATCAATCTGTGGATAATATAGATAATTACAACATTTCCTCATTCAATGGCGATGTTCTGATAAAAACAACTTCTCCTGATAGACAGGAAACCAGATTTGCTTTTAGAAGAAATAATGATTCTTTTTCGCACTGTGTAAATTCAGGGGCCATACAATCCAGACCGAATGTTTTTCCATTGGTAAATTCCCCATTGATAATTAGAGGTTCGAACAGTTCTTTTACACTCAGGGCCTTTGCCATTATACCACGCAAGCTTTCCGATGCGGAACTTATTTCCCTAACGTCCTAAAGAATAGATAAAACCAATGGCATACGTATATAAAGCAACCCCGGAAAACCTAATCATCTTCAGGAACAATGGAGTCCCTGATCTGACCAATGCAAAGATCACCGTCAGTGTCATGGACGGTGATCAGCAGGTCCCCTGTGCGATCACCTCACTGGTGCCGGTGGGCTGCACGGCCACCTATCCACAGGGAGGGACCGTGGCAACCATCACAGGCGTTTCGGCAAATTCAGGAAGCCTCCAGATCAACATCATCGCATCTGGACAGTCCTCCTATGTTGTGGTGGATTTCGATGTCCTTTCGGGCAACATCATCGCCAAGGCACAGAAGACCATCTCCCGGTTGGAGGATGGTTATACCATCAGGATGGCACCTCCTGCGGTTGTAATACCGGCAGATTCTGATGGAAGCAACCCGGTACTAACTTCGGCCAAGACAAGGATCCTTTTGGATAAGTCCGGGGTAAATGTTCCCATCACCATTACCGGATTGAGCCCTGTGGGATGTACGGCCTCGTTCTCTGGCAATGAGGTGTCGATCACCGGAGTAAACCTTGCCCAGGGGAGCGTGACCGCGAACTTTGTTGGTTCCGATGGATACAGTGGGTCAGCGCAGTTCAACTTCACCATCAGTATGCAAGGAGCAACGGGTGAGCCCGGACAGAACGGGATGACCGTCTGGCTCTCCAATGAAGCGCATGCGATCCCTGCAAACCATGATGGCACATTACCACTCGGAGCATTGGACAATGCCTGGACGGATATATTTGCCCATCGGAATACTATGCTGGTCCCCGTGGCCGCAAATGCAGTTCCGGGCCCTGGCCAATTCAGGTATAATGTTGAGAGCATTACTGATGGCACGGTGAACCGTGCGAACGATAGCAGGGTACGACTGGCTACAATGACGGCCGACACCGCTGTGATCACGATAAAGGTATATGTGGAGAGCATGGACAATGTGGTGACCAAGCAGATGACACTTTCAAAGATGAGGGGCTTGGATCCTGCAATCGTTGATAGGGTAATCGATTGGACCTTCAATGGAACAGAAGAATTCGATGGTAGTAAAGTCCGCGCAAAATCCATTGTTGCAGCCGCAATAGATGTTATCAACCTTTTTGCGCAGGTAGTGGAAGCCACGAACCTGACCGTAACGGGAAACAGTAAGATCGGTCCATTTTTTATAGGTGCGGATGGGATTTTTTCATCACAATCCGGTTCTATAATAAATGCATCCACATTAAAGAATTCAGGGTTTAATTGGCTTTATTGGAACCAACTTAACTACAATAGAACCGCTGGACTGGAAATAGGAAAAATGGGGGTTGATGGGATCCTAAATATAAAGGCATCAAGTAATGGTGGACCAGAATTCACCTCCGGGATCGTGATAGATGTTGGAGCTGGAAGAAAGGGATTGGACCTGAAGACCGGAGATCTGGCCGTTCCATCAGGCGTAGGTATGACGGTCAAACAGCCGATCATTACCGGGTATGCATCCAACAACCCCTATTCACCTATAATCAAATATCTCAATATCGACAAAGGCATCATAGTCAGTATTACTGACAACTAATTTTTTTATTCAATAGAACGAACAGATTATTAACAATGAATTGTATGGAAATTAAGAACAATAGATTGGTTGGGGTTGCCTTCAGGGCTACTCCTAATGTAGGTGGGTTGATCAAGCCCATATACATTGTAATTCACTTTGATGCAGCGAGCAATTCAACAAGTGCGATAAACTGGATGTCCGACCCAAAGAGCAAGGTCTCGGCACATCTCCATATATCCCGGGATGGTGTGGTCACGCAGTTGGTGCCGTTCAATGTCAAGGCATGGCATGCAGGTAAAAGCACTTGGAAGGGCCTCAACAATCTGAATGATCATAGTATAGGGATCGAGTTACAGAACACCGGGAGCCAGGAATATACCGCCCAGCAGATCAATGCTGCAATTGAGGTTTGTAAAGCAATCAAATCATCCTATCAAATCAGGGAAATCGTAGGACATAATGATATTGCACCGGGAAGAAAGTCCGATCCTGGAAAACAGTTCCCTTGGTCAAAATTTAAAGTATTGTAGTTATGGAAGAATTTATCAGAGAACATGTGATTCCAAATGCATATGGAGCGATAGCGGCCATTGTTGGGGCTATTTGGTTATGGTGGCGATCCAAGCCAAAGGAAAGGATCGAAAACGATGGTGGGATAGTAGAGAATGCGAAAAAGGTGCTCGAAATGTCAGAAGGGATTACCGAGCGTTTGGAAAAACAATTGGAGGCATCGGACGGCATCATTGAACAGCTTAAGGAAAAGCTGAGGATTGCCCTCGAGGAGGAGAACGCATGCAAGAAAGCGCTGAAGGCCATCCGTGAAGAACTTGAACAGTTCCGATCATTGTTCGATGCCCAGAAGATCGAGCTGGAAGGCCTGAAGGAGGAATGTAGATTATTGAGACTAACCATAGAAGCAAATGAAAAGACTGATATTATCAATGATGGTCTGCACCTTAATTAACGGGTGCGGACTTTTCAAGAATACGAGTAAGGATCTGAATGTTGTAAAATCCGGGGCTGAAGTGGAAAAGCGCAACGATACCAAGTTGGAATATCAGGATAACAGCCAATCATTGAACGTTCATACGAGCGTGAGGACAAGCGACAAGATAAAGAACACAACATTACAGGCTGACCGCGTGAACTTCAATTCAGACGGCTCTTTTACCGCGGAAGGTAATGTAAAGTTGGATATAGAGGAAAGCGAGAAATTAAGACAGCTGGATAGTGCGTTCAAGAAACTACAATCTGATATTTCTTATTATCTCTCCTCAAAGGAGACGCTGGAATCAAAGCAAAATAATTACGAAAAGGATTTGCATAAAGAATCCAAGACAAGCGTCAAAGGAATAATTGCAGGAGGGATTGCTTTCCTGATAATATTGATCGGTGTTGCTTGGTGGTTTTTTGGGTTCAAACGGAATAAGGGGAAGGCCCAGAAGTCATAAGATCTAATTATGAATACTTACTTTTAAGACTAGGTCAGAAAACTTTATTCAAAATTGTTGAAAAGATAACTTTTAAAACTAACATTCTTATCAATTTTGGGATGATAAAGTTTTGCTATAAAATAAAAATTCTATATCTTAGAGTTTATTTTAATATTTAAAAGCTAATAAGTATAGTGCAATAGTATGAGTACCATAGTAAAATTCTCTAAAGAAAAAACTACTTTTTCAAGAACTCTTAAGTCGAACATAAACGATTATTTTATTCAGAACAATTTTAAAAAGACAGGCAATAGAAAATTAACTTTAAAAGCTATAATTCTTCTTTCAAGTCTCATTATATTATATATAACCTTAGTTTTTGTCAAACCTCATTGGTCTATATGCATATTACTCTGTGCTATTTTAGGAGTAAACTTAGCTGCTATTGGATTTAATATCATGCATGATGCCGGACACAATACTTTTTCTGACAATAAAAGAGTAAATTCTGTTCTTTCATATTCGTTAAATCTTCTTGGCGGGAATATATATCTTTGGAAACTAAAGCACAACATCGCTCATCACACCTACACTAATATTGATGGGGAGGACCATGACATCGAAATAAAATTCATGCGCATCCACCATGACCAGCCCTTAAAAAAACACCATAGGTTTCAGCATTTATATTTCATTTTTCTTTATGCCATATCCTATCTAGGCTGGATCTTCTATCAGGATTATGAGAAGTTTTTAAGAAGTAGGTTAAGCCAACATTCAGATAAAATTTTTATACCTTTTAGAGAGAAGATTATTTTTTGGATAAGTAAGCTAATTCACATAGTATTCTTTATCATTGTTCCTATAATAAGTGTAGGTTTAGTTCCAACAGTTATTGGGCTCCTAGTCGTAAGTGTGGTTTGCGGTTTATGTTTGGCCACTGTCTTTCAACTAGCACACGTGGTCTCAAGTACGGAATTTAAGAGTATTGAAGATTATAAGGTTGAAGATGAATGGATGGTGCACCAGCTCAAGTCAACATCAAATTTCGCTACTAGGAATAAATTTTTGACATGGCTTTTAGGAGGCCTTAATTTTCAGGTAGAGCATCATCTCTTTCCAAAAATTAGTCATATCCATTATCCGGAACTGAACAGGATTGTAAAATCAACTTGTAATGACTTTGGAATACCATATCACGAGTATCCTACTTTTTGGAGTTCATTTAACTCTCATTTTAATTTTATTAAAACCATGAGAAAATAATATTTGTATTTTAAAAATTTTTTCTTACCTTTGATATTAATCAGGCATTAGTTGCGCTTTCTGAATTCGATTGGATTTCCCTTCTATTTTAGTTTAGTAATTTCAGATGCTAATTTGTTTTCATATATATGCTGTGAATTCTAATTGGGAGCAATTCTTTTATCCCAATTTTGCCCATCATTTTTTTGTAGACGAAGATTATTGGAGCTATTGCTCTAAAAAAATGGCTATTGGCCAAAACAATATTTTTTAAATTTAATAATAAAAACAATGCAAGAAGGCAAAGTAAAATTTTTCAATAATACCAAAGGATTTGGTTTTATTACACCAAATGATGGTAGTCAAGATGTGTTTGTACACACAACCGGTCTTAAGGACAATATCAGAGAGAACGACTATGTTACATATGATGTTGAACGCGGGCAGAAAGGTGTAAATGCCATCAATGTCCGTATTGCTTAAAGAGATTTCTTGCAATATTTTTATTTGGCTTCAACTTTCGTTGAGGCCATTTTTTTTATCTAACAACTATTAAGGCAATATTATTTAAAAGAATGATTTAACTAAACCTATTCCCACTACAATGCAATAAATTTCCTGGTCAATTCTGGTCAACAAAAACCAAAGATAATATTTACATTATCCGTATTCTTAAACTTTAGGAACTTTGTATGTTCAATTGAAATTTAAAAAATCCCCAACAAATCTCTTTGCTGGGGATTGATCTATTAATATGTTAGTTTTAATAATTCTTATTAATAATGGGCAGCACCCGAAAGCGCTACCCTTTACTAATTATACCTATGGTTTATCAGCATTGACCTCACTAACATGGCAATGCTTTATAAACATCTAAATGTAATAAAACTATTTAAAAAACACAAGCCCACGATCTGGAGATGCAGGCTTGCTGACTAATTATTAACCAAAGTCTTGAGACTTATATTATCATGATAAATATAGAAAAAAATGATCATAAAAAAGCGCACCATGTTGTGATGGTGAGCTCCTTAGCAAGTAATGCTCGAATAATGAAAAACAAATGTTAAAATAATCAAATTAAAAAAGAATTCCCTGCAAAATTTCCAAAGGTTGAAAGTGTCGTAAGGGAACGGAAACCGAGCATAAGGATATAGAGCGGGAACGTAAGGAAGAAAAGCAGGATACTTCGAGCAAGCAAGTTGCCACACAGGCGCAGATGGATAGGCGTGAATCGTCGACGTCTGCAGAAAGTGAGAGCAAGTCTAATGTATGGGCGGTATTGGATAGTAAGATAGGTTGGGTGATTGGTTTCCTAATAATACTAATAGGTCTTGCTTGGTGGTTTTTAGGAATTGGGAAGAAATGAATTCCAACCATGAAGATAAAAAAATCCCCGATCCATTTACTTTGGAGAAAGTAAATAGGACCAGGGATGAACAATAAATCACTAACATTAATATAAAAAACCTTTAAAAACCCTGCGATATTCTGCAGGGTTGATTTAATAATTCCCTTTTCTGTCTTAGGGAATGCCACATAACTTTGTACTTACATAGATTATGTGGTAATAGAGAACTTAATAGGTCACCAATGTGAATGAGACACCGGCAACTTAGGTAAGGTAGTCATTAAATCAATCCCCTGTATAAACTTTCGGATATATTCCCAGATCATATACTTTTTCTTCAATTCTTATCAACCACTGTTTGCCATCAACGGTGTACATCGTCCACATTTCACCTTCATTTTCCATAATTTCCGCCTCTTTAGAATAGTATAATTCTCCATTGAATGTAACAGGAAAAGTGATGGTTTTCCTATTTGTTTCAATACCATCGGACAATAAATTTTTCGCAGTTGATATAATAGTCTCTTTTGAAATCATCTTCATATAGGGTAAACATATAGTTAATGGATTTGTTTTAATTTTAAAAAAAAATAAAATAATTTAAAACATTTTACATTTAGTTTGTTAGATTTACATAAAAATTATGGGAAATCATTTAGAATTCGATTCAAGAGAATTCGTTACGAAGTATGCACTATGGCTATCAAGAGCGAAAAGTGAAAAAGAGGCAATAGAATATGCAGAAAAATTCCTAAAAGATACCCCAGATATTTTAAAACTTGTATTGGAAGATATTAAAGCTGGGATAAATAAAAAGTAAAGATTAATCCAAACTGGATGTTCCCCCACTCTTCAATTTATTAGCCACAAAACGGGTAAAGAAACAGTGCAGTTCACTTTCTTCGTCCTCGTTTCGGGCATAGCCTTCCACTTCCTCACGGCACTCGTTTATTGCTTGGAATATTTTGTCTATTGTGGGTGGCAGGGGGTAAAGGTAGGGAAATGTAATACCTGTATTGGGAAATAAATCTAATTAATATTTATAATGCTTGTCATCTGTATATGGAAAAACATAACGAATTCGATCTGAACAAATTTCTTTTGAGACATGCAATTTGGCTGCAGCAGAATTACTCTCAAGAAAAAGCTGAAAACTTTATTAAAGAAACATTAAAGGATTATCCAAAGGACAAAAAGAAGCTATTGTTATTGATCAAAAAAGTTTAGAAACCTTATTTCTTTTACCAAGCTTCCATTATTGCTGGTCAGGCCAGAGGTTTTTTGTAAATAATACAAATAGGGAATTGGATTAATGTTTAAATGGAAGAATTTCTGAATAAAAGCCAATTAAATTTTAATGGTGGATAAAGAAGATAAAGAATTGAATGATTTTATAATTATTCATGCAAATTTGCTAAGAGAACATTATTCTTATGATGAAGCTGAAAAATTCATAAAGGATACCTTGAAGTTTTATCCCATTTTTGTGGAAAGACTTCTATTGTAATTAATTGATTCCAACAATATTTGTGAGAATGATTAAACTAATTCCCTATTTTAAATGCTTCGTACCTAATATATTCAAACATCTGTCTTTTAAGATCTTTTAATTTGCTTTCATTTCTTCTTATCTCTAATTTGGATAATATATTTTTTGATCTTAAATGTCCAATTCTAAGATTGGACTTAATTCAAAACCCTTAGATACTCCTACTCTTTAATTTTACCTCATCCCCAAGGATAACCCCCATATCCTTTAAATAATCCATTAGTTCAACTAGGGTTTTATGCCTTGTTAATTTGATGATATTGTGAAGTTTCTCACCATCCTCCACGAGATGTATACACCTAGTATGTTTGAAAGAGTACATAGTTACATGTTCATCTATGTATACATATCTTCTCACCTTCATGAACCTTTTTCTGAAATATTTCTCTGATACAGGCTTTTCAGCTGGTCCATCATTCAGACCAAAGACAAAATATTCTCGGTCATATTTTTCTAAATTCATCTCTCTTATAATACCAAAAAATTCTTCATCAATCGGTATATATTGAGTAATCTTGCTTTTAGAATTCGTTGAAGGCACTACGATCTTCCTACCTATAAGATCAATATGTTTGATCTGGAGTAATCTCAGTTCGGCATCTGGTCTCATGCAAGAATAATAAATGAACCTGCAGAATTGGTACATAAACCAATCCTTTTCCTTTAGCCAATCCAGAACATTTTTGAATGTGTTATTTCTAAATGGCCTATTTCCCCTTTTCTGTACTTGGAGTTTTTTGACATTAGAACATACATTTTCTTTGAGATACCCATCAAAGTTATCAATATAGTACTGTAAGAATGTATTAATGGCCTGAAGGTAGTGATTATAGGTTTTATTACTCCATTTCCTTTGTAGCTGATTGGTTTTGACAAAATCAAAGATATGCTGCTTGGTTAGATGGGAAATATCCATATCTCCTAAATTACTTTCCTCCAGGAAAACTTTAAAAAGTTTCAACCTTCCATCATATAATTTGTAGGATTTTGGTTTGAGATCAGGTTTAACGCGCTCAAGATATTCATCAATACATTGGGAAATTGAATATTTTCCAGTGATCTTAGAATATTTGAATTGGGTAAACGGATTAAACCCATTTTCGAGAAGTTCTTTTATACTATTGTAAACGACCTTAATCTGATTTCTTCTGGATCTAACTGTCTTAAAAGTATTGATAGATTCAAAAATTTTGAACCTTTTGTAGAGTGAGGAACCGGCCTTCTGGAGTTCTACCGGCTTTAAAAAGTAGAAGGAGACATACCATTCTTTTGATAAATCTCCTTCTGCGTCGTAAATCTTAATGTGTTTGTAACTTAACATAGCTGTCCGGAAATTGGCAGCTACGTTTCCAACTGACTGATTATCAGGGTTATACAAGCGGAGAGGGCGGGATTCGAACCCGCGGTACCGTTTCCAGTACGACAGTTTAGCAAACTGTTCCTTTCGGCCACTCAGGCACCTCTCCGGGTTTCGACAGTGCAAACATAAAGTAATTAATTCACTCTTCAAAGCCGTTTACACACATTTTTTAACTTTTTCCCCGCCAAAATCCCAACCTTCTGAATCTCAATATATTTTTTAAACCTCTGACTTAATCTCAATATATTTTTTCCACCTCCTCCTGAATCTCAAAATAAATAATCCACCTCCATCTAATTCCCAAAATAAATAATCCCCCTCCAGAATGAGGGCACTGAAAAAGTCTCAACTTTTTAATGAGATTTAAAGAAATGACTGAGTACAGGATTTACCTTACTCGGTCATTTTTGTTTAAAGGATTTCTGAAAGTGTGTTTTTTAATGGCCTTAT
>PJUF01000782.1_pt1 | contig 19862 bp, 12 predicted proteins | sample 1512191 | NCBI WGS metagenome assembly PJUF01 (sample SAMN08177673, study PRJNA422409) | Feces metagenome, whole genome shotgun sequencing project. | isolation source: Chicken feces (3) enriched on wood chips | host: Gallus gallus | place: USA: Madison | collected 2015-01-15 | reverse complement strand
TTTTTAATGCCTTATTTCTGCATTCTAAACAATTATTCTCCAACCAATAGGGAACCGTCTAAAATTATGCTAATGGGTTAACAAATACTAACGTAAGAGCGGATCGGCACGCTCCAGGCGGAACTCAATAGGAGAATAAATGCGAGTAAATGGATAAATTTTACAATGATAAGTTACACAAACTGGAAACAGTCATCAATGACTTCGAAATTGAAGCCGATTGTTCCATACAACGGATAGAAACCGTTATACACCAGATTCTTGAATGCCTGTCCGAAATGAAAGGGTATGTCCTGAAAAGAGGGTTTAAGAATACTGATGAAGAAATCCGCTTTTTCAAATATCAGAAACCTGCCATTGTAGCTAAACTCATCTACTACAATGCCATTTACAAAATCGAGACAAAAAAAGCCGTATGGCGCAAAACCTATAAGGAAATACCTCAACAAAGAACTGAAAAAGCTAAAAAGATTCTTAGACAATAATCTCGATTTTTATAAGTATTACCGGAGCAATAACTCGTTCCTTGACGAAAAAATGTTTTTACGGGGCAACCATGATATAAAGCTGTGGTTGGACACTTATTATTTCCAGTCTGACCAAACCTTTTCCACCTCACATGATTACAAGGTCGCCAAGATAATGGCCAATGATTTGATACAGGTTTACATCGAAGACCAGTTATATAACAAATTCCAAAAAGACAAATCGAAAGCTCAAAAGAAGCTGAAATGGACAGGTAGCAAAGTGGCATTGATAGAACTGATTTATGCCCTGCATTATCAAAACGTGTTTGACAACGGGAACAATGATATAAGGGAAGTTGCCCAATACTTTGAAAGTGCCTTTGGCGTTGACTTGGGCAATTTCTATCAGACCTATTTGGAGTTGAGAAACCGAAAGATGAATCGAACAAAATTCCTTGATGCGCTTCGGGAAACGCTTATCAAAAAAATGGACGAATTGGACGAAAAGTAAGGTTCAATTTAATAGGTTCTAAAATAGTTATGCGACCGACTTCGGAGGATGTTAATATCACCTGCAAGGGCAAGTAGTTTTGAGGCACAGAATGAGTTTCGAGTGCCTCAAAACACAACTTGCTATGTTCAGGTGGACATTTTTGAGGTGTGGAATTTATTTTGAGCAGCTCAAAACATAACTTGCTGTGTTTAGGCGAACAGAAAGTTTCTGAGTTCTTAAACGGCTATCAGCCGAGCCTGCTTGCGTTCAAGCCATACGACTGCCTTGATAGATAGCAAGTTTGTAGGCAGGCATAACGGCTTTCAATATATCAGTCTGACAACTTCTTTTGATTTATTAGGTAATGAGAGGAGGTGCTGTTTTGTTTCTCGATCACTACCATTTATTCGTTCAAAGGTCGGAGTATGCTCTGTTTCGTTTCATGGGCTAAAAAGGTCAGTGTTTAGCTGATACAAGGTTTTGACTGAAAAATACGATCCGCCAAAAGCGGATGGGATTTCTCAGCAAACTGAAGGCTTGACCTTGTAAAGCGTAAAAACACTGATTCACCTTTGCCCGTGAAAATGAAACGAATAGCATACCTACTTTTACTGAAATAGTATAAAATACTGAAAAACAATGGTGTTACAGTAAAGTGAACTAAAGTGGGTTCGATGTTCCCTAAATTTTGGTGATTTTATTGAGACACAACATCGAACCCCGAAGATAATTTTCAAGTCAACGCATATCTATCAGAATACCAGTAAATTATAAGGAAATAAAAAAGGGACAAATCTTTTTGTTTAAGACTTGTCCCAAGAGGTGACCCCGCTGAGGTTCGAACTCAGGACCCACAGATTAAGAGTCTGTTGCTCTACCAACTGAGCTACGAAGTCGTCATTAATCCAAATGTACGAACAATTAGGCAATATCATAAGAGTGATTTGATACAAAACTGCTTTCCATCCAAAAATGTAGTAGTCAAAAACTACATTTCAAAATTCACAGTTAAATAATCTCCTTATTCTAATGTCTGAAATACCTTATAACAACCTTAAAAAAATCTGTTCTAAGGGTATCCCAACTATTTATATTTTTCAACATTATGAAACATTTTTTAAAAATTTTGAAAAGATTTTATTTAATATATCCCTTCTAACATTTTTTTTTTTGCCCCAGGAAACCACCTGGTCTAACTGGCTTTAGAATTCACTAAGAGTTGAATAATTAGTCCGGAAGGGATAATCAGATACAGCTGTCTAAATGCACATGGATAGCAGCCTATACTACCTATTAATAAAACAAGCCCCTGTATTGAATTCCATACAGGGGCTTAATTTTATCTGTTGTTTATTATTTTCTTGCCTATTTCTTCAGGTCCTTTAAGATTTCCTGCACAGCGCGTTCCAATTGCGGATCTCTATCCGCCATGCGGTCTGCTGTCGTATTCTTTACAGCGATATCTGGCGCAACACCCGTTAACTCCAGATCTTTTCCGTCCAGGGTATAACATCCCCAAGATGGCAATCGGTAGAAAGAACCATCCACCAATCCTTTACCAGAGGTAAAGATAATCCAGCGGTAAGTCTCTGTTCCGATGATCTTGCCAAGTTTTAGCTCCTTGAATCCTGCAGCCGTCATCTCTGCATCACTTAAGGATTGCTCATTGATCAATAGCACTATAGGTTTGGCAGCGGGAGCAAAATTACTCTGAGGCGATTTCTTACCGCCACGGTACTGCCATTGCAAATAAGGTTTCTGCGACAAAAAGCGTAATACCTCATCATGAACATTTCCTCCTGTATTATACCTCAGGTCCAAAATGATGGCATCTTTATTGTTTTCCTGCTCGGCCATATCCAACAAAAAGGTGTTCAGTTCGCCTGCCCCCATGTTCTTCATGTGCGAATAGGCAATACGGTTGCCACTCATTTGATCTACCTTCGAACGGTTTCCTTTGATCCATTCATCATACAGTAATTCCTTAAAGGCTGCCCCACTTTGCGGACGGATATTCACATCCACATCTTTTCCATTTCTATTCACCGTCAATTGCAGTTCGCTCGCTAAGGAAGGCATCGTCAGGTAATAATCCCGATCCAAGGATCTATCAATCTTGGTACCATTGACTGCCACCAGCACATCCCCTACCTGCAGATCAACCCCTATACGGGATGCCGGACTGTTTCTTACGATCCGCGAAATCTTGTAGGGGTTCGATGGATCATAGGTAACCCCCAATTCATTGCTCACAAAATTGAAGTCTTTTCTTTCATCAGATCCCATCGTACTGAATCCCATGTGAGAGGAGTTCAGCTCGCCCAACATATCGTTCAACATGATCCGGAGGTCTTGTCTATTGTTTATTCCAGGCAGGTAGAAAGCATATTTTTGCTTGATGCCTTCCCAATCCACCCCATGGAAGGAAGGATCGTAAAAGTTCTCCTCCACATTTGCCCAGGTCTCATAGAACATCTGTTGGAATTCCTTATCCAGATCCCTGTTGAATTTGGAGCTGATCTCTACCCGCTCTAACCGGTTCTGATCGATGTTGTACTTTTGTAAAGTGCCCTGTGCCAGTACAAAATACTTTCCATCCACTTCGATGATGTGGCCGAAACCTCCATCCATCACTTTCTCGGTTTTTGTTGCTGTAAATGGTTCATACGTTATCCTGTATAGCCCAAAATTTCCTTCATGATTGGATTGGAAGAACAGAAACTGTTTCTCGCCTTTGGCAAATGCCTGTGGACCACTTTGTGAACCCGCAAATGGGCTCACCTGTTGGATCCGGTCCAACAGACCATTGAAATCGATGCTGACCACATTTTTCTTGGTTTCTGTTTTCGGCTCTGGCTTTGCTGCAGCGGTTTTTACCGTTTTATCTTTTTCAGGCGTTTTCATATTGTTGCTGGTATCTTTCTGTTCCTTTTTAGGTTCTGCAAAAAGCTCATCAAATTTGCTCAAGCGATAAGGTTCATCGAAATTCTCCAAGGCCATCCGGAAGATGCTGGCATTCCCCATTCCCATTGGGTAAGATGGCTTGGTGCGATTTCCAGCAAAATAGATATACTTTCCATCAGCAGAGAATACCGGAGAGGTTTCCGATACGCCTGTATTTGTCAGGTTATGGGTTTTGTTATTGGCTAGGTAGTGAACAAAAATATCCTGTTCAAAATTACGCATGGCTGTGAACAGCACATACTGACCATCCGGTGAAAACGAAGGGGATGAATTTTGGAATGCCCATAATTCATCCTTCACAATGGTATTGCTCTTCAGGGAATTCAGATCCAAGATCCTTACCTCATCCCGGCCTGATAGGTAAACCGCCTTTGTTCTTTCCTTATTGAAATTGATATCCCTATTGTTCCTCTTGTCGGAGGTCAACTGTTTGGTCTCCCCTTTTCCATCTGCTGAACGGCTGAACCAGTTCTGGTATCCAGCAAAAGTCTGGCTGAAAACCAAGGTCTTGTTGTCCTTTAACCAGATCACTTCCATTACCCGCTCGCCCGAAGATGGCATTTGCCGAACAAATTTTCCATCGATATCCGAAACGAACAACTCTCCACGTGAAACAAAGGCCAGTTTTTTACCATCCGGAGATACATCATAATTAGAGATTTGGCCCTTAACATCAAATTCCTTCGATTTTCCAAGCACTTGGTTTCTACCAAGAAGAATAGAAGGTTGAGTTGTTTTTTTACTGGCTACATCATAGATGTACAATTGATAGCCTTTTTCGAAAATTACCGAAGAGCCATTGGCCGCCACTTGTGGCGAACGGATGGATTCCTTAAAATTGGTCAGTTCCGTTTTCCTGCCATTCTCAAAGGTGTAAAGGTTGTATTCATCGTTTCCTTCATCCGAAGCAAAAAAGATCTTGCCGGACTTATCCACCGTTGGCCATAGATCCTTACCGATGTAATTCGTGTATTCCTTGAAGGATTTATCCTTCGGATTATACCCTTTAATATCCGGGTTGAAAGCTCCTTTATAGCGCTTTCTATTGGCAGCTGTATAACTCTCCCAAGTATCAGTAAACAAGAGTTCTCCACTTGGGGTCTCTACCATCCCATGGATATAGTTGAAAAAATGGGGAATGATACGTTGGGCTGTCCCGCCCTTGCTGTTGACCTTATAACTGCTCATTCGGTTTTCCCTTCCGGATGTGAAGTAGACATTCTGGCTATCCCAGCTCCAACTATCCACCTCATCGGAAGATTCGTGGTAGGTCAGCTGTTGGATGTCACCGCCTTCCAAGGGCATCACATACACATCCATATTTCCATTCTGATTAGCTGAAAATGCCAACCATTTCCCATCGGGAGAGATTCTTGGGGAAACTTCATTTCCAGACATGGCCGTTAAGCGTAAAGCATTTCCTCCTGTACTGGGCACTTTCCATAGATCACCTTCATAACTGAAAACGATGGTTTTCGCATCAGGACTCAATGTTGGGTTCGAAAGAAAAGTGGGTTGAACTTGCGCCATGCATGCACTTCCTCCAGCCAGGAGCAAGGCAAGGGTTAATATTGATTTGTTCATGTATTAGGTGTCTAATATGTACTGAATGAACAAATGTAACATTCAGAAACCCAAATTCCATCTATTTATCTAATTTTGCTGAAAATCACAGGTACATGACTTCCCAGACAGCAATAAAACCCAACATCAGTCAACAATATAAAAAAAGGATCCGTTTAGCCGTATCCCTATTTTATTTCGGACAGGGGCTTGGTTTTGCGACATGGGCAAGTCGGATCCCTACCATCAAAACCGCATTAGGCCTTTCTGAAGCCCAATTGGGAACTCTATTACTGATGATCCCCATCGGTCAATTGCTGACGCTCCCTCTAGCTGGTTTTTTGACCAATAGGTATGGTAGTCATCGTTTATTGCCTTGGGCATCTGCATTTTATGCGCTTCTGTTGATCATTATTGGTTTTTCCCCCAATATATGGATGCTCGGCGCTTCCCTGTTCTTTTTTGGCGTCATGGGAAATATGTGCAATATATCCGTGAATACACAGGGTGTGTTGGCGGAGGAGCTGTATGAAAGACCCATCATGTCCTCTTTTCATGGAGCCTGGTCATTAGCCGGGTTTACCGGTGCACTGATCGGGATATTAAGCATGAATCTGGAATGGACCAGCATACAACAGTTTGTAGGAATTTGTGTGCTGCTCCTGGTCAATGTATTGCTCAATAGGAACTTTCTAATTCCCGAAATCAAGAAAGAAGAGGAGAAAAAAGAAAAATCGAAATTCAAACCTGATGGTTTGATCATTCAGCTTGGTATCATTGGTTTCTTTAGTATGGCTACAGAAGGTGCTATGTTCGAATGGAGTGGCGTCTATTTTTCAGAAGTGGTAAAAGCTCCAGAAAAACTGATCATCCTAGGATTTGGATCTTTTATGGTGATGATGGCTTTGGGACGCTTCATAGGCGATGCTGTCATCGCTAAAATTGGCAGACAACGCACTTTACAGATCTCAGGGATTTTGATGTTTTTTGGCATGTTGGTTTCGGTTATTTTCCCTAACCTATATGTATGCACATTGGCGTTTATGCTGGTTGGCCTTGGTGTAGCCTGCAATGTCCCTACGGTATACAGTGTAACAGGAAAACATAAAACCATTCCCGCAGGTGTTGCATTGGCTATGGTATCCAGCATATCCTTCCTTGGATTCTTAATGGCGCCGCCTTTGATTGGGTATATCGCCGAACTGTTCAACCTTCGCTATTCTTTTGCCTTGTTTTCTCTTTTTGGTTTGCTGATGTTCATCATGTGCAGTAGACTTAAAATCTTTAAAAGAGATTAATTGTTGCATGGATAACCATGAACGCCCATTTTAAAAAAACCTGCATATCAGCACTATCTAGATTAAACAAATTAATCCATGGTTAGTGTTTTATACAAAAATGAATATCTTCCTTTTCGTTTATTGAATTTCGAAACATAAAATAAGGCAAATCCATCTTTTAGCCCCTCCAAACCTATTTTTCAAAACAAAAAGCAAGGTTAATAAAGCTTTAATAATTTTTTAATGATTATTTTCTTTGTTTATATAAGCTTTATCAATAACTTTAAAACAACAACCGAATAAAAACTTATTTACCTAGGATAAACATATTACATCCTAAAATTTTAAACCTAACTAACTTATTTTATGGAAAAACCTCAAAACAAGCTGTTGGTTTTACTCATTTTTCTTACGTTGCCATTTCTTTCCATGGCCCAGCGTCAAATTACCGGTGTGGTAAAAAACGCAACAAATGGGGCTCCGATAGAGGGGGTCAGCGTATCGAAAAACCAAGTACCACAGACAGCGACCAATTCCAATGGAGAGTTTCAAGTGACGGCCAATATAGGCGATAGCCTATCTTTTACCGGCGTTGGTTTCAAAAAGATTTCCCAAGTGGTAGATGCCCGAAACATCATGGAAATTACCATGTTCGAGGACGGCAGCGACATTGAGGAAGTAACCGTTGTAGCTTTTGGAACACAGAAGAAAACCAGTGTCGTGGGAGCTATCACAACGGTTAAAGCCGCAGATCTAAAGATCCCGGCATCCAACCTGACCGGCTCTTTTGCCGGAAAGATACCTGGCGTTATTTCCTATCAAACGTCGGGTGAACCAGGAGCAGACAATGCCCAGTTCTTCATCCGCGGGGTAACCACCTTCGGATACCAAGCCTCTCCGTTGATCTTGATCGATGGTTTTGAAGCCTCCGTTGATAACCTAGCCCGCTTACAACCTGATGATATCGAAAGTTTTTCCATTTTAAAGGATGCATCCGCTACGGTATTATACGGTGCCCGTGGAGCAAATGGTATCATCATGGTGACCACAAAAGCTGGTCGTGAAGGGCCGGTATCTGTGAATGCACGTGTGGATGTAAATACCGCCATGCCAACCAAGATGATCGATATGATCGACGGGGTGGAATACATGCGGTTGTACAACCAGGCCCGCATTACTCGTGACCCGGTGTTGGGCGCTTATTATTCCGAGCAGAAGATCCAGTCTACCTTGAACAATGAAAACCCAATGATCTATCCTAACATCAACTGGTACAACACCTTGTTCAATCCATCAACCACCAACACCAAAGCCAATGTGAACCTATCTGGCGGTGGACAGGTGGCCACTTATTACGTATCTACAGGATATGACAAGGAGTCGGGGTTATTGAAAGTGGATAGCCGAAATAATTTCAATAACAACATCGACATCAACCGGCTGTTCATCCGTTCGAACGTTATCTTCAAATTGACCAAAACCACCACGTTGGATACCCGTATCCAAGGTCGGTTTGAGCGTTATACCGGACCATATGCCTCTGCGAGTAACATCTTCCGAATGACCATGAACAGTAATCCGGTGGATTTTCCGGCCGTATATGAACCAGATGCAAAGAATGAATTCACCGAGCATACGCTCTTTGGAAACACTTTCGTAACTGGCTCCCTAAAACAGAACCCTTATGCAGAAATGGTTCGGGGTTATGAGGACCGCAACGAAAGTAATATCGTGGCGCAGGCTACTCTTTCCCAAGACCTTGCCTTCTTGACCGAAGGGCTGAAAATACAAGGTAAGGCTTCGGTTAGTACCTGGAGCAAGTATTCCAGCCGCCGTAATTACAACCCTTTTTACTACGACCTGGAAAACTATAACCAAATCACGGGCGAATACACCCTATACCCATTAAACCCGACAACTGGACAGTCCTATTTAGGGGATGTAGTTCCGGGAAGAGACGCCAATGGACATTATTACTTTGAGGCTCGCCTGAACTGGAACAGAAATTTCGGATTGCATAATGTAGGCGCCATGACCGTAGGGATGATGGAAGAAAAACTTCTTACCGCAGGAAACAGTTCATCCATCTATGAAACCTTACCTGAACGTAACATGGGTAACTCCGGACGTTTGACCTACGACTTTGACAACCGATATTTTATGGAGCTCAGTTATGGCTTCAATGGTTCGGAAAAGTTCACCGGTGAAAAGCAATACGGGTTTTTCCCTTCTGCCGGTGTATCCTGGATGGTTTCCAATGAAAAGTTCTTCGAACCTTTAAAACCTTTCTTCAGCTCGCTGAAATTACGCGGAACCTGGGGTCTGGTGGGTAATGATGCCATTGCAGGTCGCGCAGGTCGTTTCTTCTACCTTTCTGATATCAGTATGGGTGGCGGTGCTTACCGTTGGGGAACCAGTTTCATGAATTCCTATGGTGGCTATTCCGTAAACCGCTATGCCAACCCGGATATCACCTGGGAGCAATCGGAAAAATACAATTTCGGTATGGAAGCCAATTTCATGAACGAGTCCCTAAAAATTACCGCCGACTTCTTTAAGGATATCCGTAGCAAGATCTATATGACGCGCCAAAACTTCCCTTCTTCGGCAGGTTTAGAGGCTAGCGTAAGTGGAAACGTAGGGAAAGCAAGTTCCCAAGGTTTCGATGGATCGGTGGACTACATGAAAAACTTCAATGAAAACTTCTGGTTATCCGGTCGTGCCAACTTTACCTATGCCGTTAATAAGCTATTGGAATTGGATGAGCGTGATTACCCTGATGCTTACCTAAAACGTCAAGGTCAGAATATTAACCTTCAATGGGGTCTATTAGCAGAACGCTTGTTCGTTGATGAAAATGAAATCAACAATTCACCGCTTCAGGATTTCGGTGAATATATGGCGGGCGATATCAAATACAAAGACATCAACGGCGATGGGGTGATCAACAGCAATGACCGCATCCCAATGGGATACCCAACAGTACCAGAGATCCAATATGGTTTTGGTCTGTCTATGGGCTATAAGGCGTTTGACTTTTCATTCTTCTTCCAAGGGAACAAAAACGTATCGTTCTTCATCAATGCAACCAGTGAGTCCAACCTATCCACCGGTAATTTTGGTATTGCCCCTTTTGCAAACAGAAGAAATACCTTAGCTATCATTGCCAATGATTATTGGAGCGAAACCAATCCGAATACCCATGCTTTCTGGCCAAGACTGTCCACCGACCCGATTGAGAACAATATCCAACAATCTTCTTGGTGGTTGCGTGATGGATCCTTCCTTCGCCTGAAATCCGTTGAGATCGGTTTCAGCCCGAAAACATTAAAACGTTTCGGTTTGAATCCAGGAAGCCGCATCTACTTTTCTGGAGAGAACCTTTTCGTAACCAGCCCATTCAAATTATGGGATCCGGAAATGGGAAGAAATGGATTGGGATACCCTCCTAATAAACGTTTCAACGTAGGTATTCAATTGACATATTAATCTAAAAGAACCGAGAAATGAAATCATTAAAATATATCATACTTGCAGCGACATTGGCATTGGGTTCTTGTAGCAAGTACCTCGATGTAGTACCCGATAACACGCTTCGATTGGAGGACATTTTCAACCTCAAGATCGATGCTTATAATGCTCTGGCAAAAGTATATAGCTATATGCCACAGGACGACAAGACCCACGTGACCAGCTGGACACTTGGGGATGAATGGATCGGCCGTCTGGACCTGAACAACACGCAATCGAACCTGCGTGCCATCCGCATCATGCGCGGCCTGCAATCACAGACCAGCCCACAATTAGGCTTTTGGTCGGGAACCGAAGGAGGAAAACCATTGTATGTGGGCATTCGTCAGGCCGATGTCTTTCTGTCGAACATCGATAATGTGAAAGACATGACCGAGGGGGAAAGAAAAGATTGGAAAGCACAGGTCAAATTCCTAAAAGCGTATTATACCTTCCTTTTGGTGCAACGCTATGGACCGATTGTCATACCAGATAAAATGGCAACTCCAGAATCTACCAAAGAGGAACTTTTCATTCCAAGAAAGAAAGTGGAGGATTGTTTCAATTATATCTTAACCTTAATGGAGGAAGCGATTCCAGATCTTGTAGAAAGAGCCACTTCCAACAACTTGGGTCAGGTAGATCAGGTAGCCGCCAAAGCGATCAAAGCGAGGGTACTGTTCTTCCGAGCCAGCCCATTCTTCAATGGTAACCGCGAATACTTCGGCGATTTCTACGATAAGGATGGCCAACCATTCTTCCCTTTGGAGGAAAATAGGGAAAAATGGAAAGAAGCATTGGATGCCATCAACGAATCCATCGCTTTATGCGAGGCCAATGGCATCGGGCTTTACCATTACGAAAAAGAACCGTTTATCTACGATCGGGAGGCATTTGCCAGCAACAAAGATCGTATGCAAAAACTATACGATTTAAGGATGTTGATCGTAGATCCTTGGAACAAGGAATTAGTTTGGGCGAACTCCAACCTTGACTATTACGAACAAGGGGAATTGGCGCACTCTTCCAACATCCGTCTGCCGGAAGGATACGGAGATGGGGTAGTGAATACCGCCACCTTCTCCTGGCAATGGATGGCAGCGACCTATCAGATGGCCGAGCGTTATTACACCGAGAACGGATTACCTATCGATCAGGATCTATCCTATGACTACAACAACCGTCATGAGATCATCCGCACACCAGGAGCTGCTGAACCTGATTATAACCATTGGAACGGCTATATGCAGCCCGGTGCAGAGACCATCAAGCTCTACATGAACAGGGAACCACGGTTTTATGCCAACTTGGGGATTACAGCAGGATATTGGAGAGGACATGCCGTAAGGATTAATACCATGATGTACGGAAATGCTCATGGGGGATATAATTCTTCCCAACATACCACGGATTTCCTGACCACAGGAATCGGGACCCAAAAGTTCGTTCATCCGGAGTCCCAATCGGGGGCTTGGCAGCGTACAATCAAGTTTCCATATCCTATCATCCGTATGGCCGATCTATACTTGATGAAGGCAGAAGCGATGAATGAGTATACCGGACCATCCCAAGCGGTGTATGATGAGATCAACAAGGTCCGCAATCGCGCCGGCGTGCCGAATGTAGAAGCAGTATGGTCCGATCCATCCTTGGCAAGAACCGTTGGAAAACACTTGACCAAAGAAGGTTTGCGAGATATTATTCTTGAAGAAAGAAGTATTGAATTTGCTTTCGAGGGTATTCATTTCTGGGATATGTGGCGTCACAAAAGGGCGACTTCGGCATTCTCCTCGCCTATTTGGGGGTGGACACATACCGGTACCACAGGGTCAACATTCTTTGTCCTAGAGGTAAAACAAGAGCGTAGATTTACCATTACGGATTGCCTATGGCCAATCAGTTTAAATGAAATGAACACGAATGGACAACTTATTCAAAATCCAGGATGGTAATTCCAGTCAACACTTATTCAGAAATATCATGAAAAAATTAGCTATAAATATTCTATCCCTCCTAGTCGGAATAGCCGTTCTTTCTTCCTGTAAGGAAGTGGAGCGCTTCAAACCGAACAGTGATGATAGCACCCCTCCAGGAAAAGTAACCCTAAAGACCTATAAGCCTCTTTATGGGGGTGCCCGATTTTATTATACCCTGCCCAATGATGAGGATTTAATGGGTGTCGAAGCGATTTATACCAATCCGAAAGGAAAGAAATTCACCTTTGCCGCTTCTTATTTCACGGACTCCCTGGATGTCTATGGGTTTCCAAGCACAGACGAGTATTCGGTTCAGTTATTTGCCGTGGATCGTACAGGGAATCGATCGGAGGCATTGGATGTAAAGGTCAATCCTCTGGAGCCCGCCTTCAGTAGGGTGGCGAACTCCTTACAGGTAAAACCGGGTTTCAGCTCCTTCTTTTTAGATTGGGAAAATGAATTGATGCAGAACATCAATGTGTATGTGGATTTCACTTTTCCACAGAATGGCGAAACCAGAACCCTGACTTCGGTTTTCTCATCCAACTTGGAAAAGGACCGCCGTTTTATCAACGACCTATTTCTTAATCCATCAGAGAAAGTGGATGTGAAGGTTCGGGTAGAAGATACCTATGGAAACATCACAGAAACAATTGACAAGGGGCAGATTTCCCTTTATGAGGATAATAAGATCGAAAAGAGCGCCTGGGTTCTTCCAAACCCGAACGATTCCATTGGAGGAGTTCCAATGGTTTTTGGTAATGGCTATGAAGGAAGGAACCGGTATGTGATCGATGATATCATTGACCGTGGCGATAACCTGAATTTTATGCACACCAATAGCCGTGGAAAGACCGGAAAGACCGCAGACGGGAATATGCCTTGGAACTTTATCATTGATCTGGGTGCTCATTACGAACTCAGTCGGATTATCACGGTTCAGCGTCACTCTGGAGGTTTGGCCAATATCAATCGCGGGCAATACTACCGGAACGAAAATGTCGGATTGTACAACATGTACATCTGGGATGATGCGACCAATTCTTGGGAATTTGTTTCCCAGAACAAGATCATCGTTCCTTTGGGACTGAGTGAACTGGAGTTTGTGAAAAAGGGCGAAGCCGGCGATATGGCCTATATGTATCCGGATGAACCTGCCTATACCAAACCAACACGTTGGTTCCGGTACGAAGCGGTCAAGAGTTTCAACGGTAATTATACGCTGGATGATGCCAACTGTCTTTCGGAGATTACACTTTATGGTAAAAAATCTAATTAACCTGCAATTATGAAAAAGATATCAAGCAAATTCGGAAGCTACTTCTTCATGTTTGGGGTATTGGCGGCCATGTTTTCCTGTAAGGGCATGTATGATAACATTGAACCCTATTCGAATGAGGTGGTCTATCCGGCAAAATACGACACTATTGTTAGTAAAATAGGTTATGAGCGGGTGGAATTAGATCTGATGAAAGCAGGACGCGTTCCTTCCAGCCAGATCTCCATGGGAAAATCCAGCAAGACCATCGTGGAATATGACGACAAACAAATTGTAATCGACTCCTTGGTTTCCTGGGTAAATGTGGTAAACCTGACCCAGCCGAAGTTATACCGGATCAAGGTCTATACCATCGACGAATTCAACAATAAATCGGTTCCTCAGACCATCGCGGTAATTCCTTATACGAAAGGGGATGTGGATAACTTAGTGGTTGCCTCTCCCCGGATCCTAACTTCGCCATCTGCCGCGGTATTGGATTGGACCACGTCCCTATCCTCTATCCTTTTGGACTATAACAGCATGAAGTATGAGTACACAGATAAAAGCGGTACGAAGGTTACAGGATATAAGGAGGGAAACCCACGGATCTTTGCGGCGAACCTCAACGCCGGACAGCCTTTCAATATCCAATTGACCTACAATATTGTACCAAAGGTGAATGGGAAACCGATCTTGGATTCCGTACAATTGGTTAGTCCATTGACGATCAATATGCCAACGGGTTCAACGCCATTTAATGCGGCCGAACGGGATATCCTTGCCGCCAACGGGGTTACTACCTTCACTGCGGATGGCGTAGCTTCCATCAAAAAGCTGACTTTCCCGGTACATACCAACACCCTGCAGGATCTTTTCTATTTCTCCGGAGTGGAGGAGCTGGATTTGACAGGTGGTGATATTTTTGACCTGAAAACCCAGGCATACAATCGCAACAGCATCAGCAAAACTATTGGAGGGGGTGATTATTTACCTTTTATTCGGAAAGTAACGCCGATTACAGATGCGAATGCACAGACCATGGTGGATCTCTTGACCTTAGGCTTGATCAAAAAGGTAAAATATGTGCCAAATTCCATGGGTATCGACCATTTGCTGCAGCCTTTTGAAGCAGCTGGGGTCATTGAATATGTAACTGTTCCTAACGAATCGCTGATCCCAATGAATTTCTTCTTGGACGGTAAAATTCAGGATGCTAACAGCTGGGCACTTGATCTTGTGAATCCTGCCACATCATATCCTGCAGGTACAGGTATTGTGAACCCCATCAAGGCTACGATGAAAGGAAAGAACGGAACATTCGTGTTTGTACTTCCTAAGGAGTACCGTTTTAACCTGCCGGAATATCGTTTCTTGAAATTCAAGGTCTATTCGCCTGCAAAATCTGCAATTAGTGGGGTATATGCACCTTATCAGAGGTTATGGCCACGGTTCATGAATTATTTATGGGCCTTTAATACGGAAAGTACATTTGGTCAGGAATTGTGGAACACCAATGCGAACGATTATAAGATCGCAGATGAGAATTTGCAGAAGTGGACCGATGTTACGATTGATCTGAATACGTTGATGAACCGTCATACGAGGGTGATCGCGATGAATATCGGTGGCGAACCATCATTGACGTTTAATCCGCCAGCGGAAATAACCTATTACTTTGCGAATTTTAGGTTTTCAAAATAGCAATTTCATAATCTTAATAAAATGTGTTTGAAAGGTGCAGTCGGGAGATTGCACCTTTTGTTTTTGATCTAATGGGTTATTAGCTTTTGATCCTATAAATTGTTTGATTTCATCTTATGGCTTGGATTCCTTCAATCTTAATTGAACCATCCAATGGTTGGGATGTGCTATAATGACTTCCCGTTTTAAGCTTTCATCTTTTTTGGCCATGGCCTGATAGACTTTTAATGGAATGGCATTGGGATAGATTTTTCTAGCGGTATCTACTAAAGTCTCTGCATCTTTATATCACTTATACGCATTGAAGGATTCAGCTTGATAGTTATACAAGATTACTGGCTATTTGCAATAAAAGTTTACTTCCTTGTTCAATGCTTCTGTTAGGTCAACCTGAAATTTAGTGTTGTTTCTTGCTTGCGGACTTGATATTAAATACTGATAAGCAAAAACAATCTTAATAATTGGGAATTCTTAGTTTTTTTATCCCTTAATAGTTCGACTACTTTTTTAACAGACGGCATTTGCTGGTTGATGGTAACGCCTGTAACATCTCTTCAAATAGATCATCGAATATTTGCTAGACTGTCTTGTAATTTCCATCAATAACGGTGGTTTTCCTGAGGGAGTCTACTTTATGTTGTATTTGCAAAGCGCTTTAAGCATTGCAAAATATCGGGGTTAGCAGGATAAATAAAGAGATTAATTTTAGAATGTTAGTTTTTGTAAGGTATGGGGCTAAAAACTAAACAAAAAGAAAAGGAGAAATGAAGTGGGGAATCTAGGCAATTTTTATAAGGGAATATTGGTACAGGATTAAAGGAGCGAGACCAGGAATGAACCAAACTTATCCAAAAGTCGGCATGAATATATACCGTTTTAACTATAAATTTGAGTGGTCCATCAATATCTTCTTTGCGAATATTGGCGCAACCTTTCAGCAGAAGCCACAAAATATATCATTTCCCAAAAAGAGATTTTTGTCCATTTACCCTGCTATATAAACGTTGTAAACCGGAACCACCTACCTTCCTGCTCATCCATTTACACGATATTTGGGAGTGGGCTATTTCAAGAAGAAGATCCCGTTTCTAACTTTTAACGTTTCTCTCGTAAAATAAAACGAAGCTGATTTAGTTACTGTATAAATCCGGAGATCTGGATTGTATTTCAGTGAAGTTTCAACGCGGTTACCACATCGTTGTTGAACAACCTGCTTGATAGGTAATTTTGTGCTTTTTCTACATTTTCTAAACCGTGCAATACAGGTAAATCCTCATTTCCCATAAGGCAAAACTATCGGAACAAAGTCCATTTTCCAGAATTTATATTGTATGTTCCCTCCGAAAAAAATTAACGAATAATTATTGATTCAAAGAAAACATTTAAACTTCTTTAATATGAATTTAGGCTTCATCTTCACTTTTTCCTTAATATTATTTTATTTTGTGTCAAATATCTAGCCTGTTAATGAGTCACGGAAAATTACGACAAGAAAAAAATTGCCTGAACTGCGGGCATACTGTAGAAGAAAGATATTGCCCACATTGTGGTCAAGAAAACACAGAAAGCAGACAACCATTCCATTATTTATTTAGTCATTTTTTTGAAGACTTCACCCATTATGATGGTCAATTCTGGAAGACATTAAAATATTTATTGTTTTTTCCTGGTAAACTTACCAGAATTTATATCACTGGCAAAAGACAACAATTTGTACCCCCCGTAAAATTATACATCTTTATATCGTTCGTTACTTTCTTTATAGCATCCTTCCTAGGTATCAATCATAATAAAGAGAAAGACCATAATGAAGATAGCTATACAATAGAAACACTTCAAAATGACTTCAAAGAAAAAAATGCTTTAAAAGAATTGACCAAAACACAAAAAACGTCTGAAAAGGATTCAGATATAGGTGAAGTTGCCAACTTGGCAGAATATGATTCATTAACAATTAAAAACAATTCATTGGCCCAGAAGATAATAAGACCATATGCTAAAAAATTCTTTGAATGGAAGGATAATAATGTTCCTGTTAATGAAATCATACAAGGTTTTTTAATGGTATTTATGCATACATTTCCAAAAGCGTTGTTTTTCTATTTGCCCTTATTTGCGTTTATCCTTTATATTTTTCATAACAAAAAGAAGTGGTGGTATTTTGACCACGGTGTTTTCACCTTACATTATTTCTCTTTTCTTTTATTTGTTACTGCATTTTTTTTAATTCTAAATCTATTAGAACCTACACTAGAACACCATAGCTGGTTTGCTACTTTAAGTACATGGCTTTATAGTATAGCATTTATTTATATAGCCATCTATTTCTTCTTGGCACATCATCGATTCTATGCCACAAGAAGAAGGAGAAGTATTTTCGTTGGAATAATAGTATTTATTATTAACTCCATAGCTTTCTCCTTTTTGTTATTAATCCTTGCAAGTATTAGTTTACTTTTAATCCATTAGAAGTTTAGGAAATATATTTTCGTTCTTTAATCTATATATTAGGTTGATATCAGGAAGTTATGTTTCATTATTAATATTTTCAAATTTTTGTGATACAGGATAATAAAATCTGGTTTTGACATAAAAACAATACGCAGTTTTTTACCCTCCTAAATGTGAGCCATTGAGCATTTGTTATATAAAATAGGAAATGGGATTTGGACCGAATAGATTTTGAGATAGGTTGAAGAAGAAATAATAAAAAAATGGAATACGAGAGGTATATCTGGTTAAACCTTCTCCTTTTGGGTAACTCTCTTGCAAGGGAGTTATCCATATTGCCAATTATTGTGATTCATTAGGGTTACCTCCTATTTATCTCTAATTTAACATAATAAGCGAAGGAACATTTATTATACGCTATTCATCTCTAAATCATTTCTATGCTTGTTTAGCGAAAGATTTTGGAGATAATAACACAGCAGTATAGATCAACAGACTTAGGTTTATTTGCATCCGAAAGAGAACCCTCATGATCCTACCAGTTCTTTTACCATGGAATATTACTATCAAACACGGTACAGAAAACCATAGCTATTCATTTTGTCCAGAATTTCTATGATAAGAGATTTTTCAATAATATCAAAATTCCTTGTAACCTTTCCAGATGTCATTTACTCTAAATGAATACAAACAAATCAAAAAAATAAAATATGGAAAATACAACCAAGAATCAGTCACTGAATTCAACATTCAATTTATTGAAATATGTCTTTGTCGTGGTTCCTATAGTAGCCGGAGCTGACAAATTCACTAACTTGCTTACAGATTGGGAACAGTATGTCAATCCTTGGATTGCCGAGCTTCTCCCCTTTTCTGCAGCCTTGTTAATGAAGATCGTTGGGATTATTGAAATAGTAGCCGGTTTGATCGTATTTAAGAAACCAGAATTAGGAGGATATATTGTTTCGGCTTGGCTTACGTTGATCGCCCTTTCCTTATTGGCCGGATTTAACTTTGTTGATGTTGCAGTTCGAGATTTGGTGATGGCCATTGCTGCATTATCCCTTGCTAGATTGGCAAAAATATTAGGACAATGACAAAAGAACAATTTGAGCATTTAACAGAGTTTGAGATCATCGGTCGGATTTTAGATGGCGACATACCGGTCTATGAAATTATTGTAAGACGATTCAATACCTGCCTCTATAAAATTGGGCGATCGTTCAACTACAACCATGAAGACACCCAAGACCTGATGCAGGACACTTATATTAATGCCTTTAAATGCTTGGCTCAATTTAAGCGGGGCTCCAGCTTCAAGACTTGGATCATCAGGATCATGCTCAACAATTGCTGTAGAAAGAAAAATAAGTTCAGTTTCAAGAAGGAAATTGTCCATGAGATTATCAACGAAAATGTAATACCTATGTTCAACTCAAACAACGATGCTCAAAAGGATATCTTCAGCCATGAACTGGGAAAAATTATCGAAGCTTCGCTATTGAGGATTCCTGAGGACTACAGGGTGGTTTTCTCCCTACGTGAAATCAATGGATTGAATGTAGCTGAAACCTCTTCCCTACTTGGCATCAGTGAATCGAATGTAAAAGTGCGTTTAAATCGTGCAAAAGCTATGCTCAGAACCGATATCGAAAAAATTTATTCGCCAGAGGAACTATTTGAATTTAATCTCTGCTTTTGCAATCCCTTTACGGAAAGGGTAATCAAAAAGATCCATGAAATCTAGTGCAACTTTATTTAGATATGCATATCTATTATTTGATAAAAATGCGAAGTTTTCACGAAGGCTCTGAAAAAATCCCCTTTTAGATTGGGAAAAAAAAGGAGTGGAAAACAACAGTTTTCTGCTCCTTTTTTCGTATCTTAAAGTAGGCTTTTACGGACATCAGGATGCTTTCTACCCAACAAAAAATACAGTTCAGTTCCTATTCGGGATTGTACGATATCATTGTTCCAAAAGACAATCTACTTCGCAAAATCAACGATCTTATCGATTTCAGTTTTATACATGACGAGCTTCTGGAAAAGTACTGCCATACCAATGGTCGTACCGCTGAGAGCCCTATCAAGATGTTCAAGTACCTTCTTTTAAAAACGATCTACACCGTTTCAGATGTTGATGTCGTTGAGCGTTCCAGATATGATATGTCCTTTAAATACTTTCTTGAAATGGCT
>PJUF01000780.1_pt1 | contig 19881 bp, 15 predicted proteins | sample 1512191 | NCBI WGS metagenome assembly PJUF01 (sample SAMN08177673, study PRJNA422409) | Feces metagenome, whole genome shotgun sequencing project. | isolation source: Chicken feces (3) enriched on wood chips | host: Gallus gallus | place: USA: Madison | collected 2015-01-15 | reverse complement strand
AGGATCATTAACATTTGTTCTTTGTCCAGGTGTTTTGTTTCCCCTAACCGTGATGTTAGATCCGGCGCCTGCATTTCCAGAACTTCTTGTAATATCAACCCCTGTTGCCCGTCCTTGTATGGCCTCAACAGCATTATGGGTTGGTGTTTTCATGATATCCTCAGCCTTTACAGAGGCAACAGAACCTGTTAAATCCCGTTTTTTTACTGTTCCATAGCCAATAACCACTACTTCATTTAATTCAGAGGCGTCTGAAACTAATTTTATGTTTACTGTTGTTTGGCCAGATGTGACGGTAAGCTCTTGTTGCTGAAAGCCTAAATAGCTTATAACTAATACGGCAGGTTGTTGTCCTGGAATATTTAGTCTGAAATTTCCATTTACATCGGTTAGCGTTCCCGAAGTAGTGCCTTTTATGCTCACGTTTGCACCCGGTAATGGCTCTCCACTTTCATCCGTAACCGTACCTGTAATGGTAAAATCCATGGGTGAGGCGTTAGGTTTTATGACAACCATTTCTTCTATAATTTCAAAAGAAAGAGGTTGGTTTTTTAAAACCTGTTCCATTACGTTTTCTATTCCAGAGTTTTCTGCAACTATTTGCACTTTTTGGGTAAGATTAATCTGATCTTGCCTGTAAAAGATACTATAGTTGCTTTCTTTTTCTATTTTCTGCAAAATATCTCTCACTGTAATGCTTCTCTCTTTAATGTTAAAGGTGCCTTGAGAAAATACAGTTGCATGAATTTGCATCATTCCTATAAATAAAAATAGAGCTGTAAGCTTCATAATTCTGAGCACTTTATGCCAATGCATATTGGCAAATAGAAGTTTTCTATTTAAAAAAATCATAATTTTGGTTTATTAGTTAATACTGTGCTTCCCCAAGCTTAAGGGTATTAGCTATTAATTTTTCTTAGCAACCGGAATGTCCATCATCTCCGGTTGTTTTTTTCTTTCGTTAGTTTTTTGTGTCTATTTCATGTAGCTTATTTAGATTTGTTAGTTAAGATTAGAACAGTGTATTATTATGTTTTTTCCATTACTACTATAGCTAATTGGTGTAGTTTCTTTTATAATGTTTAAAATTTTATATACGCTTTTAGCATTTTTAAATGTGCCTGTGTAATGGTAACTCTTGAGGATACTTTCTTTAAAATCTATCTTTACGTCAAATTTCCTTTCTAACTCATTCGCTATTTTTTGGAAGTCAGAATTATCAAATGTTAAAATATCATTTGTCCATCCGTTGTACTGTTCCATGTTTTCAGCAGAAATATCTACAATCTGGAGGGGGCGTGTTACAATTTTATCCGTTTTCCTTCTGGATTGGTTGTTATAATCTTGCAGTATTTTGTTAGATTTAATTTTTAACGCTTGATTTTTGGCAATAAACACTTTGCTGTTATTATTTCCAGAAAGTTTTCCTTCTACAGATACTTCTCCTTCAATTACAGAAGTCTCAAACTCTTCATCGGCGCTATAGGCTTTTACGTTAAAAATAGTGCCAATGTCTTCAATAATAAATCCGGCAGCTTTTACTATAAAAGGGGCATTCTGTTTATCATTAGCGATATCAAATAAGGCTTCTCCATTTAATTCTACAGTTCGTTCCTCTTTACCAAAGTTTTCGTTATAGCGTAAACTGCTACCGGCATTAATAGAAACTGTTGTTCCGTCTGGTAATACAATTTTTTTAGTTTCGCCTTTGGCCACTGTAATTTCTTTCCAGGTAGAACCTTTTTTCTTAGGGATTATATTCTCGCTTCGTTTATAAAATAAAAAGGCTGTAACAGATACTAAAACAAATATTGCCGCATACTTATGTAAGGTGTTTAAACTAAAAATGCTTTTTTTAGTGTTTTCTTTTATAAAACGCTTGTAAGCTTTATCGGCATCTATTAGTTGATGCTTTGTAGAAAGTGCCTGATGCCATTCTTCGTAAACTCCTGCATAATAACGTTCGTTCTGTTTGCTTTCTGCAATCCAGTTCTTTACCAAGGCAATTTCTTTTTCAGTAGCATTGCCATTGATGTATTTAATTAAGATATGTCTGATGTTATTGCTCATCACATAACAATAACAACTCAGCGGGGTTTTACCCCCAAAAGGAATTGAAATTTTTTATAAAATAAAAAAGAGAACGCTCAATAAATGCTGTAACGTAAATCTGAGTTTTTGCAAGGCAATGGTGATTTGCCTTTCTACCGTTTTAGTAGAGATATTGAGAATATCGGCAATTTCCCTGTTCTTTTTGTACTGGTAACGGCTAAGTTTGAAAACTTCTTTACACCTGTCTGGAAGGTTTTCTACTGCTTCGTTAATATAATCTTCAAATTCTTTTGCAATGAGCGTATTTTCCTGGGAATGGACGAGTTCTTGTAATAGATTGTTTTTTTGTAAGTAATTGATATACTCGTTTTCAATTTTTTTATGCTTTAAATAATTTAAACATCGATTCTGAACCATTTTATATAAAAAGCCAGTAAAACTACCACTAAACGCATATTTATCCTGATTTTCCCATAGATAGGCAAATACATCAGATACTAATTCTTCGGCATCTTCTATGTTATTCACAAATTTATTGGCAAAGAAAATAAGCTTTGAATAATGAGCTTTAAAAAGCTGTTCAAAGTTTAACTCTTCGCTTACACATAAAGGTAATATGTGAGTGTTTGCCCCCATTAATTTAAACTTGTTGTTTTAGTTATCTATAGGTTATAAGGTAATTAAAGTTAGCTCAAAATCGATGGTGGTTTTTATAATATCCTTTCTTTGTTTTATAGGATATTACCTTTGGTGTGCTATTGAAAAGCGTCCGCCTGTTTATAACAATTATGTTATCTGTAATATATCAAACCCTATAAACTCTAAAACTTTATTTACGTTTGCATAGATTTATGAAAAAACTGCTGCACTTATATTTAGATTCTTACAGGGGGCTTTCTAAATCAGCGTGGATGCTATCGCTGGTAATGCTGATCAACAGGGCGGGAGCCATGGTTATTCCCTTCCTGGGAATCTACATGACGCAGTCTTTGCATTTCAGTTTACAAGATACCGGAACCGTTTTAAGTTGTTTTGGTATTGGAGCAGTTACCGGCTCATGGTTTGGTGGTTGGTTAAGTGATAGGGTCGAGCATTTTAAAATTCAGTTATACTGTTTGTTTTTATGTATTCCTGTATTTTGCCTTTTACCACAACTTACCACACCACTAACACTTTCTGTTGGCGTATTTGTACTGAGTTTAATAACGGAGACTTTCAGGCCTGCAAATTCTGTAGCTATAGCCTCATACACCGTAAAGAAGCATATTACCAAAGCTTTTTCTTTAAATAGGATGGCTCTGAATCTAGGTTTTTCCATTGGGCCGGCTTTGGGCGGGTTTCTAGCCGCGTACTCATACCATTGGTTGTTTTATGGTAATGCAATTTCATCCGGATTAGCAGGCTTAATGTTCTATTTTTTCTTTAAGAACAGAAGAATTAAAAGGGAAAGGAGTTCCAATGCAAATTCAGTGGCAGATAACAGTAATATTTCTCCGTGGAAAGACAAATACTTTATGCTATTTAGTGTGTTATGCTGCATATATAGCATCTGTTTTTTTCAATTACTAAGCACTTTGCCGCTATTTTACAGAACGGTTCATCATTTAAGCGAGTGGGACATAGGGCTGATCCTAGCTTTTAGCGGTTTTGTGGTTTTTAGTTTAGAGATGCTGATTGTGCATATTGCTGAAAATAAGATGACAGCCTCTGCCGCTATTATACTAGGGACACTGCTTTGCGGGCTTTCATTTTCTATCCTGATATTACCCGGCGGATATTTCCTGTTGTATTTTTCTATATTTTTGCTGTGTATTTCAGAAATCCTGGCTATGCCTTTTATGGCTTCGGTAACTATGAAAAGAGCTCCAAAAGAGCGGCAAGGTGCGTATATGGGTATTAATGCGCTTTCTTTCTCCGTGGCGCATATTTTATCACCCTATATTGGGACGCGAGTGGCGGCAGAATTTGGTTTCAACACACTTTGGACATCTACAGGGCTTTTAATTCTTGTAGCCTGTTTGGGTTTCTGGTGGGTAATGAAACGCATTTATTGAGTTTATAGAGCCACTTATATGCTGAAGCGATCTTTTTTATAGGAATTCAATTAATGAGCAATACTTTTGGTGCATCGCTATATCTCTGGCAATGCGGCTGTAGCGGTAGCTTTAGCTATAAATCCTAAAATTGCAATCCTAATCTTTCTCATATGTGATTGCCGTCATATTTTATTTAACGTAATTATAAGTTATTTGTAGAATAATTTTTTTGATTTATGGCTCATACATTTCATATACCTGTTTTAGGATTAGCATTTTCGGTAGATACACCCTTAAAAGTTGCTCGTTATGGTATTTCTTCGGTAGCTTCTATAGTAGATGATTTTCTGGTTGAAAGAATGAGAGAATTTCATTTAAATCAAACAGGCAAATCCTATCAAGAGATTTCAGAAAAGGAAGAAGACTATCGCTCTAAACGCATTACCGCATATCTAAATATGATGGATGAAATGGTTGAAGAGCAATTTCAGCAGCTTAAGAGCGAAAGTTTTGAAGACGGAAAAGAGCTGAAAAAATATTTTGATTTATTGCCAGACGGATCTCTCTTAAAACGCCAGTATAATATAATGCAGCAGGAAACCGATTCTGTGCAAAAGCTACGATTACAGAAAGAACTGAAGCAAAACATGCAAAAAGGAGCTATTGATGTAAATATCATGGCTAAGGTGGATAAGTTGAATTTTGGGAAAAATGGAGAGGAGCTTAATTCAGATGCACTGGAATCTTTAAAAGGTTTTGCTTTAAGTAATTTAAACTCTTCGGTGGTGCTCTCTGCCGGGATGAACCAGCGTTTGTATGCATATATAGAAAATTTCAAAGATTTCTATCCGGATGAAAACGGAAATATAAAAAAGCATATTATTCTAAAAGTTAGTGATTATCGTTCTGCTTTGATACAGGGTAAGATGTTGGCTAAGAAAGGATTATGGGTTTCGGAGTTCAGGATAGAATCTGGCTTAAACTGCGGAGGGCATGCTTTTGCTACTGAAGGGTATTTATTAGGACCCATTTTGGAAGATTTTAAGCAGAAAAAAGAAGAAATGCTGGAGGATTTATACAGCATCTACGCCAAAGCTTTAGAAACTAAGGAGATTTTGATTAAAGAAAGGCCACAAGCTAAAATTAGCGTACAAGGTGGAATAGGGACTGCAGAAGAAGACAGTTTCTTATTAGATTATTATGAATTGGATGCTACCGGCTGGGGAAGTCCGTTTTTATTAGTTCCTGAGGCTACAAACGTAGATGCGCAAACGCTTGCCGATTTAGCCAAAGCAACGTGTGACGATTTTTACATCAGCGGTTCTTCTCCTTTAGGTGTTCCTTTTAATAATTTCAGGTTCAGTTCTGCCGAAAAACTTCGTTTAGAGCGTATAGAAAAAGGAAGACCCGGTAGCCCGTGTACCAAAAAGTTTTTGGTATCTAATACCGAGTTTACCAAAGAGCCTATTTGTACGGCATCCAGAAAATACCAAAATTTTAAGCTGAAAGAATTAAAAGCAGCTAATCTTTCAGAAGAAGAATTTGAAAAACAATACCAGTCTGTTACTGAGAAAATTTGTTTGTGCGAAGGACTGGTAACATCAGCTTACTTAAAAAACGGAATGCGTAAACCGAAAGAAGTAGAGGCGGTAGCGGTTTGTCCGGGGCCAAACATAGCTTATTTTTCTGGCGAGTTCTCTCTGGAAGAAATGGTGAAGCATATCTATGGAAAAATAAATTTATTGTCTGGCAGCAACAGACCTAACATTTTTATCAATGAGCTGAATTTATATATCGATTATTTGAAAAAAGATATCAGCAGTAGCCTGAAAGATCTTAGCGATAAAAAACTGAAGTATTTTTCTAAATTCCAGCAACAGCTACAAAATGGAATAGATTATTATAAGGAATTGATACCGCAAATTCATAACCAGACAGAAGTTTACCGTAAGAAAATGATGGACGAATTGCAAGAACTGGAAAATAAATTAGTAGGTATGCGATTGATGGAATTCGCTTAACCAATCAATACATATAAGGATGAAAAGGGCGTTAATTTGCATATAATGCCCTTTTCTGTTATTACTATTCTTGTTTTTGTTGAATAAGTTTTTCTTCTCCTGAGATTTGCTCTGCAGTTTTTAAAGACTCTGTAGCTCTTTCCCGTTCGGCTTTGCGTTTCCAGTAATTAGCCAGAATAGAACCAGAAATATTCATCCATGGGCTAAAAATTGCAGCAGCTAAACCCACTGTTCCCAATTTTCCCATGGTGCCGGCCAATCCGGTGGCCATACCGCCATTTTGTAAGCCAACTTCAAAAGCCAATGTTCTAGCGTCTGACTTATTTAAGCCTAACAGACGACTAAAAGTATACCCGAAAAAGTAGCCAGCGCCGTTATGTATTACAGCGGCTATAAACAATAAAAATCCTATTTGTAAAAGATTATCTCGTCCGGCTGCGGTAGTTACTGTGGTGAAATATACAATACCTGCCATAGATAAGTAAGGCATAAAATCATCTACTTTTGGCGCTTTTTTAGCCAATTGGTGATAGAGTACGCCAATAATAAGGGCGCCGGTAAAGAAATTAAATACTTCCAGGCTTTCTAAAACAGGTAAAGAGAATTTGGCAGCAAATACACTTTTCCAAATTAAAACATTTAAAAGAAGCCAGGCAGCAGCAAAGCCAGCCACCAGATTTAATTTTTTTGCTTTGTCTGGCGAAGCCGTTTTTAAATAATCATGAATTAGTGCAGCGCTCAATGGGACTATCACAATTTTGATAATCTCCATCATCATGTTAATGAATTTTACTTCTATCAGTGTTCCTGCCAGCAATTTCATTAGAAAGGGAGTCATAATTGGGGCTGCAATGGTTGTAATTGCTGTTACTGTTACAGAAAGCACCAGATTTCCTTTGGCAATGTACGTCATTACGTTAGATGCTAAACCGCTGGAACAGCAACCGATAAGGATAATTCCGGCGGCAATTTCTGTGTCAAAATGAAACACTTTTGTTAAGAGCAAGCCCATTAAGGGCATTACGGTAAAGTGGCTCATTAAACCCACCGCAACACCTTTTCCTGATTTTCTAATTCCATAAAAGTCTTTAATGCTCATTTTCATGCCCATGCCAAACATCACCAGCTGAATTACAAAGAGAATTAGCCATTTATTGCGCATATCTATATTTCCTATATTCAGTAATTGTTCAGGATAAATCATTCCGCATACTACCGCTGTGATAATCCATGCAGTATATTGGTAACCTTGAAGTAATGGAATAACGGCTATCCCGAGGCTTAAAAGTATACTTGTAGCCACCGCTGCTGCTTTAGCTAAAGACTGATTGCCGGTGAAAAGACCAAACAGCAGCGCTAAAAACGAAACTATGGCTATGTATAAAGCCACTTTTTGTAAAAGTTTCATGTTAGGTTTATTAAATTGTGGTTATAAATGTTGGGAGTTAAAAAGGTAATATGTCCTGAATTTTTCAGAATATATTACCAAAATATCTCTTATTAGATAAGTTTTGACAGGTATTTTATGGCGGTACCCGGACTTGATAAAATCGGTACTTTTTTATCTTCATCAGGCAGTTGGTCTACAACGCGGGCCATGGAAGCTTGAGCCAGTAATATTACATCCACTTCTTTACTCAGTTCTTTCAAAGCATCAGAAACCATTTTGTCATGTTTCTCTGGTTGGCCACCCATTAATGCTTCAAAAGCACCTTCGCAAAGTTTAGATATCAAGACAATATCTTTTCCGGCGGTCTGCGCTCTTCTTTGTACAAGGTCTGCCGTAGGTTCTAAGGTGGTTGGCAATGTAGCAATTACTCCAATTTTTTTACCCTGATTTACGGCCTCATCGGCCATAGCTAAATCTACTCTTATAACTGGTACAGCGCTTAAAGTTGCCGCTGTTTCTACCGCTTTGCCTATGGAAGAGCAGGTTACTAAAATGAAATCTGCGCCAGCCTGTTCTGCTGATGCCACTTGGTTAACAACTCTTTTTGCTGTAGCCGGAGTTAATTCTCCTTTTGCAATAACGTCTTTTATTAAGCTGTCATCAACCATGTTGAAGGTTTGAACCTGTGGTAAATATTCCTGGCACAAGGTTTGAAAAACAGGTACTAAAGTGGCCGATGTATGTATTAATGCTAAAGTTTTAGTTTTCATTATAATTGATTTTAGTTTTTTATATGTTTGATTTTACATTCCCTGTGCTGCTTTTACAAAGTAATCTTCGGCACCTACTTGTCCGCCTTTAAAGTTAATTTCAATTCCGTTTGCCGGATAATCTGGAGCCGTATACGCTTTGCATATGGGAGCGCCAACAACGAATGGAACCACCATTTCTAGGGCTTCTACGCCCATTGCTTTTGCCGCAAATCCCGAGGTATCTCCGCCTGCAATAACCAAACGCGTTAAACTGATTTTTTCTAATATTTTGTTAGCGATTAGCCCGAGCACAGAACCTAAAAGTTCTGCTGAACTTTTTTGTTTTGCTTTTAATATTTTGGCAGAGCGCTGCAGCCTCTCATCGTTAGGACCTTTACTGGTATGGATAATCAGGCTTTTTCCGCTTTTTAGTATTTCTGTTGCTTGTATTGTATACGAAGAAATTAAATCTTCGGTGTTGTCATTTTGGATGATTTTGGAAGTGTCTACGCTGATTTCCCGAAATCCGTTTGCTAATGCGTATGTAATCTGCCCGGAGGTAACCGGCGAACAAGAGCCCGAAAGAACCAAAATAGGAGAGGCTTTACCAGCGGTGGTGTTTATCTGCTGATTTTGTTGTTGAGGCAGATGATTGCCCAAAGCCATTTCTATTGCAGAAGATCCTACAGAAAAAAGCGTTTGTTTTTTTTGTTTAACTGCTTCCAGTAGCTTACCGATAAGTTTCAAATGACTTTCTGTAAGTGCATCAAACAGGATGACGGTATTATTTTCTGCTGTTAACTGATTTATTTTCTGTAGGCAAGTTTCATAGCCGTTTTCCAAATCAGTAATATCTATTAAGCCAATTTTTTGATCGGTTTGTTTAGATAAATGTAACCGGAGATCGCTTTCATCTGCCGGAGTAATGGGATGTTTGCTCATAGACGGATGCCTGTCTAAGCGATAGATTTGTCCAGAACTTCCAATACCCATTCTGGCAAACAAATTTCCAAAAGCACAATATCTTCCCAGGGCGGGAGCACCCACCAATAGCGGAACCGGTTGCTTCCCGAAAATATTTATGCCAACATCTATTGCTTTTCCAATGCTTCCGATGTGTGGTGCAGAATCAAAAGTAGAACATACTTTATAATGTATATATGTCGGATTGAGTTGTTTTAGAGCAGAAAAAACCTGAGTAAGTTCTTTTTCTATAGCTTCCGGAGTTAGGCTTCGACTTGTTCCGGCAATGCCAATAGCTTGCACATCTTTAAAGCGACTGAGCTTTTCTGCATCAGGAGTCTCTATAAACAAAACGGTTTTAACTCCTGCCCGGCATAAGAAATCCAGCGCATCTGTAGATCCGGTAAAATCGTCGCCGTAATAAGCTAATGAAATCTCGTGTTTACTCATTACTTTTTACCGAATTTAGATACAGATAAAGCAAATTCCGGATATTTGTTAGCCGCTTCTTCTACGGAAAGTCCGTTTATGGCTGCTTCCCAGGCTTGCTGTAATGCTTTTACGCCGCCGGCTGCACCTGCCGGGTGACCTAAAATTCCGCCGCCAGCCATGTATAATAAATCTGTAGTTTGTGTTCTCCTATAGGTTTCTGGCGCTTGTCCGCCCCACTGGCCAGAAGAAACCACCGGCAATATGCTGCGTGTACCCGGAATAGGTTCTAAACAAGATTTTATAGATTTCACTACCGAATCGTCAGATTCCCAAAACTTGTTTTGGATGCCGTTTACGTGAATTTGATCTACGCCAGCCAAGCGCCAAAGTTTTTGGTAAGCAGGAAATTCGATGCCTAACAGAGGATGCCTGTTTAACATTCCCCAGCCATTTCTATGGCCATGAATAGAAAGTAATCTGTTATCACAAATTTTCTTAACTCCAGAAATTCCTACGCTATTCAGACTAATCATAGCTCCGGTGCCACCGCTAGCAACAATTTTATCGTAATTTCTTTGCATAGCGTCTATTTCATCGCTGATGTTGAACGCATACATCACCTTTTTTCCGGTTTTATCAGCATGGTTATTAATAACTTTCATTACCGCATCCACTCTTTTATCAAATGGCGAATTGGCTGAGGAAGAAAGCAGTTCATCATCTTTTATGAAATCAATTCCGGCATCTACCAACACTTGAACAATGTCTGCCGTTTGCTCTGGCGTAAGCCCGATGCTGGGCTTGATAATTGTTCCAATAAGTGGGCGGTTGTATACATCTGTTAATTTTCTCGTTCCTTCAATTCCAAATTCTGGCCCCTTATATTTTTCTGTTAATGAAAGAGGAAGCTCTATATCCATCAGCTTCAATCCGGTAAACTGCGTTAACTCATAAAGATTGCCTTGCAATGTAGAAATCATCACCGGAAGGTTGTTTCCAAAATTTTCTACCGACCATGAAACCTTGATATTAGCTCTCTGGTAGAGTTTGCCGTTTCCAGCTATGCCTGGTATTGCAGGTTCTTTTACAGCGTCTAAAATTTCAATGCTTTCTACTCTTGCAGCAAAGCGTTGCTTCAATTCGTCAGTTTCGCCGGGTATGGCTATAAAAGTGCCCGATGATTGCTCGCCGGCCAAAACAGCGGCTGCTTTTTCTGGTTCCAGTGGTGTTTCTATATAGTAATGTGCGGTAATTCTTTTCATTGTAGATTAATTATCAATAAGATTTATAATGTCTTTTTTTCTGTGTTCTGGTATTACTTTAAGCGTTTCTATTTTGCCGTTTTTGAGAACGGCTTCTACCGTAGTTTGGTATGGAGCATGCAGTTTAAAGCTTACGTCTTTGTCTTTTGGCCAGGCCGGAAAGAGTAAAATTTTCTTGTCGTCTGTTTGTAATAGCATTTCCTGTAAGCCAATCATTCCGGAACCGCCCCAATTATGGTCTGGAACCCAATCAAACCCCGGGCCCCAGAAAGCTGGGAATCTTCTGCCAGAATTTTCCAGTTTTTTAGTGGTTAAGCTATAGGCATCGTCTCTTAATCCTAGTCTTGCTGCAAAAATATTATCTTGTTTCCAGCCTACGTGACTTCTGAATTTTAATGCGTCTGGATCGTATTTGTAGGTGTTTATGGCCGTATCTAATCCTGATTTAGTTAAACCGTATAATCCCCAGGGGTAAACCGGGTACAGTTGAGGCGTTTCGGTGTTGTTTACACGCTCCCACAATTTGGCAGGAGAGAGCATAGGCTTACCATCAATTGTTCTGAAACTAAGTGGAGGTATTTTGCCTAAAAAAGCTTGCCATCTTTCTTTTTGCAGTTTAGATTGATAGCTTTCTGGTAAATCCAGTAATGTTTGCAACACTACTTTTAGGGCAGATAGCGTTGAGTTAGCGTTATATGCCATTTTATAAGTTTCTGTTGCAGAGCCAGGATAGAAAACTAAATGACCGTTTTCATCTAACACTTTACGGCCTCTTTTTTTAGCCAGGTAGGTGTAATGCTCTTCGAAGAATGTCAAACAACTTTCAATAAAAGGAAGATGTGCGCTAATATCTTTGTTTTGATACCTATGTTGTTCTAACATCATCATACAGATTTCCAGAACCGTGTCCCATTGATGTTCTAACCAGGCATTGTATTCCATGCCTTTATCATAATCTGCCGGGCGTTTCCAGCCATATTCTGTTGGATTTGGTAAACCGAAATTTTCTAGCTGTTCTGTAAAAGATGCTCCTTTATGGTTCCAATAGTGTTGAGATCGTAATTCAGCGTTATTTAATGCATTCAGGTAAAAATTAAATTGAGATTGCATCATATCAAAATCTCCGCTCCTTAGCATTGGCCAATAAACCAAACGTTGGTTTTGAGCGGTATGTGTACCACCTCCCCAGTTTCTAAAATCTGGTGTGAATTTCTGTGTACTGTCTACTAAAGATGGGTCGTATGTAAATAAACCACCGTTAAATTTGGTAGGGTTAGCTCCGTAAGCGTTGCAACCCAGCATATATCTAAAAAGCTGGTAATTTCTGGCAATTTCCCAGTCTTTACTCTCTTTAGTAGCGTTAATTTGTATATAACTGCGTTTCCAATAATTGTTCCACCATTTTTGAGTATGTTGTTTGGCAGTTTTTTCGGTGGCTTTTGCTTTAGCTATTACTTTTTGCAAACCTTGCTGCCATTTTTGGTAATCTGGTGTTTGGGCGGTATGTAAATAAATTTTTAAATTTTGTTTTCTAAGCGCCGTATTGCTTTTAAGTTGCCACGCTTTAAAGTCGGTATCCAGGTATTTTCCTGTGTTGTTTCCTGTTGGAGACATTGAAGAAGATGATAACACACCACCGAAAATCAGATGTTTAATAGGATTGGTAAGTTTGTCTTTAACTTCGCTTAAACCTTGCTGGTCTACCGCTGCATCAAATACCGTTTTTTCTCTGTTATGATGATAAAATAAAACTTGGTTATTGTAGAATCTTACCGAATCCTGATAGGTTCTGATATCGCCTTGTGGTGCCCATTTCCATGAGTTGGCGTTGTTTTCTTTTCCTCTGGGAATTCTGTCTTTATAGCGCCAGTTTTCAAAATGGGCCTCTGCCAAAACAGGAGTTTTACTGTCTATCTCTACATGTATTACCGGATTAAAAACATCTACCCAAAGGTTAATTTTGGTGTGGTTTCCGGCAGTGATATTGATGTTGCCATTTTGTAAATCTAACTCTTGTTTAAAGGATTGGTTTATAAATGGGTTTGGAGATAATTTTAAGCGTACCCGGCCTAATTTAAGCATGGTGTTGTTTTCATCAAAAGTTCCGCTTTTAGATATGTAAAATAGCAAGTCATTGTTTTCTACCCACACATTTAATCCAATATCACCTCCGCCTAGCGGCATAGATTCAGCTGAATTTTTGCTTTGGCTATCCCAAACTAAATTGTATTGATTTAAATCTTGGCTGGCACCAGATTTACTGAAAGAAAATAAGATAAGTAACAGCAAAAACAGTCGATAAAACTTCATGATATTAAAATAGGTTTGTTTTATTTATGAAAATACGCAACAAAAGCATGACTAAAAAGCTTTTGGTAAAATCGTATAAAATTTGGAAAATATGCTATAAGGCAGCGCAAAAAAAAAGAAGCTGTCTCCTGCATTTGCTTGATACAAACATAGGAGACAGCTTCTTGCTGAGAATGTGGTATGTTGTTTGGCGAATTAAAATTCAATCATGGCTTTGATGACTCCGTTAGCCGGGTCAAGCCATTTAGGGAATTCGTCTTTTACTTCATCAAAATTTACTTTGTGCGTAATGTAATTTGTTGGGTTTACCAAGCCTTGTTTCATAGAAGCTACAACATGTTCAAAATCTTCTCTGGTAGCGTTTCTGCTACTCATTAAAGTAGATTCTCTTTTGTGGAACTCTGGATGGCTGAAGCTGATTTCTCCTTTTTGCAATCCTACCAAAACGTATCTTCCGCCATGTCCCAAATATTGAAAAGCACTGTTGATTGCTTTTTGGCTACCTGTAGCATCAATAATAACGGTTGGCATATCGTTATTGGTGATTTCCTGCAAGCGCAACATTGTATCTTCTTCTGTTGGGTTGATGGTAAAATCTACTCCCAATTTTGTCTCGCAGAAACTCAATCTATCATTGTTAATATCCATGGCAATCACTTTTCCACCCGCAATTCTGGCAAACTCCATAACGCCTAAACCTATAGGCCCGGCACCAATTACCAATACAAACTCATCTTTTTCTACGCCCGCTCTTCTCACGCCATGAGCGCCAATTGCCAGGGGTTCCACCAGAGCAAGTTCGTCAAAACTGAGGCCTTCGCCGTGTATTAAAGAATAGGTGGGTACAGAAATATATTCTGCCATAGCACCATCTATATGTACGCCGCAAACGTTAATAGTAGTGCAACAATTGGGTTTGCCTTTTCTGCAAGCAATGCAGGTTCCGCAGTTGAAATAGGGGATGATAGTTACAGCTTCGTTTTCAACGAAATTGTGATCGTCTGTTTCTACTATTTCGGCAGCCAGTTCATGTCCCAATCTTCGCGGGTAGCTAAAAAAGGGTTGCGTTCCGGTGTAAGCATGTAAATCTGTGCCGCAAATGCCCACTCTTTTTATTCTGAGAATTGTTTTTCCGGCTTCGCTCATCGGCCTGTCAATCTCTTGATACTCAAATTCTCCGGGGGTGTTACAAACTAGCGTTTTCATTTTTGTTGTTTATCAAACTTAAATTATGTTTTGCTGATTATATGCTGATCAGTCTGCGTTCTCTCATTTTATCCCAAAATGCTTGCGGAATATCTTTGGTAGCCATAGCTATATTTCCCTTCACCTTTTCTGGTTTGGTAGTACTTAGCGCAACGCTGCTTATGCCAGGAATATTAAATCCGAAGTTAAAACAGGCCTCGGCAGGTGTAATATTGAATTCCTGGCAGGTTTTATAAAACTCTTCTCTCCATGTTAGTAGTTCTGCACCTTTCTCCGTTGCCGGATTTACTTCTACATAATTGTAAAAGTTACTGCCTATTAGAAAACCTCCATTAAAAACCGCAGAATTGATTACGCTAATACCTTTTTTATGTAATTCCTGAATAAAATCTATCAATTCTTTGGGATGAGAGTGAACTGTTAAACTATTGGCAACCATTACCCAATCCAAATCAATATCTTTTGCTATGCGTTGGATAACTTTCCAATCTTTTGAACCTATACCTACAGATTTTGCTTTACCTTCTTTTTTTAAATAAACTAAAGCTTTGTAAGCGTCCAAAATATCCTCATATCTTTTTGCTGCATCTTCTTTATCAATAGCTTTGGCAAGATATTCATCTGGGTCATGCACAGAAACCATGTCTGAGTGATATTTTCCAAGTAATTGGCTGCCCTGTTCAAAACATTCTAAGATGCCGTTATAGCTGATTTTTTGAACGGCATCATTTTTCATATCTATCCAGATGTCTTTCTCGAAAGTAGGCTCTGGTGTAGTTAATTCGGTTTGATACCATCCCAATTTATTGTTGATATTGACCTTATCTGGTGCAATATTTAAGTCTTCCAAACATTTTCCGAGTACTTCTAAAGACATGCCGGCACCGTATTTTCCGGCACTGTCAAAAACAGGTATTCCAGGCGAGTTTTCTACGCAGGCTTTAACAATAGCCAATTTTCTCTCGTATGGGATGGCTTCGTAGATATTGCCAAGACCGCTAGTTCCGAAAATGACTGGAGGTAAAATAGGGCTGCTGTTATTTAAGTTCATAGGTTTTTAAAGGTTATAAAATTTTATAGCGTTCTTACCAAAAATGTCTGCTTGCTCTGTATGACTGAACCCGGCGTAATAATTCTTTACAATAGACAGCATTTCTTCATAAGTAGCTGCAACCAGGCATACTGGCCAATCGCTTCCGTACATGATGCGGTTAGTGCCAAATGCTTCTGTAACAATGTCCAGATAAGGTGTGAAACCTTCTTTTTTCCAGTTTTTGTAATCGGCTTCTGTAACCATGCCGCTTACTTTGCAATACACATTTTCGTGTTTTGCAATAGCTTTGATATCTTTTTCCCAATCGCCGATAATACCAGCTTTAATCAAAGGCTTAGCAATATGGTCTATAACAAAAGCTTGCTGTGGATTTTCCTGTACCAATTCCAAAGCGGCTTTCAGATGTTGAGGAAAAAGCAGTAAATCATACGTGAAACCGAAATCTTTTAGCTGGGCGATACCATTTTTAAAGTTAGGTTGCAGCATAAACTCGGGTGCTTCGCCTTGCAATACATGCCTGAAACCTTTTAAAACGTTAAAAGATTTATAATGAGATAATTGCTTATAAATATCTTCTGCCCTTAAATCTACCCAGCCCACAACACCCCGGATAAAACTATGTTTTTGTGATAGAGAGATGAGGAAGTCTGTTTCTGCTGCTGTTTGGTCTGCCTGTACGGCAACGCAGCCGGCTATGCCATTCTGCTCTAAAATGGGAGCTAAGTCTTCCGGGAGGAAATCCCTGCGAATTGCGGCCATTTCATCATCAATCCACTCGTGTTTAGCGGGATGATAATGCCAGAAATGTTGATGCGCATCTATTCTCATATCTGTTTAAGTTTGGCTTTTTCTGTTTATTGATTTTTGTAAATTGAAAATACAGAATGTTAAAACCTCGCCATGATGTTTTTGCATCACCGCGAGGTATGAAACAGTATTTTTAGACAACCGCTTAGCTTCCGTAAGCTTTAGCCACTTGTTTAGAAGTTCCCAGACCGTCTATTCCTAATTCCATTACATCTCCAGGTTTCAAGTAAACCGGAGGTACAAAACCTAAACCAACGCCGTGTGGTGTTCCGGTAGAAATAATATCTCCAGGTAGCAATGTCATAAACTGGCTGAGGTAAGAAAGTACGGTTGGAATATCAAAAATAAAATCGTCTGTATTGCCATCTTGCAAAGTTTTGCCGTTTAATTTTAGCCACAAACGTAAATTATGTGGATTAGGAATCTCATCTTTGGTAGCCAACCAAGGGCCTATAGGAGCAAAAGTATCGCAGCCTTTACCTTTATCCCAGGTGCCGCCACGTTCTAATTGAAATTCTCTCTCGCTAACATCGTTATGTAAGCAGTAACCGGCTACATAATCCATTGCTTCTTCTTTACTTACGTAAGAAGCTTTTTTGCCAATAACAAAGGCTAGTTCTACTTCCCAGTCTGTTTTTACAGAATTTTTAGGGATAATAACATCGTCGTTAGGACCTACTAATGCCGTAGTAGATTTGAAAAACAGAATAGGCTCGGCAGGAATAGGAGCATTGGTTTCCTGAGCGTGTTTTGCATAGTTTAGACCAATACAAACAATTTTAGAAGGTCTGGCAATAGGAGCGCCCAGCCTAATATCATCATTTACTACCGGAAGTTTTCCTTGGTTTTCCTGAACAAATATCTCTAGTCTGTTCAAACCATCATTTTCAAAAAAAGCTTCGTTATAATCTTCACCAAAGGCAGAAGTGTCGTATTTAACATCGTTAATAATTACTCCGGTTTTCTCTTTGCCGAATTCTCCAAATCTTATCAGTTTCATATCGTATAAATTTAATCGTCTTTTTAAGTTCTAAAATTAGCTATTCAATTTAATGAACCCGCCATCAATAGGGTAATCATTTCCGGTAATAAATCCGGCTTCGTCTGAGCATAAATACAGCGCAAGATTAGCAATTTCTGCTGTGGTGCCCATTCTGCCTATCGGCTGAGATTTAGAAAGTTTATCAAACATTTCAGCTTCTTTGCCGGGATAATTTTTTGCGATAAAACCGTCTACAAACGGAGTGTGAACCCTTGCTGGTGATATAGAGTTGCAACGGATGTTATTGCCCAGATAGTCTTTTGCAACGCTCAATGTCATGGCGAAAACGGCACCTTTGCTCATAGAATAAGCAAAGCGATCACTTAAGCCAATCCAAGCTGCAATAGAAGCGATGTTTAAGATAACGCCAGCATTCTGCTGAACGAATTTAGGAAGCACCTCATGCAGGCAGTTGTACGTTCCTTTTACATTTACATTGTAAATGCGGTCGAAATCTTCTTCAGAAGTATTATCGGCTTTGCCAACATGGGCTATACCAGCGCAGTTTACTAAAATGTCTATTTTTTCAATTTTACTAATGATAGCCTTAACCTGCTCTTGTTTGCTAACATCTGCAGCGTATACATAAGCGGTATTTCCGGCGGCAGAAATAGTGTCTAAAGTGTTTTGTGCATTAGATTCGTTAAGTTCAATAATATGAACGGTAGCACCATTTGCTGCAAAATTTTCTGCAATGGCTTTGCCTATTCCGCTGCCTCCGCCTGTAATTACTGCTGATTTATTTTTAAGTGAAAACATCTTTTTTAGTATTGAGTATTAAAATTTGAGACTTTTATTGTTGACGATTTTACGTTATAGATTAAAGACTAACTCCTCTTTTCCATGGAATAAAATCATCTTGGTTTAATTGTACTGCTTTTGGGATTACCTCGCCACTGGCAGCTTTAATACAGTATTCCAGTATTTCTTCGCCCATTTGTTCAATGGTTTTTTCTCCTCTGATGATTGCTCCGGTGTCTATATCAATGATGTCAGCCATTCTGGTTGCCAGACTGGTGTTGGTGGCAATTTTAATAACCGGGCAAACCGGGTTTCCGGTAGGGGTTCCCAATCCGGTAGTAAACAGAATTAATGTTGCGCCGCTAGCTGCTTTCCCGGTTGTTGCTTCTACATCGTTTCCGGGTGTACAAACCAAATTTAAACCAGCTTTTGTAGCGGGTTCTGTATAGTCCAGAACATCTATAACCGGAGAATTCCCACCCTTTTTGGCAGCACCTGTGCTTTTTATGGCGTCTGTAATTAAGCCGTCTTTGATGTTTCCGGGAGATGGGTTCATGTGAAAACCAGAACCTACTGCATGTGCCTGTGCATCGTAGGTTTGCATCAGGTGTATGAATTTTTCTGCAATTTCCTGATTAACACAACGGTCTATAATATTCTGCTCTGCTCCGCATAGTTCCGGGAACTCTGCCAATAGTATTTTTGCTCCTAAAGCTGCCAGTAAATCGGCCGTATAACCCACCGCCGGATTGGCAGAAATACCACTAAAACCATCGCTACCGCCACATTTTACACCAACAGACAGTTTAGAAAGCGGTGCCGGTTGTCGTTGCAGCTTGTTGAGTTCCGTTAAACCCACAAAAGTCTGTTTAATAGCATCTGCTATCAATTGCTCTTCGCTTTGCGATTTTTGTTGTTCAAAAATGAGTAGAGGTTTATCGAAATTTGGATTGCGTTTTTTTATATCCGCAACAAAATCAGTTGTTTGTAAATGCTGACAGCCTAAACTTAAGACAGTAATGCCGCCCACATTAGGATGATCTGCGTAAGCAGCCAGCAGATTGCTTAATATTTCTGAATCTTGGCGAGTTCCGCCGCAACCACCCTGATGGTTTAAAAATTTAATACCATCAATGTTTTTGAAAACTTGTTTCTTTTGTTGAGATGTGGTTGGCGATAAATCCAACGATTTGATGTCTTCTCCTCTGTTAAAAGCCTCTAAAAGTTCTGATGTGTAATTTTTGTATTTATCGGTAACAGAATAGCCTAAATTAGTGTGCAGGGCTTCTTTAATTACGTCTAAATTCCGGTTTTCACAAAATACAGTAGGGATAAAAAGCCAATAATTTGCCGTACCTACCTCGCCGTTAGAACGATGATAGCCGTTAAATCTTCTATGTTGAAATTTATTTACATCTGGCGCAGTCCATTGGTAATTAACAGCTCTGTAAGCATAAGGTTCGGCTGCATGTTTTACGTTTTCCGTTGTCATTAAGCCACCTTTTTTAATCAAAGTTTGCGCTTTGCCTACCAAAACTCCGTACATAATTACATCGCCATTGGTATCTACATCTTCTATGAAAAATTTGTGTTTTGCCGGGATGTTGTTCAGAAGCTCAAATTGTTGATTTTTCCATGTAACCAGCTTTCCCGCAGGTAAGTCTTGTAAAGCAACCAGTACATTATCTGCCGGGTCAATTTGTATATAAGGTGTGTTTATATCCATGATTTAAAAAAAAATATTCAATATTATTGAATTTCGTTTTGTAGTATTGAACAAATTTATTGATTTTGTAATCAGAACCAAATTTTT